>Ga0209410_1000074_pt1 | contig 38363 bp, 35 predicted proteins | sample Mar14436cmmetaG_FD_184135 | JGI IMG/M metagenome (GOLD analysis project Ga0209410, IMG submission 184135) | Marine hydrothermal vent microbial communities from Guaymas Basin, Gulf of California to study Microbial Dark Matter (Phase II) - Marker... ... | reverse complement strand
TCGTTGGAACCCAAGACGGTGAGATATATGTCCTATACAACTACTTAAACCTTAATGGATCATTCACAATACATGAGCTTTTCAAATGTGAAAAATACTCTTCACCAGCATATGCCAACATATACAAGGATCCAGGATTCGAGAATCCACCGGAGGTAATAGTTCATTCAAGAGATGCCATTGTAGTCTACGATGAACATGGCAGAGTTAAGCATGCCCCCTCGCTTCAATTCCTAGTGGTTAAGGGAAGGAGTCCATCATCCATCCAAGTAGTAGATATCGATGGTGACGGCGATCTCGACGTAGTACTTGGCAGAAGCGATGGAACAGTATACTTCTACATCAACGCTGGATACGATGATGTTCCACATTTCTCAGAGCCCATTTCTCCAAAGATCTTCACACCTGGTCACGCCTTGAAAATTTCATCCTTTATAGTGGATGTGGCTCAAAGTCACCCTGAGCTTCTAGACACTGTAGTTAGGACTATGTTGAGACTTCCAAGGAGATTCCTATTATCAATGGATTTGAACCTTCTACTCGAGAATGCCCTTCAAATAATTGAAAATGCTAAGGAGCTCCCATACGTTGAAGTAAGAGATGGATGGCTGTACTACAAGGATAGAAGCGGAGAGTTTAAACCATATCCTGAGAACATATACTATGACTTCATAGTGGACCCATACATATATCCTGAAACGCTTCCAATGAAGGTCACCAACATCCATGGAAAGACAGTTTTTTGGAGAGAATATCTCCTATATGCAACATATGATACTCCAAACTATACTAGGCCTATAGACTTGCTTAGGCAATCCTCAGATATCATGGAAGCAGTCGAGAAGCTATGCAAGTGGCTTATAGACAACTTCAACACTAGAACAACTACCAGCAGCTATCAGCCAGTAGAGATCGCTGATAGGGGGGACAAGAAAATCTCTCCACTTGAAACATCTATCCTATTGACAGCTCTCCTCAGGTCAGCGTGTATACCTGCTAGAACCATAATAGAAAATGCTACCCACCTTTACTGGAATGAATTCTGGATGGATGAATGGCATCATCTCGACTGCTCATATCTTGGAACAGGAATATCTCCAAGTGCTCCAGGAGAGTATGTCATAGATGATCCAAGCATGTATAAGAGACAAAGTATTCCAATATATTGCCCAGAGTATTTTGTCCCACCCAACAAATTCAATACATCAACCATAGAGTACACTGTATATGGCACGCTTAAAGTAACTGTCACGGATAAAAACGGTGACCCGGCTGATGGAAGCCTAGTAATAATCCATGTATACGTTGATGGTAGCATCCACTTGATCAGGAAAGTCTTCACGGACAGTCAAGGATCATGTCTAGTAACGCTGGGAGATGGAACATACCTAGTAACCGTGTACGGATACTCTCCCGGGCTAAATGGCATAAACCGAACCATAAGCGTTGAAAGAGGATCACTTACAGAATGCAAGGTAGTGGTCACTGAAATTGCATACGATGTAAAGTTTCCATTATACAAGGTAAGCCACTACTTTATCAAAGAAGGAGATCATATGCTGTTAAATGTTTCAGTTAAAGTTCTATCAGCCTACGTATATGAGGATGGAGATCGGTATACAGTTGAAAGCAATTTCATAGATGTATTCATTACGGAGTCATCGAAGGATCAGGAAAACATTTTCTCATCGGTTATAAGCTCCTTCAAGTACTGTAAGGATGCCACAGAATGGAATACTACATTGATGCTTAGCAAGGGAGAGTACGTGCTTAAAATATTCAATGGAGAAGATGTAAAGGTCTGGAAAGTGGTCAAGATATCCGTCACAGTCATAGAATATGATACGCTTGTAGTAGAGAAGCCTGAGATAACATATCTGAAAACTCTTAAATCAGTTGGAGTTACATTGTCAATGTATTGCAAGAAAATAGGAGACTTAAATCCAGACATGCTTGCAGGTTGCGTTAAAGTCTACATTGTAAACATCGAGTCTAATGAGGTAGTTTACGAGAGCATTCTAAACTACATTGGAAAAGGAAACTGGAGAGGTTTAATTCCAATATATAACTTGACAACTGGAACATATTATGTGGTCTGTGAAGCACGATTTAAGGGATTAACTTCATACACTATGATCACTGTTGCTTCACCTAAATCAGATACATTCGATGTATATCGACCAGTCGAAAAGCCTTCGATATTCACAATCATAATAGAAAGAATTAGAGAAACTCTCAAAAAGATTCCTGTAATTGGATGGATTTCACTCGAGGTGTGGGCTGTAATAATATTCCTGCTAATACTGTTAGGCATAGCACTATGGATTCTAAAGAGAGTGAAGGAGTGAATCTTGAAAATAAGCTGAGAGAGATACTGCACGGAAACAAAGTGGCTATAATAGGAGTCGGTAATCCTCTCCGCGGAGACGATGCCGCTGGCCCATATGTCGCATCGCTCATAGAACAGTATGCCAAAGGGAGTGTACGCGATAATTTCTTAGTGGTCAACGCCGAAAGTGCGCCTGAAAACTTTCTCGGCACCATAGTAAACTTTAACCCGGATGTAATTATCTTCATAGATGCTGTTGAAACAGGGTTAAAACCTGGAAGCGTGATTATATCGTCTATAGACTCTCTTGAAGATACGGTTACGATCTCAACACACAAGGTTTCACTTAAAGCTATTGGAGAATACTTGGCAGCCTCCACTAAAGTTAAGGGAATTTACATGATAGGCATACAGGTTAAAAATGTGGGGATGGGAGCCCCTATAAGCTCACCTGTCAAAAAATCCTGTGAAAAATTATCCGCTACTCTGGCTAAACTCCTAAAAGAATTCTGTTAGAAGCCTTTGCTTTCTATCTACAAGCTCTTTTTTCTCAGGAACTTTTTCAATTGATCTCCTCAGAATCTCCCTTAGATTTTCATACACCTCTTTATCCATGTGAACGCCGATTCTAGTAAGCAGTACCCTAAGCTCCGACAAACCATCTTCAACACTTATTTTCCCGTGATATACGTCTCTGAAGGAGGCTATTATAAATGCCCAGAGAGTCATCGAGTCAAATCCCTTTATGTCGTAAACTTCCTTTAGAAATTTATGAACTTGGGATAACTCCTTTATAAAGTGCCTCCAGTGCATTACTCCCAATAAAATACTTTAAACTTGTAAAATTATATCTTTGCCATTACGGGAGAAATTTGTTAAAGATATTTTCTAAAATATTATTCTCTTATTTTGAGAATCATGAGAGAAAAAATGCTCATAACACTTACAGCGTTGCTGTCAATAACGCTCGTGATAGTTCTCGTCTCGAACCCCATGCCCGTAAAGGCGCAGGAAAATGGAGACTTAATAGTTTCCGGGAACAGCGTTGTCATCATAAATCAAACTGAATATGAATGTAGAGGAAGGGTGATTGTAAAAGATAACGGTACACTGATAATATCAGAATGTGAATTTGTCTTCAACACATCTTCCCCAGGAATTTTCGTCATGGATAATGGCACTTTAATAATAGATCACTCAGATATAGACTCCATTCAAGCAGTTTATTCAGTCATAGTTAACTCCTCTGCTCACTTGCAAGTTCGATCATCTAGACTTTTCAAATTGTCAGCGTTTCACACGACACAGAATGCTATGGTATCTATTTCAGAATCGCAGCTGTACATTAGCAATGATCTAATCATATCTGGATCATCTAATGTTGCAATCTCTGACTCAATGGTTTCATGTGCAGTAACATGCTATGACGAGGCAAATATAACGTTTAAAAACGTCGATAGAGTCCCGCAGATATCGATATATGATTCGGTAGTAGGTAGCTTAGAGAGCTTAAGCTTAGATATGCTTCAAATAGAAGGTTCCATAGTCATTCGTGGAACCCACTTAACTATCAGTCAATTATCGATCAGTGGTGGAAGTATTAGGTTAAATAGCTCAAACATATACACAGCGTCTCTCACCATGGGAAACATGACGCTTGAACACTCAGAAGCCTCCTATGTCAAGCTTCTAAGTTCTGGTTGTAGCTTAAGTGTGATTCGATCGACAATATCAAATGGAATATACATTCCAGTATATGAGCTCGACCATCTAACAGTTAAGGTTCGCTCAGGATACATAGAGGAATGGCATAGTATTGAAAACATATTTGGAGTAGGTGTAACCCCCACCGTTTTCATATATCACTCGAATATTGAAAGTTGGATGTTCGAGGTATCAGATAACGCAATACTGGAAGTGTTCAACTCCAGCGGAGTTAAAATTTACGGCCATGGCAAATCTACAATCATGGCATTTAGATCATACATACTTGAAACATCGTTAAGAGAGTCAGCTGAAGCCTTTCTCTATCAATGCAGTACAGAGGAGATATCCGCCGAAGATCAGACATCTATTGTACTAAATGAAAGTAGAGTAGTTTCAGAGACTATCATATGTGGTGAAGTTAATGTAACGATGATTTCCTCAACAACGCTGCTGGGGTCTAACAATACTCCAAACATAATCTACCATGTCAGAATATACTCATCTAATGTGAGACTCTATAGGTGCAATATCAAGTTCCTCTCAATATACAGCTCCAACGTCAAGATCGTAAACTCCCAAGTTACATGCCTTCACAATCATATGTCAAACTCAACGGTCATTCTCGTAAAAAGCAATGTAGCATATAACTGCAAATGCCTCAGAGTAGAAGTTGTATCCTATACAGGAGTTAAAATTAAGGGGGCTGTTGTTGCTGTAAGATTCGGCAATGTGTTTGTATCAAATGTAACAGACGAAAACGGCTATACCATTCTAGAATTCATACCAGTTGACACAACAGTGTTCATAACAGTTGCAACAGAGGATTTCAGCGAAAGAGTTCAGGTATCGATAAGTGAATGCTCTAGCATTACAATCGAAGTCGGGCCTCCTAGGATAATCAACATTAAAATACATCCTGAACGCCCAACGGACAAGTTAAACACAACAGTCACAGCTACACTCTATGATCCATCGGGCATAAACTATGTGAAGTTAATGTATAAAGCCGCAAATGAAGCTTCATGGAACACAGTTTACATGAGCAGAGTAAATGACACAACATTTGCAGCCGATATTCCTCCATATCCAGTCAATACCGTGGTTAAGTTTTACATTATAGCAGAAGACGCTTGTGGACAATGGACTACAAGCGATGAGCAAATTTATGTTGTCTCTCCATCAGATCTCGAGCCTCCATTAATCTTGAAAGTGTACTGGGAGAACATATATGAAAACGAAACAATAATCCTATACTGTAAAGTATATGATGAAAATGGAATAATGAGAGTGGTGTTCCACTACAGGATAGGAAATGGCCCATGGTTTAATGTTACAGGAACAATTTATCGGCCAAACGTTTACAAGGCGGAAATTCCTGGCCAGAAGGCTGAAACTAAAATTCAAATCTATGTTGAGGTTTGGGATACATACTATAACAGAGCAGTATCCGAGACATACACTGTCACAGTTAAGGCTAGACCAATCTTCACGTCGCTTGCATTCATAATTCCACTGGCAATGGTGGCCGCCATCGTCATAGTTTTAATAGTTTCAATGCTTATAAGCAAAAGGAGAGAAAGCTATTGATAGAATACGTGATTCTGGGCCTGATACAGGGGATTCTTGAATGGCTTCCAGTAAGCAGTGAAGGAAGTCTGGTTCTAATAATAGTCAATGCCCTCAAGATAAATTTTTCAACAGCTATTTCACTATCAATATACGCCCATCTAGGAACAGCGTTAGCTGTAACTGTGAAATATAACAGAGTTTTCAAGGAGACAATACTTCTAAGAGACCAGGAAACATTTAAGCTGCTTACAATGTCAACGCTTGGAACCTGTATTACTGCAGTCCCCATTTTACTCTATGGCTTAAAAAACATAGAGTTTAACGAAACAGTGAATGTCTTGATAGGTCTATTGCTGATGCTGACGGGAGCAATACTCCTAATTGGAAAAAAGGCACACTACACTCTTAAACGTGAAAACCCTTCCATAGTGAATTATTTTGTTCTTGGGCTGCTTCAAGGATTCGCCGTGATGCCTGGTTTAAGCCGCTCAGCTATAACTGTCTCATATCTGCTATATAGTGGGTTGACGCCCAAAAAAGCGTTGAAGTATAGTTTTCTGGTAAGCGTTCCAGTGGTGTTGGGTGCATGCGTTCTTGAGGCAGTTACAGGTGAAATTTATCCAGTCAGCATCTTGATTTGCCTCACTGTATTCTCGTTTATTACAGGTTTGCTAACTATGAATGCCCTTCTTAAAGTAGCTGAGAAAGTTAACTTTGGAATGTTCTGCATTTTCTTTGGCTTACTAGCTTTACTGCTAAATATTGCTTAAAAGTTATCTTTTACAGGATCGAAATATATTATTGGCCCACCCAGGATTGAGCCGCATGAGAAGCATGAATGCGGCTCCTCCAGGTGGGCTATACTTTTTCCCTTCCAATTAACATTTTAACAATTTTTAAGGCTCCGAGAACTTTCACGTTCTTTTTAATGAATATTCTGGCAGCTTTCCTAATTTTCTCAGCGTCTAACACATAGTCCTTAAGCCCTTTATCACTTTTCTCATATTCAACGCCTCTAGCGATTACAACTGGAATTCCTCTGTTAGTTTGACCGAAGAGTAGAGCAGATGCACATGCAACTTCATGAACCACAAGATCAACTCCACCGTACTTTGGTTTCCCAAACCTATCCAATTCTCCAAACTCTCTTGTAAATGGAAGTATTCCAGAGCATCCTCTACATAAATCAATGCTTCCAAACGCTGGGAAAACCTCAGTGTCAGCTATTATGACTGCAACATCTTTTCCAGTAAGCTTTCTAATGCTTTCCCTTATCCTCCTAGCGCTTTCATCAGGATCCTTGGGTGGGAGACTTCCCTGTCCAGGTGGGTGGTTCGAGAAGTCTAGCCCTGCATCAGTATATATCTGATTGTTAACGTTTAAGGTTATGAAGAAACATGGGTCATTGTTTATTAACTGTATACTCCCCTCAAGGTCTTTAGTATATTTGCTGAGATCCCATATACCTTCCTCAACAAACTCCTTTATCGGTATTACAGCTATTATCTCCTCGGTCTCATCAAGTATTGCCTGTACTTCCCTAGGGTCTTTTCCAGTTTTCCTTGCAAGCTCTAAAGCCCTCCTAGAAGGTTTAATTTCATCAAGTTCAATTATTCTCCCTTCAGCTTTTGATACGACCTTACTTGTGATCACTATTATGTCATTATCCTTTATTCCACTGCACTCCCTGTTTGCAGCATCTACAATCAGCTTGGCAAGATCGTCTCCAGGTTTAATCTCAGGTATGGTCTCCAATCCAATAAACTCTATTCTAGCCATGTTCAATCTAAAATAGATTTAATTTCGGAAGTATATCAACTCTATTTTAGCATGGAACTACTGCTGACGGCAATTATAATATCGCTCACACTTATACTGGCGTTCAGTGACGGGGCAAATGATGAATCGATGTCTCCTCTCCTAGGCTCAGGAATCTTCTCTATGAAAGCTGCATGCATTGTTGGAGCTCTTTCAATAATTATAGGGGCGCTACTTCTAACATCAAGAATAAAACACACTCTCTCGATGGAGCTTATTAGAGTTTCTCTAAGCGGGGAAGCTGTTTTCATCATACTTGTTAGTTCACTTGCATGGCTTCTAGTAACCGCCTACATGGGGTGGCCTTCATCTCTTACACAGGCCATAATTGGCTCAGCTGTCTCAGTTGCACTTGTAAAATATGGGATACATGTAATCGATGCAAACATACTTTTTAAACTTGTCATAGGATGGGTGCTGTCGCCGATCATTGGGCTTGTAATGGCATTCACTATTTACAAGACTCTACAATTTGCCGTAATTAAAAGAATCAAGACGATAAGTGAAAGAGAGTCTATTGAATACATCGCAGCGGTAATGCTCATCCCATGGAGCATATTGATGGGCGCTAGCAGATGTGGAAACGATCTTGCAACTATTCTAGCATATCTACCTTTGCAGTTTAGGACGCCCATGATGGATTTAATCGGTGGAGGAGTTGTTGCACTCGGTCTTCTCACACTTGGAAGAAGGGTGTTAAGGTCAATGGGATTCAAACTCGTCAAGCTTGTTCCATCATCCTCTCTTTCAGTGTTGATGTCGTCCTCACTGATAATGTTTCTTGCAACGCAGATAGGCATTCCATTCTCTGCAACTCATGTAATGTCTGCCTCAATAATAGGTGCTGGAGCCGCTAGGGGCTCGGCGGTTTCAACATATAATGTGCTTAAACTACTGGTTATATGGATGACTTCTTTCCCAGCTGTATTTGGAATATCTCTGGTGCTAGCTGAAGTATTTCTCTAATTACTTCTCGACTCTCGTAACTATAACCTTTAAAATGTCAGATGCATTTTCACAGCTGTCACATGCATTCTCTATAGCCACGATCATTCTCTCCAAAACTATCATCTCTCCAGCTTCAAGTCTTGTCTTCACAAGAACTTTCATGGCATCCATGTACGCCATATCAGCTTCATGCTCTATCCTCTCGACGAAATTGCATTTTTCAACAGTGTCCCTTATATTCTTTTCAAGAGTTTCCAAGGCTTCATCCAATGCTCTAACGTTTTCCAGCATGATGCTTGTCAAGTTAAGAATTTTCTCCGCCAATTCCTCGCATCTTATATGCTCCACAAGTGCCAAAAATCTAGCGGCTTCATTAATCCAATCAGTAACCTGATCAACTCTCCTAGTCAAATGGATGAGATCCTCTCCGCTCAGGGGAGGTAAAACTCCTCTTGTAAGCTCAGATGCTATTCTACGCCTTATCTCATCAGCTTTATTCTCCAGCTTTGCAATCTGTCTAATAATGCTCTCAGGATTTTCACCCTCTATCTTAGTTTCTATAGCCTTCTTAAACAACTCAGCAACTTTACATGTAACTCTTAAATGCTCCTTCAACATGTTCAATATAGGCAGCGTTATCCTTTTACCTATGATCCCCTTTATTTTAACCATACTGAAAAATAAATCATGCCCAGTAGGCTATATATTTTAGGGACAATGAGAGCCTCCATGATCATAGCAGGCATAATGTTTGTAATCATTGGCTTTGGACTAGTTGCATACAGTAGCATGATGATCGAAACTACTAGTATGCCACCATTAATCGATGAAAGCGCTATTATAGAACCATTAAGTGAGCGAACATTCAGCATCTTCCTAAGACAAGGTACCTACTACTCGCTCATAATAGAAACCTCTAATAGCGTAAGAGTGCTTCTAATGGATAGGGAAAACTACGACAAATACAAGTCTGGGGAACAGTATTCGACAATAGTTAATAGAGCGGTAGATAACATTTTAAACTTCTCAAAACTGCTCTTACCATCATCTTCAATATACTATCTAATTATACGTAACATGTGCTCTGAGGCAGTGGTTGTTAATGTGACTCTTTCAGAGTTTTATGTTCAGACTACGGTTGCTGATCTTGCAGCTGGAATATACAAGTTTGCAATGGTGGTGACAGGCTTCGTCCTTGTGATCTGCGGCGGAGTATGCATGCTAATTGGAGTGCTTCCATCAAGGGAGTAACCTAACGTGAAATCCTGTAAACTCTAATTCTCTCATAGAAGAATGCTCTCTCGGCTACGATATCCCATTGTAACCTCTCATTTTCCACTATTCTCTCGAACTTGGCACTATCCGAAAGCGTTGACAGCACCACAAAAGTTTCTCCCTTAAACTTTTCCTCAGAGATCTTATTGACTATCTTCTCTACAATTCTCAAACCACCCTCAACTCGTCCACCAGACCACTGTATATCCTCATTAACAGGAAGATAAGGTGGATTACAAGCTATCAAGTTAAACCTGCCAAGCTTAATATGCTCTAAACAATCCCCTAAACTGAAAAGAGCAGTTCCCAGAATTTTCTCTCTATTCAATTGATAATTTAGCATACTGTTCTTTACAGCTGCTACATTAATGTCTGTGAATAAAACTAGAGATGCCCCCTTTAACAGAAGCTTTAAGCCAATTACACCAGTTCCACAGCATACATCTATACATTTAAGACCATTTACATTGATCTCCTCTATAACATCCAAGATAAGAAATGTATCGTCTCCAGGACTATATACTCCATCTAAGACCTCAATGTTTATCCCGTTCACCTTCATGTCAATATACATTTAACTCCTCCACTGATTTACTTTAACTAGCTTTCATATGGCTTGGAGATGATAGTGAATGGAGGTAAAGCTTATAAGGTATACAAAGGATCCGGAAAGGGTATGCGCCGCTGCTGCTCGATCGACTATCTCAAAGAAAAGCATGGATAAGCTTATGAGGGAACTTGACGATGAACAGGTCAGGAGAATTATAAGAAACGTTCTCAAATGGGGGCATCTGTCAGTAATAGAGCATGCATCCTTTACATTTTCAATATCTGGAATATCACGTGTCTGCAGCCACCAGCTTGTAAGGCATAGAATAGCGTCATACTCGCAGCAAAGCCAGAGAATGGTTAAGGTAGGTGAAAAAAGCTTCGTAATGCCCCCATCCATAAAGAAGAATCCACATGCAAAGGAAATCTTTAGAGAGGCCATAAGAAAGGCTGTATCCTCATATCAGATGATGATAAGACTAGGCATTCCATTAGAGGATGCACGTTTCATACTTCCACAGGCCGTTAAGACAAACATCGTAGTGACAATGAATGCAAGGGAGCTTCATCATTTTTTCAATTTGAGATGCTGTATGAAATCTCAGTGGGAGATACGTGAACTTGCAAATAAAATGCTCTCCTTAGTGAAGAAGGTTGCACCTACACTTTTCGAGAACGCTGGTCCCATGTGCAAAGCTCATGGCTACTGTCCAGAAAATGATAGATCCTGCCCGCTCTATAAAAAGTACATAGGAGAGAGACGTTCAAGGAAGTAGCATAATATTTAATTTTCGACGTTACTGAAAATGATTTAGCATGAGGGAAGATGCCAGAGACATCATCATAGTATCAATAGTGACAGTGTTAGCAGCGGTCATCCGATTCAAGATAATGGATCTCTGGCTCTTCCCCTCTGGAACGGATCCAGCAAACCTCATTTTCTTTGCAAAATGCATTGCAACTGGAAGCTACTGCTTCAAGTATATGCCTGTTTTCCCATTAATCCTTGCAGTGGCAATGTCATTCATTGGAGACCCTCTTCTAACATGTAAGCTGATAGGTGCCATCCTTCTCTCCCTCATGTCTATTCCAACATATTTTCTGGCTAGGGAACTTTTCAAAAGCAGAAGTGTAGGGTTGATTGCCTCTCTTGTAACAGTTTTCTCACCAGCCTACGATATAATGCTAAGCTGGGGCGGCTATACCAATATTCTCGCTTTCATATTTTTCATATTTGCCACCATCTTCCTCTACAGATCCATTCAAAATAAGCAGACAGTCTTTGATAGAAATTTAATGCTCTCAATGTTGTTCTCGGCAATTTTATGCTTTACCCACTTAATGGCTGTGATTTTCATCCTTTTCATAGCTCTTAACATGTTTCTAAACGTCTTTAGAAGGGAAAGTCTGAGCAAGTTGAAGCTCATAAACCTGAAGCTTGCAAGTCTCCTCCTTTTCTCAGCACTTCTACTTTCAATCTCTATATCCGAGTTCATCAATATAGGTGCAAAAGTCGAAGTTAGCGGCCACCCAACGTATATTCCAGATATTGCATCATCTATCGGTTTCCTATTAGCATGCCTCATAACACCCTCTCTCACATTAACTTTTATCCTATACCTTACTCTCCTCGCTACAGCTATGATATCGCTTCACATTATGAGATATAGAAGATTAAACGATTACCTGTATCTTTCGGCTTGGATTTTATCAATAGCGCTTCCACTGTCAAGTCCCTTGCTAGGTGTATCAACTGACTATTATAGGCTGATATTCTATTCAATACAGCCTATAATCCTAGCAAACATGTACATAGTATCACTTTATGTTAAAGGCATGCTAGATAGAAAATTGCTAAAGGGAATCTGTATAGTTGCTCTTTCAGTGATGCTTGTTCTCTCATCTGTATCTCCAATAGTGCTCTATGACTCCTGCAGCTACTATCAGAAAATGGATGAACAAGAGCTTCAAGCCATAAAATGGATAAGTGAAAACGTTGACGATGATTCTCTGATATGCGCATCCAGTTACATGGCCTACTGGATAAGAGCGTTAACGGGGAAAAGAGTGATCCAGCACAAGTATGACCTCGTAAAGATATCATATACAGAGTCGCTCTCGGAAGCCTATTCAGTTCTAACGGGAGCCGATATTCTCGAAAACAGCTACCTTAGACTTACGCTATATGAATATCCTGAGCATCCCATCATGGGGCTCATCGAGATAAGACATATGGGAAACTTTATTCCAATGATGGAAATGAACTTGACCGCAGTTGTGCCTTCGGAGAATGTGACATTTAATATCGGGGATAAAACCTTGCTAATAAACTTTGGAATAGGAGATGCGCTTAAATCTCTTCTCTGCAAGACAAGCAATGACTCGATAACCTTGGTTACAGAATCCAACTGCCCATGCATACAAGTTAAAATGCTCTCTCAAATAGAGTTCAAAAATTTCACATATAATGGGAAAGAGATTCTAATTGAGTGGAGCACAATTCCATTCTACCATCTTTCAAGCAAAGTTAACATATCAGATGTTGCAACGCTCAAAATAGAGCTCATTGGAAATGCTACAGTTGATCCACTAAGTATAACCAACTCATCATTTACCCTTCTAATTCCCGCTGGCTCGATGGTCAAATTTTCAACGCTTTCAAATGTTGCATATGAAAGGTACTGCTATGTCATAGGATTCAGAGAGACCATTTTCAGGAATAATATCTCCTATATCGTGTACTGGAAAAAGCAGCCTGAGCCAACGCTACTAAAGGTATTCACAACATTCCCAATGTTCAAGCTCGTGTATTCAAATGATGTTGTAATGATATTCAAAGTTGTTAACATCAGAAAGTCTAAGACACGCTCTTAAATTTTACATCCCTTAGAAATGCTTTCTCAATTTTCTCAACAGTATCAACATCCTCAAGCGATAGGTCGGGCCTAATTCTCACGATTCTAGGGAATCTCAAAGCATATCCGAGAGGATACTTAGGTGAAATCTGAATCTCACTTGCAGCTACGTCAACTACTATCTTAGGCTTGACATATATACGATTTCCACTCTCGTAAAGGGCGATCTCCTTCAATCTCTTTGTCATGTAAGCGATTTCACGATCCTTCAAACCAGTATATGCCTTCCCAACTGGGATAAGCTTCTCCCTATTCCTATCCCATGCAGCGAAAACATAATCACTTAAAAGCCCAGCCCTCTTGCCATGGCCATACTCGGCAGCTATTATGACGAGCGTAAACTCGTGGATGTGTCTGCCAATTTCTCCCTTGTATTTAAACCATAATCTCTCCCGCCTACCTGGAACATATGGTGAATCAATGGCCTTTATCAGGACCCCCTCAAACCCTCTTTTTGTACAGTTCTCAAAGATTTCAGTGCACTCCTCCTCGGAAGATGGAAACTTTCTCTCAGCTATTTCAATAACGTTCCATGCACCCTTCAGTACTTTCTCCAAGACTTTAACTCTTGAAATATATGGTTCATCTATTAGATCTCTCCCTCCAACTTTCAAAATGTCAAAGGCAAAAAGTTTCACGGGATAAGTCTCTAACAGTTCATCGCTTAAAGTCTTTCGTCTGAGCCTTCTAACTAGGTACTGGAAGGGCATTGGCCCATTCTTCCAGCATACAATTTCCCCATCAACTATAAATTCTCCCTCAATGTCTACAATTTCTCTAACAACCTCTGGAAGACTATCGGTTATATCCTCCATTCTCCTAGAAAATATCTTCACTTTGTCCCCAAGCTTGTGCACTTGCACTCTAGCTCCATCATACTTGCATTCTACGGCAACTCTCCCACTATGATATCTCCAAGCTTCAGCTATGCTCTCAGCCTGTTCAGCTAACATGAATCTAACGGGTCTGAAAAACTCTATTTTAACGTCTTCAATTTTCGGGGGCTTAAGCTTTGAAAGTTTAGCCACATACCCTATATCGCTTAAAAGCATGTTTGCCTTTCTAATTTTCTTGACGTCAATGTCAAATGCCCTAGCTATGGCATGCTCGAGAAGGCCTTCATTGAAGCCACATCTAAGCTCACCCAGTAACAGCCTACATATATACTTTGCCTCGATAGGCGACGCTCTTACAAGCATGTGCTCTACAAGCTTAACTCTTCCCTGGAAGCTTCCCTCGCCACTAATACCAGCTATTTTTTCAAGAATCTCATGGACTTCGAGAACTGTTAAAGGCTTCACTGGGGAGAGAAGCGTAGGCTTACGCTTTTCCAGAATGGCCTCTACAACGCTTCCAGTATCGCCGTATCTCTTAAACAGCTTAACTATTTCACCTGAATCGACTCCAGTTACGTTAACTGCGGCTTTCAAAACAGTCCTCCATCCAACATTAAGCTCTTTTCCACTCCACTCTGGAAAAGGTTTACCTATCACAAACCTACTGACGACATCAATTTCCTCTGGAGCAGCTCTTCTAAGGAGATCTCCTATAATTTCAACTTTCTTATTTATACTTTGCTCAAGCGAGATTCTCTCAAGGGTTTCAGCGACATCCTTAAACAGCATCCTAACAATTAATAGCTTAAAAGGTAAATTATTGATATAGCCATGATATCTCCACAGGAGCTGGCCTCTAAAATCGACTTAACTCTTTTAAAGCCAAATGCAAGGAGAGAGGATATTAGGAAGCTATGCGAGAACGCTGTAAAATATGGCTTCTACGCTGTATGCGTCAATCCATGCCATGTAAAGTTTGTCTCTGAGCTGCTCAAGGATGCTGGAGTCAAAGTATGCACTGTTATAGGTTTTCCGCTTGGGGCAAATACTGTTGAAACAAAGGTTTTCGAGGCTAGGCAGGCAGTTGAGAATGGAGCTGATGAAATAGATGTTGTGGCAAACATTGGAGCAATAAAAGATGGAGACTTCGAGTACATTGAAAATGAGATACGCAAGATAGTGGCTGAAGTCAAGGAATTGAAGCCTAATACTATCGTCAAGGTGATCATTGAAACAGCGTATCTAACGGATGAGGAGAAGGTTAAAGTCTGCAAAGCCCTTATAAAGGCTGGAGCTGACTTTGTAAAGACATCCACTGGATTCGCCGAGAAAGGAGCTACCATAGAGGATGTAAAACTGTTAAAGGAGGCGGGGGAAGGTAAGTTAAAAGTGAAGGCTGCCGGAGGGATCCGAACCCTGGAGTTTGCAGTTGAGCTGTTGAAAGCTGGAGCTGATAGACTTGGAGCTAGCAGAGGCGTGGAAATAGTTGAGGAGGCAATCAAAAGGGTCTAGTAGTAATAGTGATATGCAATAACAACTGGTCTAATAAACCTCTTTCTAGCATGGTATCCGTATAGAAGCCCTGTAAGCAAGCCTCCTAGATGAGCTAGAATATTCACTCCAGGCATGATGCTGTTTATCAGGAATATCAAAAATGCCCACATGAGAGCCTGCACTGTAGTAGCATATGAGTAGCCAACTGATAAAATTACGAGGGCTCCAAAGACTCCAAATATAGCTCCAGAAGCACCAGCTGAGATTATTGGTGCGTATGGCCCCCATAGAAGAGTGAAAAGGTTTCCAACCACTCCAGCGACGATGTAAAGTAGCAGAAACCTTCTCCTACCTATAAGCTTCTCAAGTCTAATGCCTAGAATGAAGAGGAAAAACATGTTGAAAAAGAGATGAAGTATTCCGAAATGTAGGAACATTGACGTAAGCAACTGCCAAATCCACCCCTTTACAAGAACATAATAGTTTGAAAGCGCAAATAAACGCACAAACCAGTTTACTCTAATGTAGATCACCGACATTGAGGTAATGCACTCAATCACGAAGATAATGACATTTAGAACTATCAAGTGCACTGTTGCTGGAAGCTGGCTTAGCCTTCTCATGTGCATTCTAAGCTTCAAGTATACAAGGTACAAATCCATACCTTAAACCCCTCTATCACCAATACTCTGTACAAAATTTATATACTTTTTAGAAATTGTCTAATTTTGATGAGGGTCTCATTTACGGAGTCAATATATCTCACGGAAATCTACAGGTTAAACGAAACTGGTCAGAAGAGAATAATCAAAACTTTATCAGATAAGTTCAAGGTTAGGCCAGCAACAGTTGAAACAATACTTAAAAGACTTATCGAAAAGGGGATGATGCTGAAGCTTTCAAGGGGAAGATTTCACTTGACAGATAAGGGATTGAACGAAGCCTCTAAGCTTATAGCAAAGCATAGAATTCTCGAGTGTATGCTGGTAAATATATTAGGCCTCCCCTTGGAGAAGGCTTGCTGTGAAGCCTCCAAGATAGCCTATCACCTGTCAACTGAAACAGCTCTTAAAATGCATGATTTTCTAGGTAATCCAACAAAGTGCCCATGTGGTAGAAGGATTCCATTGGAGGCATTGGAGAAGTGAGGCCAGGGACACTTCCTCTAATGTTAACATTGATTCTTGCCCTAGCTATATTCAGTAACGATGCATATGCAATAGATAAAGAATATCAAATAGTGACATCCATAAATATATGGTCCAATATAATCAACATGCTAACTTCTCCACATGAAATCGCTAGACCCCTACTAACTGGAATGGAGACTCCACACACCTTCTCCCTCAAGCCTGAGCATATTCAAGCAGTTAAACATGCCTCAATGATAATCTATACAAGCGACAGAATCGAGCCATTTATGAAGGAAATTCTCTCAAGTGTAAACCTTGAAAATAAGACCGTGGTAAAAGTAGTTGATCTACCGAATATAACAATCGTGAATGACAATCCTCATATATGGATGAATCCACTAAATGTCAAAATCTTTATAGAGTATGTCTCAGAGCTAATCTCCGAAAGATTTCCACATTTATCGGAGACAATAGCCAAAAATCGTATCACCCTCCTAGAGCAGATAGATAATTTAATGTCATACATTAACTCAGTTTCTCAAGATCTGGAGGATATCCCAGTAATAGTTTCAATACCCTGCATAGAGCCGCTGGTTCTCCAGCTTAAGCTCAGAATAGTCAAGATAGTAGTTGAAGACCCTGAGAGAAGCCCATCGCTAAAGGAGATTCTTGAGATAAATGAGCTGATAAAAGAGTACAATGTTACTTCGATCATAGACGTCATTCAATTGAACTCCCCTGTCATAGAAAAAATAGTGTCCATGAACAATCTTAAGAGAGCATATACGTCGCCGCTTCTCATTTCATCAAAAGGATTGGACAACTACTTTAAACTAATGAGATATAACATAGCTGCTATACACTATGCTATCTTCTCCCCCATGGAAAATACAAGTGAAATTGAATGCGGCTACTCTCTGGCATTGATATTCTCCATTCTAGCCATTGCAATGACATCATTTCTAATGATAGTGCTCTACTGGAGATCAAGATGATGAAGTATGCAGTTGAATTTGATAAAGTTACGGTTGCTTACGAGGATCGGATAGCTTTACTAGATGTAAGCTTTAAAATCCCATGCAACAAGTTTACATGCATTCTAGGTCCAAACGGAGCTGGTAAAACAACTCTTTTAAAGACTGTTCTCGGCCTCGTTGAACCAGTTACTGGAAGCGTGAAGGTGTTTGGAAAAGAAGTTGCTACTCATAAATCCGAGATACGTAAACTCATAGGATATGTTCCACAGAAGGATGTAATGGATCTATCGATTCCAGTAACTGTTAAGGACGTTGTCTCAATGGGCCTCTATGGAAGATATAGCCTAATGCTGATAAGTAGACGAAAGATAATGGAGAAAGTTTCAAAGGCTTTAAAGATAGTCGGTCTCAGTAACTTACTTGAAACTCCATTTTCACATCTTTCAGGAGGTCAGCAGCAAAGGGTGCTAATTGCAAGAGCTCTTGTAAAATCTCCGAGAATGTTGATCTTAGATGAACCCTTCTCCGGAATTGATGTCGCTTCAAGGGATGTGATAATCAAAGTTTTAAAGGAGTTTGTTGATAAAGGGGGCACTGTCATAATGTCCACGCATGACATAAACCCTGTCCTAGACTATGCAGATTACATTATGCTCCTGAATAAAAGTGTGATCACCTTTGGACCCAAGGAGGAGGTTATGAATGAGGAAAGTCTCTCCAGGCTCTATGGTTTAAAAACAAGGTTCATCTCTCTAAATGGTAGGAAATACGTTTTCATAGGTGATGAAAGTGCTTGACCCATATCTGATTCAAGTATTCATGTCGGCAGTACTTGCAAGTGTAATATGCTCAATAATTGGAGTATTCATCGTGTTAAGAGGTCTATCGTTTGTGGGCGCCGGATCAGCGCATGCATCGCTTGCAGGGGCTTCACTGGCGCTCTTCCTAGGCTTGGTAAATCAACCACTTGCAACCATTCTCCTGGCAATGGCATTTGCAATTTCAATGGCTCTCTTTACAGCATATCTATCTGATAGAGGCGTTAAAATGGATGTAGCTGTTGGAGTAGTTTTTGCTCTCTACATGGCCTTAGCCGTCATAATCATTGGTATGATACGAGAGTATTCATCCACGGTCTGGGGATATGTTTTCGGGGACATACTCGGGGTATCCAGTATAGAATTGATGGCTCTCTCAGTTACAGCAATTGCCGTAATGTTGATCATAGGCCTTTTCTTTGATGCATTTAAGTTCATAACATTTGACCCAGAGGGCGCTGAAGCCTGTGGACTACCATATAAAACGTTAAACTATGTCATGCTTGTACTCATAGCGGTCGTTACATCAGTGAGCCTTAAATGCATTGGAGCAATTCTTGTGTTCACACTCATAGTCACTCCAGCTCTCTCAGCTCATCAATTTACCCACAAAATGGAGAATATGGTGATATTATCCGTGATCGCCGCAGTATTCTCATCTATAACTGGTCTCGTTATATCGTTTGTATTCAACATTTCAGCAAGTGCATCCATTGTCTTAGTATCCTCAACTGTCTGCATGGCCTCAATTGCCCTGTCACCGAAAAGGAAACTGTGCAAGGAATGTCTTGAAATTAAGATTTTTGAAAGGTAGCGTTACTCTACGTTTAAATCTAAACGTAATAAGAGTCCTCAAAATAATTATTCTATAACGGTAGGGGAGGGGTGCTTTAATGGGTCTAAAGCTTAGAATGTTTCTTGCAATTGCACTTCTCTTCTCCATATTGTATGGATTCGGTGTATTGGTTTCAATGTTGCTTGGTGTAACTGGAAAATATCTTCTCATATTCAGTATGTGCTTTGCAGTTTTCCTCTCAGTGACCCAATGGGCTATAAGTGCACCTTTAATGGATGCCATGTCAAGAGCTACGTGGATAAGCAGAAACACCCATCCAAGACTCTGGGATATGGTTCATAGACTAGCTAAAAAGGCTGGTGTAAAGGTTAAGAAAATTGGAATAGACCCCTCCCCCATCCCGAATGCTTACACTTACGGAAGATGGAAATCCGATTCTAGAATAGTTGTAACCAGGGGATTGCTTTCAACATGTACAGAGGATGAAGTGGAAGCTGTTATAGGCCATGAAATAGGGCACATAGTTCACAGGGACATGATAGTTATGACAATGCTTGGAGGAGTAGTTGCCGCCTTATACTGGATGAGCTATTCTCTCCTATGGGCTGACATAGGAGATTCCGACAGAGATAGTGGCTCAATATTTTTAATAGCTCTCCTAGCAGTCATTGTATACTTTATTGGCCAACTGATCCTCCTGCTGATAAGCAGGATAAGAGAATATCATGCAGATGAGTTCTCCGCGAAGCTAACTAGGAAGCCACATTGCCTAGCATCAGCGCTTGCAAGAATAACATATGGGGCAGGGCTTTTCAAGGCCAGAGACAGAGCGGTTGAGAAGTTTAGGTCATTCTACATAATTGACCCAGTTCAGGCAGTTCATGAGGCAAAATATCTAGCTGAGACTTTCAACAAATGGGATCTGGATAGAGATGGTGTGCTAAGCGAATATGAGCTTAGAAAAGCTATGGAGCACGAACTTAAAACACATGGTATCATAGAGATATTCCAGACACATCCATTAACTGCTAAGAGAATCATGCATCTTGCAAAGATAGCTAGAGAACTTAAAATTGCATGGACGCTTCCAAGGTTTAAGTGATCACAATGAGCAGCTTCGACCTCCTAGCACGGCCAATAAAAAAGCTTCTAGACGAAGTAGGTTTTAAAGAGCCAACTGAGCCTCAGGAAAAGGCTATACCAGTTATTCTCTCAGGTAAAAATGTTCTGTTAATCGCTCCTACTGGAACTGGTAAAACTGAAGCAGCTATACTGCCTGTTCTACACATGTATATTTCAAAGCCTAGAAATGACGTTGGAATAAAAGTACTCTACATAACCCCTCTAAGAGCTCTTAACAGGGATATGCTTGGAAGATTGCTGTGGTGGTGCCAGAAGTTAGACATACGTGTAATGGTGCGCCACGGAGATACGGAGCCGCGTGAAAGAGCTATACAGGCAAAGCATCCGCCAGATCTACTGATAACAACCCCCGAAACACTGCAGGCCATATTAGCTGGAAAAACTATAAGTCAGCATCTAAAGCATGTCCGCTGGATCATAATCGATGAGGTTCATGAGCTTGCAGATAATAAGCGTGGAGCACAACTGAGTATAGCGCTGCAAAGACTTAAGAAGATAACGATCGAGAAACCTCAGATAATAGGCTTATCAGCTACTGTCGGCTCTCCCAAGGAAGTTGGTAAATTCCTCATAGGAGTAGATGATGAAATCGAGATCCTTGAAGTTCCATGTATAAGATACATGAGATTTAGAGTTAAATATCCGAAGCCTACTAGAGAAGATTATCGTTTAGCAGTTAAGCTATATACGCTGCCAGAAGTAGCTGCAAGATTAAGGGCGATAAAGGAGATCGTTGAGAAAGCGAAATCCTGTCTCATTTTCGTGAATACACGTTCAATAGCTGAGGTGCTTGCTTCAAGATTCAAGGTCTGGAACATAGATATTCCAATAAGCATTCATCATGGGTCTCTTGCAAAGCCATCTAGAATTCTAACAGAGAAGAAGCTTAAATCCGGCGAGCTTAAAGGTGTTGTATGTACATCCTCTCTGGAGCTTGGAATAGATATTGGGCATGTTGACATCGTTATCCAATATATGTCTCCAAGAGAGGTCACTAGATTAGTTCAAAGGGTTGGAAGAAGCGGCCATAGAATAGGTAGAATAGCTAAGGGAATCGTTATTACTATGGATCCAGATGACACGTTAGAGGCCATAGCCATTTGTAGAAGAGCTAAAAATGGGCTACTTGAACCAGTTAAAATCCCAAACAAGCCCTTAGACGTTTTATGCCATCAGATAGCTGGCCTCCTAGTTAAGAAAAATAGGTGGAAATTTGAGGAAATATTTGAAATAGTTAAGAGAGCATATCCCTATAGAAATCTCACAATGGATGACCTTGAAAGAGTCATAGAATACATGCATAACAGGTATCCAAGACTTGCATGGGCAAGCTTTGAAGACAAAGTTGTGCTTAGACCCCGAAATCTGCAGACGCTTTACAGATACTATTTTGAACATCTATCAATGATACCCGATGAAAGACAATATCTTGTCATAGACGATAAAACGGATACTCCACTTGGTATTCTCGATGAAGCATTCGTAGCAGAGTATGGAGAGCCTGGAACAAAGTTCATTATACGTGGAAGCCCTTGGAAGATAATCTCCATAGTTGGGGACAGAATATATGTTGCCCAAGTAGATGACCCTACAGGAGCCATTCCAAGCTGGGTTGGAGAGGAAATTCCAGTTCCATTTGAAGTAGCTCAGGAAGTCGGTGCTATTAGAAGGGAGATATCCGAGAGGCTCAGTAAAGGCGCTGACTTGGACGAAATAACTTCAGATTTGGTTAAAAGGTATCCAATTAGTAAAGATGACCTTAAGAGAAGCATTAAAGAGATAGTTGACCAATTTGAGCAGGGTTTACCAGTTCCAAGTGATAAGGTTGTCACAGTTGAAAGTTGGGACGACTACACCATAGTCACAACTCACGCTGGAACACTAGTTAACAGAGCCCTTGCAAGGGCACTTGCCCTCAAGCTATCTGACAATATAGGCATTACAGTTGCTGTACAAGAGGATCCATACCGGGTAATACTTAAAACATTGAGTCTTGTGTCAAATGATGAAATCATTGAAATACTAAAGAGTATAGCTGATGAAGACCCAAGGAAACTATCTATTGAAATAGCGAATGGAAGCGGCCTCTTCAAGAGAAGGCTAATACATGTTGCCAGAAGATTTGGAGCAATTAGCAAGCACGCCGACTTAACATCAGTAAGCCTGCGATCACTTATATCCTCATACAAGGGCACCGTGATATATGATGAAGCGCTAAACGAGTTCCTGCAAAAGGATATCGACATAGACAGAATGCTTGAATTTCTTAAGTCAATCAAGGATGGCAGTAGACTTGTAATCGCGCTAAAGGCGGGGGTGCTTTCCCCCATTGGGAGACTTGGACTCGAAAGAGCTGCGAGGAAAACTGAGATAATAAAACCCGAGAGAATGTACAAGATACTCATAGAAGCTGCAAAGGCTAGGTTAAAGGATGAAGCTCTAACATTCTTCTGCATGAATTGCTGGGAATACGTTGAAACCATTAGAATAAAGGATCTACCGGAGAAGATTAAGTGCCCAATCTGCGGTTCTGGAAGCGTTTCAGCGCTGAAAGAGGATGAGGATACTGTAAGGAAGTTCTGTAGAAAGAAGGGTCAAAGACTGAATAAAAGAGAGCGTAGAATGTTTAGAGTGGCTAGGGATCTACTAGAGTTATATCAGGAGTATGGCAAGGTGGCGTTCATAGCGTATGCCGGCAAAAACATTAGAGTCTATGATGTAGAGGATATCCTATGGGAGGTAAGCACGGAATCCGATAAATTCTACGAGGCCATAATCAAGAAGGAGAGGGAAGCTCTCAAGAGAAGATTTTCATGGTGAATCAATTAATCCAAGCTCTTTTAAAACCTTGCATGCTGCACATATTTCACTTGACGAAGGTGTTCCACAGATCTTGCATGTTCTAAGGGCTGGCACATAAATTTTTTCAAGCATCTCCCTTAACTTGTCAAGACTTGAGAGTATGCTAAACTTTATACCTGGCCTTTTAACATCCATGTAATTTAGGAAGTTTCTGATATCCCTTCTATAGGCTTCAACTAGGTACGGGCAGTCACCATAGTGATAGCGTATATCATTTAGGAATGCAAATATTGCGATTTCCTCTTCAAGACATTCCCTAAAGGGCTTTATTCTTGGAACAAACCCCTCTGTATGCTCATGAACTGGCTTAAGTCTCAAGATTCTTGCATAATCTCCTCGTGTAACATTCATTAGAAAAGCCTGTATCTCATCATCTAAGTTGCTTGCAACAGCGATTTTATCAACTTCCTCATCTAATGCAAGCTCGTTTAAAACCTTCCTCCTCAAAACCCCACAGTATGTGCAAGGTCTTCTCCTAAGCCTTCTCTCACTGATCTTTAATCTCATCTCAACGATTTCATCCATTGTGACTCCAAAAAACTTTCTGAAACTTCCAATGACATATGGTAAATCCAAGCTTCTACAAGCTTCAACCACGAGCCTTATAGACTCATCTCTGAACCCCTTGATTCCCTCATCTACAACCAAAACCGTGACACTGCAATCCTTGATCTTTGAAGCCATCCTTGAAACAACGTGAAGCATAACCATGCTATCCTTTCCACCTGAGACAGCTAATCCAATATTTTCACCGCTTCTAATCATCCTATACTTCATGACCGTCTTCTTCACTTTTCCAATAAAGTACTTGTTAAAGCATCCCTTGCAAAGCCTCAGGCCAGTATATCTCTGAAAGTATACTGCCCTATTTCTTCCACATTTGTCGCATTTAACCTCCATGTGAAACCCCCAGCAAGACAATCTCACAGCTCTGCTCAATAATGGCATCCAATCCTCCAAGAATCAGGTAATCCACTCCATTAACGAAGATCCTCAGATCAGGTCTCAAAATGTTAAACCAAAAAATATCCTCATTTCTCAAATTAAATTTCTCACAAATAGCTTCTAAAACCCTTCTAATGCTTACAGGCTTGTCAAAAAGTAGCGTAACTTCATCACTTCCAACTTTATTCTTCAACCCTGTGAGAATCCTTACCTTTACAGTTATCATATCGAAACTAATCTTTAAAAGAAGCAGTAATATTTTAAATAACGCTACCGTCAAAGCTAATGGAGGCTAAAAATGTCTCTGAGATCAATAACCCTGGCCATAATAGTAATCGCTGCAATATTCACGTTTACCTTTGGCATGTATATGCATGTGGAAAAGGCAGCTGCCTTAACTGAGAGAATACACGAGGGAGATTTAATAGTTAAGAATGGCACCTTCACGATAGCAGACTCTAACTTCACAGTTAATGGGAATATATATGTGATGAAGGATGCTGTGCTAGTTATTGAAAACTCTATTCTTATAGTCAATCAGACAGAGGATCTTGAACACGTGATAAAGGTCAATGAAACAGCTAGAATTGAAATAGTGAATTCAAACGTCTGTACATCAGTTGGCTCAATTCAAATGATTATAACGGATAATGCATCAGCCACAATATCATCCTCTAAGATCTCCAATGATACGATGATCGAATGCAGAGTAAACTCTACCATAACAGTTAGTTCATCTAAGATTGCAAGCTTAACCATAGCGGATAACTCAACTGGAATGCTGAATGGAGCCGAGATAACTGAGAAGCTTGAGATATATGGAATATGTAGTGTAAATATGACATCTACCCACATCGCCTACATAGAGGTATCTGGAAGATGCGAAGTTAGAGCTTTGAATTCATACATTAATTCAACAAGCGTATCCGGGGAATCTCTACTAAATGCGACAGCTACAATCCTGAATAATGTATCAATCGACAATGCAGCTACGCTATACGCTAAAGGCTGCTCCCTAAACAGAACCTTTGTACGCGGTAAAAGTTCATGTGTGTTTAACAGCTCTCAAGTGGAGACCTTAGAAGCCACGGGGGTTTCCAACGTCAAACTGATTAAATCTCACGTGAATGAGGCATTGCTCAAAGTGGTTGGCCACTTTACAGTAAAGAACCTTCCAAAGATGGCTAAACTATGGGGTTCAAGTATAAATGGCTCAATATTCTACTCACTAAACATAACACTAATAAATTCTACAATCTCATCTTACAAGGTGCATGCATGTGAGGGATCAATTGTTGAAATATCAAATGCAGACATGGATATACTTAAAGCATATTCAGGGTCAACTGTATACCTAAACTTCTCTAGGGTAGATGAGGCAATAGTTATGTCTTCAATAGTCAAACTTATGCACTCGACTATAGATAAACTTGAAGCTAAGGGCTCGGGCAGGATACACATCTATGGTGAGAGTATAGTGAATGAAATGTCTGTAAAAGATTCATGTCTAACACTTGATGGTGAACAGAGCTCAAAGATCAAAGATCTAGTAATTGAGAACAGTACTTTAATCATAGCAAGGATGCCATCGATAGATTCAATCTCCAAGGTCTCATCCTTTCTGTTTAGACAAATCACGATCTCTTGCATGAAGGAGGAAGTCACATTCTCCAACGTTAATATCACAATAATAGATGAATCACTTGGAACGATTGCTAAGTATAGCGTTAACGAAACCGGTTACGCTACAGTTTTACTGGATTTCACCGACACATCTAAAACTTACGTGCTCATAGCACATAGTGGGCGTTCATTTATAAAACTCACCTTAGCATTTGATTGCTTACATATGATCACCCTAAACTTTTCGCAATTTTCAATCGATGACAGCCCACCCTCAATTCAAGCTCCCTCAATAGAGCCAATGGAGCCAAGCGATGTACAGGCAGTTTCAGTAAAGGTAACTGTTTCAGATAATCTCTACGTGGAAAAGGTTTACCTATTCTTTAGATTTGATGGCAGTTCATGGAAGTGTATTGAACTCAAACGTGCTGGAGATCTATTTGAAGGATATATCCCCTCTCTGCCAGCTGGTTCTAAAGTTGAATTCTATATTGTAGCATATGATATACTTGGCAACAAGGCTGTAAATGACAATGATGGAAAATATTTCACATACACTGTCAAATATTCATCAACTTCCTTTCACATATCGCTGATAGGCATAGTCTTGGCATTGATGGCAATAGCAATAGTTTACGTTGTCTGGAAGAAGAGAAATCTACTCTTAAGATAGTATCCTATTATTTAATTGGGATGAAACGCTTCGTGCTGGCAATTGGGCTAATACTAATAGTGGCTGGAACACTGTCATTGATATATGTGAGGGAAAAAACTCTCAATTTGATCTATAACGTCTCATACTCCGAGGAGCCTCTCCTTAAGGAACTTGTAAACGTTCCACCTGAAGATTATGTATGCTACATTGTGGAGCTCAACAAGGGAGAGGTTATATTAGTATCTGTGGTCGTTGTGGATATATTGAAGTATGTTGACGTATACGTGATGGATGGTGAGAATTTTAACAAATACACCAAGAATTGGGGATTCAATGCAAGAATTGAACGCCTCAATGTAAACAACACGATATTCCTCTACGCTGCTGAGTATACAGGAGAACATTATATAGTTATTGAAAACAAAGAAACAGACTGTAATACGGTTTCCATATCTATTACCCCTGTGCATGGGGTCTTTCTCACAGAGATTTCAACCTATGTAACCATATCCATTGCATGTTTCATAGCGATTATACTTGGCATAATACAAGTCTCAGTAGTGTCTATACTATTCCTTTATAAGAGGCTGAGACGTGGTAAAGTTGAAGGAGAAGCTTAACATAGCTGCTGTGGGGGACGTACATTCCCCAAAGTTTCTTAGAGAGTTTAAAGCAGCGTTATCTAGGATGAATGTTAAACCCGATCTTTTCCTCATGAGTGGAGATATGATCTATAAGGGTAAAGTTCAATACTTTAAGGCTGTGGTCGATGAAATACTCCTTCAAATAGGAGAGGTTAAAATAGTCTCATGCTTTGGAAACGAGGAGTTTGAGAACATTAGAGGTACTCTTCGTAAGTTGTTTCCTCAGATAACATTTTTAGATGATGAATATGTCGTTCTCAGCATCAACGATTTCAAGCTTGGAATAGTTGGGACGCAGGGAAGCCTTCTTAAACCAACTAGATGGCAGGCTAGAAACATCCCTAGAATAGCTGCAATATATAGGGAGAGAATATCAAAGGTTAAAAACTTGCTGCTTGAAGCTAAAAGGAGATCTGACTATGTAATCCTGCTGATGCATTATGCTCCCTCATTTAAGGTAATGGAGGGAGAAAATAGGAGCGTATACCATTGGCTTGGCCACCCTGGATATGAGAGAGTAATACTTGAAACTAGGCCAAATCTCGTGATATACGCTCACCTCCATAATGCTAACATTCTAGAATATAGGCTAGACAATGTAAGGTTACTGAATTCCTCTCTTCCAGCGAGGGGGGAAATATTAACCGTCGAGGTCAAGGCTGAGAAATATGGCCTTCTCAAGTTCATGTAAAATGAAACTTACATGTGTAACATCACATGTCCCGGAGGCCATTTTAAAACCGGTCTTAGAAGACATCACGAGGGAAGAGCTTGAAATTTTCAGAAGCTACACTATAACAAGCATCGATGAGAAATTGCTTATTTCACACGCATATAATGCTGAAAGAGGCCAGTATAATGGGTCAATAATACTTGGAAGTGTAAGATCCCTTTTATCGAGTCAAATTGGAAAAAATGAAAAGGTTGTCGTCGTCTTAGATAGGGATCTATATGTTCCAGGTCTCAATTTCATATTTGGTATTGCAGAATTCCCGGGGAGGTTCGCTATAGTCTCTATTACAAGGCTTAGAGAATCATTTTATGGCTTCCAAGAGAATATTGGCATATTAATGGAGCGTTTAAAGAAGGAAATCTTACATGAGCTAGGTCATACTTTTGGACTTGATCATTGTCCAAACTTTTGTGTCATGATGTTTTCTAACTGTATCGATGAAGTTGACATGAAGCCACCTAAATACTGTAAACGCTGCAAAGCTAAGATAATAAAAGGTTGCAATCCTTAATTATAACACTTCTAACGGCAATAGTTAATTAAAAACAACAGTGATCCCCATTGGCTTTCAGAAAACTCTCTAGTATAGTCTATGGCACGCAGATTCTAGTTTTCATTTCAGCTTCAACCATAGACCTACTTGCTGGAATTTTCTCGAGAGATTTGCTCAAACTTCTTCATTTGTTTCCATTATCTCTTCTCCTCTTCCCAATGCTGATGGAGGTTAGAGGCGATCTTTCAGGAATATACTCTGGAAGACTTTCTACAGGTTTAAATCTTGAAACGATGAGGCCTTCACTACTAAATAATACTGCCGAATTCTATGCTCTCTTCCAAGCTATCCTTACACTTTCATTTATTGAAGGCCTCATGCTTGCATCAATTGCAAACATAACTGCCATATTAACCATTCCAAGTGCATCACTTTTTATAGTTCATACATTTAGTGTCTCTGTCAACTGTCTCTTCATGTCAACTATAATATCGGTTCCAATAAACACCATAATAACGTCAAGAGGATATTCAAAGGGAATAAACCCCGACTTAATATCATATCCAATAGCTTCCTCCATATGCGACCTATTGATAGTCATAGTCTATCTGGCAACACTATTGCTTTCACTCTTCTCAATTGAACTTTCCATTGTTTTAACTCTCCTATTCTCGCTACTATCAACCTTTCTAATAGTGAAAAACAGAAGAAACGGAAGATTTATCTCAGTTGTGAAGGAGGGTTCTTTAGCAGTATTTTCTACACTAGTATTTGGAACGCTAGCTGGATTAACATTAACCTCCATACATGGCATCATTGAGAAAAATATCTTTATTATAGTCATGTATCCCGTGCTTTTAACGCTTGTAGGAGATGTTGGAGCTGCAATCGGCTCTGATATAACCACCCAAATAGCCTTAGGTTCCATCGGCATGAATCTGAAATCAGCTCTTTTATCAAGGAGAAAGGAGAAAATCTCATCGCTGATATCGATGATATCTGCAATACTCTTTACATCATTTCTCTCACAACTTGTAGTTATATGCTCGCTCACAGAGTTTGCTGTTGCCCTCTCCCTTTTTATAGTAGTTGCAATCTCTTCGTCGGTAATGGTTATGATAGTTGTTGCAGTACTTTCCATTTACACTTTTAAACGAGGTTTGGACCCTGATCACTTCCTCATCCCCATAGAAAGCTCATTTTCCGATTTTGTAACGACAATTTTTTTGGCATCTGCTTCAGTAATTACTCCCCTGTTTAGCTAGATTTCATATTAATTCTACAATTTGATTATTGTCTATGTGAAATGTCTAGGGAAGACATTAAAGGTGCAGTAGATGAATGCCTTAAAATAGATCCAAAGAAAGTCGCTGAAAAAATATGCTCATTCATAAAAAGCTTCATTATAGATGGAGGATTCAATGGAGCTGTCATAGGGTTAAGTGGTGGAATAGACTCTTCTCTAACAGCTAAACTGACAGTGGAGGCCATTGGAGCAGATAATGTTCTTGGATTAATAATGCCCACATCAACATCTAGTGAAGAAGATGTCAAAGACGCTGTATTCATGGCAAGACGTCTAGGCATCGAGTACGAGGTCATAGACTTGAGAAATGTTGAAAAAGCCTTCTGGGAGATATGTCCTCATGCAAGGGAAATGCCTAGAATTCCACGCGGGAACTTAATGGCTAGAATCCGGATGTGCACTCTCTACATTCATTCCAATTCACTGAATAGGATAGTTGTCGGGGCAGGGAACAAGTCTGAGATCTTAACCGGGTACTTTACAAAGTATGGTGATGGAGGAGTAGATATTCTTCCAATAGGATGTCTCTACAAGACTCAGGTAAGGGAGCTTGCAAGATACATGGGCATACCTGAGAAAATAATATTGAAGAAGCCATCTGCAGGACTATGGATTGGCCAAACAGATGAGGATGAACTGGGGATTTCATATGATCTTTTGGATAAAATTCTATGCGGTATATACGACTTAAAGCTTCCACCAAAAAAAGTAGCTGAGGCACTAGAGATAGATTATTCACATGTACAGCATGTAATGAACCTTATGGAAAAAAGTGCTCACAAGAGATCTCTTCCACCAATACCTAAACTGGATTAAAGTTAAATATCTGCCTACAATAATAGATTTTGAATTGGGAACGTTCTATAGGATAGAGTACAAAGCAATCCCCGTCAAAAGTCTTTTGAAGGAGCTTAAGAGAACAGCTAGTATTACAGTTGACCTAGCATATGCATCCATTTTGTTCAATGATGAAGAGCTTGCTAAAGAAGTGGTAGACTTAAATGAATATGCATCATACCTATGCTACCAAGTAGCGATGTCATCCTCAATGTTCGTCAAGGACAAGGCTGATGCCGAGGTTGCAACAACCATAGTTCATATAGCATACATGTTCGAAAGACTGTCGTCGATTGCAGCAGACATGGCTAAAATGGTTCTAAGAAAAATGCAGATTCCAGACATTGTCAGGGAGGCGTTTAGGAAAACAGAGGAGGAAGTATGTAAAGTTGTCATATCACCTTCATCAATTCTAGCCAATAAAAAGCTTAAGAAGCTGAGACTACAGTCGAAAATTGGAACGGATATAATTGCAATCAAAAGAAAAGGAAAGTGGATAATAGGTCCAAAGGGAAAAGACTACCTTAAGGCAAATGACGTCACCATAGCTCGAGGCTGTGCAGACAGCCTTGAAGTATATAGTAAGCTTGCAAGTGGAGAGCTAAGAGAGCTAAGAATAGTGGAGTTTCCAGAGGCTCCCGAGAAGAAAGATTACAGAATAGAGGACATCTTATGTGAAATGCTTGTAGACTTAAAGGATACCTCAGAATATGCACTTGAACTTGCATACTTTGCCCTGATCTACGAGAACAAGGATGTGGCAAAAGAGGTTCTCGAGCTCGAGGAGTACATGGATAAGCTTCACACAAAGTTCGAGTATGCTTGCCTCCAACTCTATGAGGAAACTGGCGATCCAAGAGTTGTCAGCTTAATAAGGATGAGCCTTGCAGCTGAGATGATGTCAGATATTGCAGCAGATATGTGTGAAATAGTGCTGAGAGGTTTGCCAGCGCATCCAGTGTTAAAGGAAGTTCTATACTTGGAAGAGGAAACTGTTTCGCTTGTGAAGGTATGTGAAGGATCAACGCTGATAGGCAAGAAAATAGGTGAAATTGAAAGCTTTGAAAAACTTGGAATCGACATTTTAGCTATAAAGAGAGGCGGCAAATGGATATTTGACCCAGGAGATGAAGTTGAGATACTTAAGGATGACCTTCTAATAGTAAGTGGATTCTCAGAGAGCATCAGCGAATTCCAAAAGATAGCATCTGGAACATCTAAAGAAGAGTAGATTTCACCCTTATTTTCTCAAGTATCTTTTTCACTCTCTCATTTGAGGATACTGGCCTATGCATCACCTTTGGAAGAACATTTTTCACTCTATGTATAACCTCTCTGACGCCATGCTCAACATTATCCGGTGCATAAATGTAGCATTCTCCATTTGGCAGAACCTTCAGCTTCTCCTTGTACGATGATGGAAGCCCTAGATCGGGGAGCGCCCTCAATACTCTTTCTTCGCATGTTCTAAAGAAGGTCTTTGTAGAGCAGTTTCCATAGATCTGCCCATCAATATCGGTTGGAAACTGGCTGCTGAAAATAAACCCAAGAAGCTTATGTCTTCCCTCTCTCACCATTTTGGTAACCTTGTAATTCACATATATCTGCCAGTCACTGTAAGCCTTATCTGAGCTATCAGGTTTTCTAATTACATCATGTGCCTCATCAATAACGACAACCGTTGGAATTTCATCGTATTTGCTATCAACAAGCTTCCATGAACAGAGCAGCCTCATAAAATGCATTAAGACAATTCTCTTTATCAAGGGGTTTTCAGGTATCTTCAAAATAGTCAATCTCCCAGGTTTTAAAACTTCATCTGGGCTTATTGGTGGATATGGTGCATCAAATACACCATATCCATTGTAAGCTAAGCTTTTAATAGCCTCAACGGTTCTAACAATGTTATCTATCTGCGCCTTGTGAACCTTTTTCACGTTTAGAAGCCAGTTGAGAACATCGTCTCTATGTATCCAATTGTAGAAATTGTCGAATGTGTCTTGAAACCCATGTTTCCTAGATGCCTCACGAAATTTCTCAACGGCCATTACAAAAAATGGCTGGGCTTTCCCGGTTAAAAGCGGAAAGTACAGTGGAATATACTCTAGCTCGATGTCACTCCACTTAATCGAGTAGTTTTCGTTTAGCACTAGGATTTTGACATCATATATTGGACTAGGCTCATAGCCTAAAAGCTTCCAAAAGTATAGATCGCTTCTACTAAACTCCATTTTAGATGGATCCGCTGCCTCCACGCACTCACTCCACTCATAGGAGCCCTCAGCCTCCGTAGTTATGACAGCGAAACCCACATCTATCAAATTCTTAACTTTATTCTTCAGATACACGGTTTTTCCAGCGCCTGAGGTTCCGCTTACAACCTCATGCTCGAAAATCGTAGAATACTTTTGGCGGTAAACTACAGCCACCTCGCTTCCATTAACCTTGTAAATTACGGGATTGTTTCCCTCCATTAAGATTCCAATCACAACCCCATCCCTCTCGGATGGAAGCCCTAGAAGACGGTCAAGTATGCATGGATTTGGAAGATAGATTGGTGCATCTCTGTGAGGGGCAAATGACACATCCTCAAAAACAACCTGCACATTTTTCCCAAGACTTTTAACGGTGAAGCACACTATAGGCTTAAGCTTGACGAGAATAGAGTTGTTAACGTAGTCATATACCCCACACCCTACTCTATGGCTGAAACTTGACTCGACAAGCTCTTTATCAAACTGGTAATGGAATCTGCTTCTCATCCTTTCAAGATGTATCATTCCAGTAACTTTGAAGAGAATCCACTTGCCAACTATACTGTCCCAGCATAGTAGAAACCTGTTTATAGGGCATTTCCTAATCTTAACCGCTGGAACAATAGCATGTACACTCGCATCATCTTCATCGACTTCAATGTGCTCATCCACCGTAGCATAGACTAAGCCTATCTCCTCAAGTGTTAGCTTCTCAAGCTCATCCTCGGGTGGAAGCTTTACATTATTTTCTTCCCATAGCTTCAACACTTAGAATCTCCTCCTGAGCCCTATGAGTAAGCTTAAACTTAACCCCCTTCCTTGAAAAGAACCATTTAACACCAATTATCCATCCAATTTTCTCCATCCTACGAATTTTGACGAAGTTGTTAACTTGATCAATCACGTAGGGGACTCTCCAACAGTTCTTTGCAATCTGAGCAATTGATACCTCGATCGCCCAACTTTTCCGCTCCTCTCCTAAGTCTCTCCACATTTGAAACGGCATCTCTACACGCAAAACCCTGTAATCTGGAAGCTTAATATAGAAGAAAACTCTTGAAAAATCGCTTTTAGAGTTTCTCTCGAAGTATAATGGTGAACGCGCTTTCTCCGGGAGAAATCTCTCAAAAAGTATTGCATCACTTGAGAAAAGGCTTCCAGTAGGCAATATAATTCTTGAAATAGGGTCTTTAACTATGCACCATATAATCACTCCAAGTTTGCAAGCCTCTGAGACAATTCCTTTAATCCTGTTCTCGAACCGTGGGCTTATGTGAACACCTCTGAAAGCAAGCCAATCACCATCTAAGAATATAAAGTCTATAGAGTCGCCATACTTCTCAATAACATGCTCCAGCACATCTACCTCAAGCATGGTATCCAGCGTCCTCATCATCACCTGTAGATCAATTGCCTCGCCAAACCTTGGATAAAAAACATTTTCACCTGATCCAATAAGCTCTCTGTCAAGGGCATACTGCAGAACTCTCCTAGATACGATCCCAGCATCTGAAAGCCTACCTATATGAGATATCCTCTGAGAATCTATCAGAAAACCTCCCCTACCATACATTAAATATGCAAATTCACTTTTTACAACCGTTATTGACGAATCAACTCCAGCAATAGCTAAATCAGCTAATGTGCTCATCCAATCAACATCTGATACATCCACATAACTTACATCCTCCAGTTGCTCAACTTTACCATATACTCCTCCTCCACAGATTTCCTCAAGCAACTCTTCAAACGATACACACTCTAAGTTAAAGCTACCTTTTCTCAGCTTCTCAATATTCCACTTACAAGTCTCTGAAAGTATCAGCTTGAAATCCATATTCTCAACCATCTCTAAAATAGAATAATACCAAAACAGTATTTAAATCTTAAATCAGTACTAAAGTACAAATACTGTACTAAAACTTTAAATTCTCAAGGATAGTAACTCTATTTCGAAAAATGAAGGACAAGATAATCTTAACGGCCAAAAGTAGAGGGTTTACGGAACTGTTAATATCCTTGAAAGAGGGGCCAAAAACCTTCATAGAGCTGAGGAAAACACTTTCAGAGTTCGGCCCCTCGACGATATCGAAGAGGCTAAAGGATGCAGTTGAACTGGGGATAATTAAAAAGACAGCTAAGATAAAGGGTAATAGAGCTTATGTCGTGTATGAGCTAACTCCTCTGGGAAAGAAAGTTCTCAGATATATTGAAGAAATTGAGGAAGCTTATAGAAAACTGGCTTCTGAGCTGATAGAGTCAAGTGGAGGATAGAAGATCGCAAGAAAGGCCCCCATTGTGATAATTGACAAGGTAGCCCTAGAGACTATAATACTCTCATCTATAGAAGCTTACCCTCTCGAAACAGTTGGTTTCCTCCTAGGATTGAGAAAGGGTTTAGATTATCTCTGCAAGGTAGCTTATCCGATTCAGAGAGCTGAAAGAAAGCTTAAAAGCGTTAAGTTCAGCAGGAAAATACATGAGCTAATGAAAAAGGCAAGTGAAAAAGTCGTAGGGTACAGGATCCTAGGAATTTACCACTCTCACCCAGACGAGCTTCCAATTCCAAGTGTGAAGGACATTATGAACTTCATGTTCAGCGAGTACATGGTGAGCCTAATAATATCCATTTCGAAAACCACGCCATCAACCCTGAAATGGCATGCAAAGGAGAACGTGATCATAGGGTCAATAGCTGGCTATAGAATTATATTATCTTCTCACGTAAAGGTTGGTAGTGAGCTAGTGCAGGCATCCATACGCTCTCCACTCATAGATGTTCTCAACTTACTGGCGTCGCTGGGCCTTGATTACTCTCTATTATGTGAGCGCCTCTCACCAGAGGACTATGAAAGGCTACAATACCATCTGAACAAGATAATCTATTTAACTAAGAGAGGTAGAACCTATCACAGCAAAAAGATATCCTATCATAGGAAGGCCATTAAAGAAATAGCTAAACAATATGAAATACTCTAAAATAATCCAAAACCTACTATCTAATAGGTGATATCCTTGGAGAAGCGTGAACCTAAGATAATTAACCGCCCTGAGGAGTCAATGATCATAAACACTATACTAGAGCATTTGGACATGGATAACATAATTGACCTAGAGGAATGGGGTAGAACCCATGAGCAAAATCTATGCTATGAGAAAGCTGGGATAGCTCTCTTTGCGATCAAGATCTACACCCAGGACATGAATGTGATTGACTGGGTTATAATTGAAAAAGATAGGGAGATAGGCGAAAGACCAACACCTGAAGGTAGTGGAGTAGTATATTTTACCTCTCTAAAGGAGAAACCTGATGGAACCCTTCTCTCAAAAGACGTGTTAAGTGAAAGATTTAGAGATGTATCAGTAATGTTCATGGGACTGGCAAAGATAAGAGACAAATACTATACTGTGAAGGAGAAACTAAAGAAAGCTATAAAAAAGAAGGAGGCTGAAATCGAGAAGGAGCGAGAACATACTGAAATGTTCGCTGACTAAATGTCAAGCACGAATGCAGGTATGCTGCTTAAGGCTGCAGCTATACTCTGGGAGGCTTTTTCTATAAACTTCAGTACCTCGTTCTCCTCTCCTTTCATTAACCGTATACACAGCGGAGTATAGATGTCAAGGTAGACGATGACATCTCGCTCTCCAACTGTCCCCTCGATATTTAGTCTCCAAAATCTCTTCTCACAATCCTCCTCAATGATTCTTCTCCTATTTTCGACAACTTTTCCAAGGAAGTTGGCATCCTTCTCCTCAGCATATTTCTTAAGCGATGACAGTGCATCAAGCCCCATTATATTGTGAAAGTCTATTATGGCATAGTTTACAAGCCTAATGTTTCTCTTAAGCTCTCTTTCATCTAACATAGCTGTGCTACTCTTCCTGTAGACAATGAACTCGTTCAACTTCTCCAAGGATTCTATTCCAACTATTATTACTGGAGTCACGTAAACGGATGCCAGTATTAGCGTATCGACCTCGATTTTCATGCCATTGAAAAGCTCGGTCAAGAGATTTCTAAACTCCATTATCTCGTCAATTGGATATGGAAGCTCTATGAAAGGCTTCCTAGAGATAAGATCTCTTTCACCATCCTTTGCAGCCTGCATTAGAGACTGTGCATAGCCAAGATTCCTATACTTAAACCTCTTTGAAAGCCAACTAATTTCATCTATGAACTTTCCCTCAAGGTCATAATTGAAGAAAATGCATCCCTTGACGTTCTTAAGTATCGATAGAAAAGCATGGAGGTCGACTCTCAGTTCACTCAACTTATTCCCTCCAACAAATATTTCTATGAAGCATTCACTTAATTTAGATAGGTTAAAATGCATGATAGATTTTTAGCGGTCACAATAATGCTTCTAGTTCTTGCAGTAGCGATAAATACTGCCGCATCTCTGGCAACGCCGAAAAACCTTATACTTGAAGCCGAGGTCAAGGGAGAAATCACAGAAGCTACAAAGATGATGTTCAAGGAGATAGTGTCCCTTGCAGAGGATAGAGATGCAAGACTGGTCATAGTTAAGCTCAGCACTCCAGGAGGGGAAGCTTCAGCTGTAGCGGATATCATGGAGATCATAGAAAATGCCAAAGTCCCGGTATGCGTATATGTGTACCCGCATGGAACGCACGCTTGGAGCGGTGGAACATACATTCTAATGGCATCGCACATAGCTGCGATGTCACCGGGATCCGTTATAGGATCATGTCAGCCAGTTTCCCCTGTGGGGGAGCCGATAAACTTTACAAAGTATGTGGAAGCCTATGCAACTCTAATGGAAACGCATGCACGCTTGCACTGTAGAAACGTTACCGCTGCCAGGATGTTCGTGGCTAAGAACATTAACATGGGTCCAGAATATGCTCTCAAAAATCATGTCATAGAAATTATTGCAGAGGATGTGGACGATCTTCTATCACAGCTGTCCACTATGAAGCTTGTGAAATTCATTGATGAAAATGGAAGCCTGAGATGGAGGCTACTCAAGTTAGATGAAAGTGCCGTCGGTGAAGTAGTGGAGACAATAACGTTTGAAAATATTGCAACTGCTAGCATTGAAATATATAGGCCTGGGATAGGAGTTTTCATTCTAAACATACTTTTAAATCCATTGATAGCATCTCTCCTTCTCATAATTGGACTATTCCTACTATATACAGGTATAAAGTCTCCAGGATTTGGAATGGAGATAGCTGGCATTGTATTAATTATACTGTCACTTATGGGGTTAAGGGCTATTGGAGTAAGTGCAACTGTGATAATACTTCTCATATTAGGCTTCATCCTAATAATAGCTGAGATAAAAACTGGAGTCGGTGTCCTAGCTATAGCCGGGGCATCATGTGTAGTGCTTGCAGCGTTTCTAGTATTTCCATCACCAAACTGGCTTCTCTCAAGAGATGTGATTGAAGGGATAAGAATCACATTAACGGTTGCCGCTGGAATATGTGCAACCCTCTTCTCAATTGTAGTCTATAAAATTGCTGAGCTGAGGAAATTAAAGGTGAAAACAGGAGCTGAAGCTCTTATAGGGGCAATTGGAGAAGCATTAACGGATATTGACCCAATTGGGGAAGTTAGAGTGCTTGGGGAAATATGGAGGGCAAGGGCCACTGTCAGGATAGCTAAAGGTAAGAAGGTGAAAGTTGAAGATAGAAAGGGGCTGATGCTAATAGTTACTCCAGTAGAGAAAGAGA
>Ga0209410_1000073_pt1 | contig 38926 bp, 40 predicted proteins | sample Mar14436cmmetaG_FD_184135 | JGI IMG/M metagenome (GOLD analysis project Ga0209410, IMG submission 184135) | Marine hydrothermal vent microbial communities from Guaymas Basin, Gulf of California to study Microbial Dark Matter (Phase II) - Marker... ... | reverse complement strand
TAATTTGATGATAGTTTTAGAGTTTAACTTTCTCACAGCGAGGGAGATTACATCATCTCCTTTGTTTTATTTTCTATACCTTGCACATTATTTTTGAAACAGCCCCAATTTTTGTTGACAGAATAGAAAGTTAGAATGTAAAATACTAGGAGCTGGCACTTGGAGTATGTCTCAAACCCCGGGAGGGTACATACTTCAGTGTCTGTTTCACCAAAGGTGAGGAGGTGGAATATAAAGTGTACGCTATCATCGAAACCTCTGGAAAACAGTACAAGGTTTCGGAGGGAGAATTGCTCTACACGGAAAAACAGGTAGGATATGAACCGGGTGAGGAAATATCGTTCGATAAAGTGCTCATGGTCCGTACCGATAACGAAACCTTGATAGGGAAGCCTTACTTGGAAAACGCGGTGGTTAGAGGAAGAGTCTTGGAACATGGAAAAGCTCGCAAAGTTATCACAGTGAAGTACAGACCAAGGAAGAATTCTAAAGTGAAAAAGGGCCATAGACAGTGGTACACGAAGATTATGATAGAGAAGATCGAATTGAAATGATAGAGATTCTCTTTAGAAAGAATGGATTTGAGGTTTCGGGGCACTCTGGTTTTGATGTCAAAGGATGCGATATAGTATGCAGTGCTGTGAGTGTTTTAACCCAACATACGGCGAGGATTCTGGAAAGAAGATGTAGAGCCAGTGTGACACGTGAGGAAGGGTCTTTAAAAGTTTCTCTGAAGAAGATCGATGATCTTTCCAGAATACTCATAGAAGAGCTTTACATCTCTTTGAAGGATCTGGAAAAGCAGTACCCTGGTAATCTGAAGGTGGAGGTGATAGGGAATGGCTCATAAAAGAAGCGGAGGAGTTGCAAGAAACGGTAGAGACAGCAGGCCCAAGTACTTAGGGGTCAAAGTTGGAGATGGTCAGTTTGTTAAAGCGGGGAATATTCTTGTAAGGCAGAGAGGAACCAGATTCTACCCTGGAAAGAATGTGGGTATAGGAAAAGATTTCACGTTGTTTGCCCTAAAGGATGGATATGTTAAATTCAAAAGGAGAAATAACAGGAAATACGTGTACGTCGAGGAGGAAAGGGCATGAGCAGAACAAAGCGCACCGTCATCATGGGAGTATTCTCGGCTGTAGCCACCATCATGATGTATCTGGAATTTCCCATATTTCCACAGGCTGATTTCCTAAAATACGATCCCAGTGAGATACCTGCTCTCATCGTGTCTTTCATGGTGGATCCTCTAGCGGGAGTGACCGTGATCTTAGTTAAAGACATACTGTTTTTCTTCCTAAAATCAGGAGATCCCATTGGCATAGCCATGAATGCTGCTGCCGGTGTGATTTTCGTATCCATAGCCGGTGTGATCTATCACAGGAGAAAAACGAAAGCGAGGGCGATCAAGGGTATGGTGTTATCGACTATCTGCACAACATGTACACTCGTCGGGTTGAACGCACTGGTTGTTCCCCTGTACTTCAAAGCACCTTTCGATCTGTTCTTGAAATTTTTACCGTTCATCATCGCTTTTAATCTGATCAAATTCTCGATAGACTCGTTTGTGACTTTCTTGGTCTATAAGAGAATATCGGTGTTCTTCAAGTCAGAGGTTAAAGAAGTTGAAAGGAGGAGTACATGATATGGCGATAAAATTCCCTGTTCAGAAAACCAGAATGTTTAAAAAAGAGGAAATCGCGAAAAAATGGTACGTTGTCGATGCGAATGGGAAAACCCTGGGGAGGCTCGCTTCAAGAATAGCCATCATACTCATGGGGAAGCACAAACCAGAGTACACCCCTCATGTGGATACAGGCGATTACGTCATAGTTGTGAATGCTGACAAGGTAGTTCTCACAGGAAAAAAATTGGATCGGAAATTTTACTACAGGCATTCAGGCTATCCAGGTGGCTTGAAGATGATCAGTGCAAGACAGATGCTTCAGAAGCATCCGGAAAGACTCATTTATCTGGCTGTTAAGAGAATGCTCCCCAAAACAGCCCTTGGAAGGAGGATGTTAAAGAAATTGAAGGTTTACGCATCTCCTGATCATCCACACAGTGCGCAAAAACCGGAACCGCTAGAAATATGAGGAGGGATGAGCATGGCTCAGACGGAAGTTGTGGGTTATTACGGGACTGGTAGAAGGAAAACAGCCATCGCCCGCGTTTTTTTAAGACCCGGTGATGGAAAGATAAAGATAAATGGAAAAGTATACGACGATATCAACGAGTATTTCCACAATCCAGCATGGTCAAGACATGCTGTGGAACCCCTTGTCGTCACTAACACCCTTGGTAAATTCGATATCGTGGCAAGACTCAATGGGGGAGGACCAGCAGGTCAAGCTGGCGCTTTAAGACTTGGTATAGCAAGAGCTCTTGTTCAATTCGATGAGAATTTGAAGCCAACCCTCAAAGAGTACAAGATGCTCACAAGGGATCCAAGGATGGTCGAGAGGAAGAAATACGGTCTCAAAAAGGCCAGAAGGGCTCCTCAGTACTCAAAGAGGTGATTTTCCCTTCCTTTCGGAAGAGGTGGTATTTTGATCCCAAAGGAGGTAATAGAGGACATAAAGTCCAAAATTGATATAGTGGATGTTATCTCTGAGTACATCAACCTTCAGAGAGTTGGATCTTATTATCGAGCCCTTTGCCCTTTTCACCCAGAGACAACCCCCTCTTTCTACGTTCATCCCAAACTTCAGTTTTACCATTGTTTTGGATGTGGGGCCAGTGGTGATGTCATAAAGTTCGTGCAGGAGATGGAGAAGATTAGTTTTTATGAAGCCTTGGAAAAACTGGCGAAGAGGGCAGGGGTCGATCTTGGAAGATACAAGGTGGGTGGTGGAGATTATAGAATTTATACAACTTTCTATGAAAGCGTTTGGATAGAATACAAAGAATCCTTAAAAGGGGAATCAAGGGTGTACTTAAAGGATCGGGGATTCAGCGATGAAGAGATAGAAAAATACGGTTTTGGATATTCTCCTATGGATTCCAGAATTCCCCATAAAGTTGCAAAACAGATGAATGTACCCCTGGAAAAAGCTTTGGAGTATGGTATTCTCATGAGGAGTGGAGGAACCTTAATCGATAGATTTGAAGGAAGAATAACGATACCCATAAGAAACGAGTCGGGAAAGATAGTCGCTTTTGGCGGTAGGATTCCTGGAGATGGAGAACCCAAGTATCTCAACTCACCAGATACCAGGTACTTTTCAAAGAGCAAAATCCTTTTCATGTTTTCTGAAGCAAAGCGTTCCATAAAGGAGTTGGATTTTGTCATCATAACAGAGGGTTACATGGATGCTCTGGCTTTCCACAGGGCCGGTGTTACGAACGCGGTTGCGGTTCTTGGAACGAGTCTCACAAGAGATCATCTGCTCAGGTTGGGAACTCAGACGAAGAACGTGATTCTTTGTTTCGATAACGACGATGCGGGGATCAGAGCATCTTTAAAGGCTTTAGAGATACTGGATAGACTGGACTTCAACGTTTTGGTTCTCTCGATGGAACCTTACAAAGACCCCGACGAATTCTTCCAGAACGAGGGAGCAGAAAATCTGAAAAATCGTCTTAAGGACTCCGTGCCTTACGAGATTTTCTTAACAAGAGCCATTTCATCGTTGTTCAATCTAAAAACATCAAATGGAGTTGAAGGTTTCCTGAAATCTATGAAAAAATGGGCGAATATCTTCAGAAAGAGTGGTAAGATAAAGAGGCTGGATAACCTTGTTCGAGAAGTTTCCTCTATTGTGAACCTTCCAGAATCAGATATCATGAGTCTTTTCAGCTCTGAAGATTTTTCCTTAGAAACATCTTTGGACAAAAAAACTATAGGTGTGGAGGAAGAATTGGTTTTTCTATACATGAATTACGAAGATCTCAGAAAAGATATAGAAAAAATAGACACGGATGTTCTAGAAGGCCTTGGAAAGGATTTTTTTATACTCCTTAAGGAAAGTGATGATGTGAACACACTCCTGGAAAGGGCGTCTAAAGATTTGAAGGATTGGATCTTTAAAGTGCAGGAATTGGTACCTGAACCGCCTGATCCAAGGAAAGTTCTCAAGGATATATTGCGCGATTTGGAAAAAAAGAGGTTAAGAAAAAGGCTCGCTGAAATAGATAACATGATCAAAAATTCCGATGATGAAGAGAAGAAAATTCTTTTGAAGGCGAGAATAGACCTGATCAAGAGAATGAAAGAAATGGGAGGTGAATGAAAAATGGCGGGTAAAGCGAAGGTACTCTCACCGGAACAGATTGAAAGGAGAATAAAAAAGCTCATAAACCTCGGTAAGAAAAAAGGATATATAACCTATGAAGATATAGATAAAGCCTTTCCACCTGATTACGAGGGATTCGACACGAACTTGATAGAGAAAATCTATGAGGAGCTTGAGAGGAATCATGTAACGATTATGGATAAAGAACCCAGTGAGGGAAGTGAGGAAACTGTCACTGACGATGAGGTTATGAAACTCTTAGAAGAGGAATCTCCGGAGGTCTACGATAGCACGTCCGTTAAGGATTCCATAAAGATGTATCTTAAGGAAATCGGGAAGATACCACTCCTCACCCCCTCTCAGGAGAGGGAGCTTGCAAGGAGAGCTCAGATGGGAGACAAGAAAGCCCGTGAGAAGCTGATAACAGCTAACCTCAGGCTGGTAGTGAGTATTGCAAAGAGATACATAGGAAGAGGGCTTCCATTCCTGGATTTGATACAGGAAGGTAACATAGGTCTTCTAAAGGCAGTTGAAAAGTTCGATTGGAGGAAAGGATACAAGTTCAGCACATACGCAACTTGGTGGATCAGACAGGCGATAACGAGAGCTATAGCAGATCAAGCAAGGACCATAAGAATACCAGTTCACATGGTTGAAACTATAAACAAGTTGAATAGACTCATAAGGGAGTATTACCAGGAGCACGGCGAACAACCCTCAACAGAAGAGCTCGCCAAAATGATGGGAAAACCTGTGGAGAAGATAGAGGAGATACTGGAAGCGGCGAAAGAAACGATTTCTTTGGAAGCACCCATCGGAGAGGATGAAGATTCAACCATAGGAGATTTCGTTGCGGATGATTCCATACCATCCCCCAAGAAAGAGGCTATGAGGATGTTGATAAGAGAGGAAGTTGAAAAGGTATTGAGAACGCTGAATCCAAGAGAAGCGATGGTTTTGAAGATGAGATATGGCCTGTTGGATGGAAAGGCTAAGACACTGGAAGAAGTTGGCCAGTATTTCAACGTCACGAGGGAAAGGATCAGGCAGATAGAGGTGAAGGCCCTAAGAAAACTGAGACATCCTTCAAGAAGTAAATACCTCAAAGCTCTTCTTAGCCTCCTCGATGAGGAAGAAAAGTGATCATTCTTTCAAAACTGCGAGGGCGGTGGTTAAAGGATCGTCATCAGTGTACAACACCACCGTCCTTTTTTCTTTATTGTAGATGTACTTACCCTTCAGGTGAAGATCCAGATTCTCTTTCAAAACGAATACGATCCCTCCATCTTCGAACACGATCTTCTTTATACCTCTGAGCCATCCCAGAATTCGAAGCTTGAAGTAGTCGAAGAGTGAGAGAACCTCTTCTGGGGGATTTCCAAACCTGTCTTCCACTTCGTTGAGAAGATCCTCAAGTTCCTCGACAGAAGTTGCCATGGCCATCCTTCTGTAAAGCCTCATTCTCTCTATAGGATTTTCAACGTAACTTTCTGGTATCACAAGGTGCCCTGGAACACCTTCTATCTCCGTGTCTATCAAGAATTTTTCTGTTTCTTTCACTTCTCCTTTAGCCTTTCTTATACTGCTTTCAAGAATTTCAGAATACAACTTGAGACCTATGGAATTCATGTTACCATGTTGTTCAAACCCAAGGATGCTCCCTATCCCTCTCATTTCCATATCCTTCATGGCTATCTCGAAACCACTACCTGGGCCTACTGTCTCCTTTATAACCTTTAACCTTTCTAAAGCTTTTTTGGAAACATGCTTGGGATATAGGAAGTAAGCAAAGGCCCTTTTTTCACTTCTTCCAACTCTTCCTCGTAATTGATACAGTTGTGCCAAACCGTATCTATGGGAATCCTCAACAATCAGTGTGTTTGCGTTGGGAATATCGACACCACTTTCTATGATAGTCGTGCATATTAGAACATCCAATTTCCCTTTGTAGAAATCCCATACGATTTCCTCCATCACTTTCTTCTTCATTCTACCGTGTGCCACTCCTATCCTAACCTCTGGAACAAGCTCTGTGAGTCTTTTGAAAACATCACCCAGTTCTTCCACCCTGTTTCGTACGTAGATCACCTGGCCACCTCTGTTTACCTCTCTCAATATCGCACTTCTTACAACTCTCGGATCGTATTCCATGACATACACGACAACAGGTTTTCTACCGGATGGAGGAGTGTTTATAACGGATAGATCTTTCATGCCGGAGAGAGCCATGTGGAGAGTCCTGGGAATGGGAGTTGCGCTCATCGAAAGAACGTTAACGGAAATTCTGAGTTTTTTCAACTTCTCCTTTTGCTCGACTCCAAATTTCTGCTCTTCATCTATGACCACGAGTCCCAAATCGTAAAATTCGATATCATTGGAAAGCAAAGAATGGGTCCCTATCACTATATCCACTTCGCCTCTTTTAAGGCCTTCTATGATACTCTTTCTCTCAGCTTTCGTTCTCGTGCTGTCGAGCAGCTCTACTTTCACACCGAAGGGAGATAACCTATCTTTGAAGGTTTCATAATGTTGTCTTGCAAGTATCACTGTTGGAACGAGAACTGCTACTTGTTTTCCAGACACAATCGTTCTGAAAGCGGCCCTTATTGCAACCTCCGTTTTCCCAAATCCAGAATCACCACATAACAACCTATCCATAGGTTTTTCATCCTCAAGATCCTTGAGAACCTCTTCGATACTCCTTTTTTGATCGAAGGTTTCAGGATATGGAAATGTTTGAGCCAATTTCTCTTCCATATCTGGATCACCCAATAAGGAAAGTCCCCTTACTTCCTGTCTTTTCAAGTAGAGCTCTATCAATTCTCTTATCCTTCTTTCGATATCTTCCCTTACCCTCTTAACAGTTCTCTTCCATCGTTTATCGTTCAGTTTGTTTATGGATATCTCTGAACTATCTCCTATATATTTATGGATTCTATCTAACCTTTCGACGGGAACGTACAGATTCGCATCTTCGTACTTTATCTTGAAGTATTCTCTGACTCCCAGAGCGCTTTCCACTTTCTCTATACCCTGAAAAATCCCTATACCGTGATCTTTGTGAACCACGAGTTCACCAACTTCGATATCCTCTATATCTAGAATGGGAACAGTTTTTTCTTTCTTTTTCGAGGGAAGTGTGTAAATTTCTCTTGTTTCGAAAGAATATTCGATTTCCTCGGCTTTCTCAAACAGCTTTTCGAACGTTGATAAAGGTATCGAAGAAAGCCTCTTGTATTCCTCGTACTTGAATCCCAAGATATCCTTCATTTCTCTCTCTATTTTCACATACTCTTTGAAAACGTCTTCCTTGTTTACGAAGATCACGCTAGGATCCTTGAGATACTCTAATAAAGAAGAGTTGGAACCGTATTTCCCAGGAAGAGTATCGGCATCATGATTTTCTGAGATGTATTCTCTTATGGGAAGAATGGTTACTTCACTCGCTTTTTCAATCGTTCTCTGAGTCATCGGATCGAAAAACCTTATATCCTCTATCTCATTCTCAAAGAAATCGAGCCTCACAGGGTTTTTATATATAGGAGGGAAAAGGTCAACGATCTCTCCTCTTATAGCGTACTCTCCTCCCTCTCTGACGATGTACGTTCTTTCATAACCCATGAGTAAGAGAAGATGTATGGGATCTTCTACATGAGCTCCTTTTCTCAATTTCAAAGTATATGACATGAGATCGTTCGGTGATATGGTCTTTCTCGTAAAGGAGTAAAGTGTGGTTACCACGACTACTTTTTCACCCTTTAGAAGTTTCCACAGAACCTCTATCCTTCTCTTTCTAACATTGAAAGATACAGGAAATTCTTCAAATGGTAAAACATCAGGAGCGGGGAAGTGCTCAAACTTCCCCCCCTGACACAGTTTTATAGCATCTCTTTCTGTTGGAACCAGAACAATGGCAATTTTTCCTCTCAGATCGAAACTTTCTAGAAACTCATGCTTCCTCATCATCCTCTCATAAAAAAACCCCCAGCGTGGGGGTCAGACTTCTTCCTCTTTGATCTCTTCTTCTATCTCTTCTAATTCCTCCATAATGACCTTTTCTTCTTTCTTCTCTTCCTCCTCTCTCAATGGAACTCCTTCTCTTCCTTCAAGGAATGCGTTGGCTATAACCGAGGTGATCAACTTTATAGATCTTATGGCATCATCGTTACCTGGTATCACGTAATCTATCAAGTCCGGGTCACAGTTCGTATCGACGATAGCAACGATAGGAATTCCAAGTTTGTTGGCTTCTGCAACAGCTATTTTCTCCTTTCTGGGATCCACAACGTACAGTATATCAGGAAGACGCGTCATTCCCTTGAGACCACCGAGATTTTTCCTAAGTTTTTCAAGGATTCTTCTAATTCTACTGAGCTCCTTCTTGGGTAACTTTTCCAGTTCACCGCTTTTCTCCTTCTCTTCCAACTCTATCAATTTCTCTATTCTCGATCTTATGGTTTTGAAATTCGTAAGGAGCCCTCCGAGCCATCTGTTGTTGACGTAGAAAGCACCACATCTTTCGGCTTCCTCTTTTATAACCTGCTGCGCCTGTTTCTTGGTTCCAACAAAAAGGATGGTAGCACCCTCACTTGCTTTATCTCTGACGAAAGTGTAAGCTTGCTCCAAAAGTTCCAACGTTTTCTGAAGGTCGATGATGTATATACCTTTCCTCGATGTGTAGATGTAAGGAGACATCTTGGGATTCCATCTTCGGACACGATGTCCGAAATGTACTCCAGCTTCAAGGAGCTGTTTCATTGTAACTACTGCCATTTTCACACCTCCATTTGGTTTTGAACCTCCGCCTCCTTCAAACCCAGACCGACCTTCGAACAGGCACCGAGGCTGGGATCCAGAGGCGTGTGTTTTCTTGTGAGATTATATCTTTTTGAATAGATTTTGTCCAGTTTCTCTTATTTATCATTTTAATGTAACGATTGCTATAAAATATTATATCTATAAAATTGATATAACGATTTCTATGATAAATGATGAGATATGATTACGAGCAAATTTTATAAAACCCTCTTGACAAACCAACTGGGCTTTCATATAATGATCCACGGAGGAGGTGAAACGATGGCGGATAAGAAGGAGTTCGTTGTTGGAATAGATCTTGGGACAACCAATTCCGTCATAGCCTGGATGAAACCAGATGGGAATGTCGAGGTTATTCCGAACGCTGAGGGAAGCAGGATCACACCCTCGGTTGTTGCTTTCACAAAGACCGGTGAAATACTTGTTGGGGAACCTGCAAAAAGACAGATGATTCTGAATCCTGACAGAACAATAAAATCCATAAAAAGGAAGATGGGATCAGATTATAAAGTAAGGATAGACGATAAAGAATACACTCCCCAGGAAATAAGCAGTCTGATTCTGAAAAAATTGAAGAAAGACGCCGAATCGTATCTTGGAGGAGAGATAAAAAGAGCTGTTATAACGTGCCCAGCGTATTTCAACGATGCACAAAGACAGGCAACTAAGGAAGCTGGTATAATTGCAGGTCTTGACGTTTTAAGGATAATAAACGAGCCAACTGCAGCCGCTCTTGCTTATGGATTGGATAAAAAACCGGGTGAGCAGAAAGTCCTCGTCTACGACCTTGGGGGAGGAACATTCGATGTGTCGATACTGGAGATAGGAGACGGTGTCATCGAAGTCATTGCAACTTCCGGTAACAATCATCTTGGAGGAGACGATTTCGATCAAAGACTCATAGATTGGATGGCTGAGGAATTTAAAAAACAATACGGAATAGACCTGAGGGAGGACAAACAAGCTCTACAAAGATTAAGAGACGCTGCTGAGAAAGCTAAAATAGAACTTTCAACGAGACTTGAAACGGAAGTGAACCTGCCGTTCATAACTGCAACTCAAAGTGGCCCACTTCATCTTGAAATGAGGATAACAAGGTCACTCTTCGAATCCTTGACGAAGGATCTTGTTGAGATGACGAGGGGACCAATAGAGAGAGCCTTGAGCGATGCGAAGCTCTCACCAAACGATATAGATGAGATCATCCTTGTTGGTGGGATGACGAGGGTTCCGATGATACAGAACTTCATAAAAGACATATTCGGGAAAGAACCGAACAAGGGAGTCAATCCAGATGAGGCAGTTGCGATAGGTGCTGCGATACAGTCGGCGATTCTGGCAGGAGAAGAAGGTGCCAAAGGTAGAGACATCGTCCTTGTGGATGTTACACCTCTGACACTTGGTATAGAGATAAAAGGAGGGCTGTTCGAACCGATAATCCCAAGGAACACGAAGATCCCCGTCAAAAAGAGCAAGATATTCACAACAGTTGAGGACTATCAAACAGAAGTTGAGATAAGGGTCTATCAAGGTGAGAGAAGTATCGCAAAGGATAACATATTCCTTGGAAGCTTTAAGTTGGTGGGGATACCCCCTGCTCCAAGAGGAGTTCCTCAGATAGAGGTGACCTTCGACATCGATAGTGATGGTATAGTCAACGTTTCGGCAAGAGATCTTGGAAGTGGGAAGGAACAGACGATGGTTGTTACAGGAAGACACAAGTTAACAGATGATGAAATAAAGAGGATGATCGAAGATGCGAAAAGATATGAGGAACAGGATAAGAGATTGAGGGAGGAAATAGAGCTAAAGAACAAAGCGGATGACCTGGCATACAGTGTGGAGAAATCCTTGAAGGAATACGGTGATAAACTACCTGAAGATCTGAAGAGAAAATTGGAGGATCTCATAAAAGATCTCAGAGATGCGATAAATAAGAACGATATACCGAAGGTTAAAATGCTCTTCGATGATCTCCAGAAGGAGAGTATGAAGATTGGACAGTACCTCTACAGAACAGTTTCAGAAGATCAGAAAAAGGAAAATGCGTGAAAGGGGAGGTGATACTATGTTGCTTGAAAGGAGGGAAGATTTCTTCAGGTCATTCAGGGAGCTTCAGAGGGAAATAGACAGAATATTCGATGACTTTTTCAGGATGGGTCCAAGGGAAACCGGTGGAAGATTCGTACCAGACGTTGACATATACGAAACGGAAAACGACTTGGTCATAGAGCTGGATGTTCCCGGTCTTAAGAAAGATGATATAAAGATCTCTGTTCAAGATGGGATCTTAGTGATATCCGGTGAAAAGAAAATAGAAAGAGACGAGAAAAAGAAAAACTACATGATCGTGGAAAGATGCTTCGGAAAATTCGAAAGGGCATTCAACCTACCGGACTACGTGGACGCAGAGAAAATCAAAGCAAAGTATGAAAACGGTGTGCTGATGATAAACATTCCAAAGAAGGAAGGAAAGAAAAAGAAAGTGATAGATGTTAAGATAGAGTGAGGCGGGATCTCCCCGCCTCATTTTTCGAGTACAGAGAGGCTGTACTTCCTCTCGATGTAAAATGGCAAGAAATTACCAACGGTCAGAGGTTCAACGTATTTGATGAAACTTTCCGATATGTCCATATCCAGTATGTACTCTTTTGGTAACTCCCTCGTTCTTCCACCCACCTTTGAAAGCTCAGCGAATCCAAGGTTCCACACGTAAGGTTCATCACTTTCTCTCTTTATGGTTACCATAACCCCTTTGACACCTTCAAGGAGAAGTTGAACACCTTTTCTTCCAACGGCTTCAGCTTCTATCAGATCTTGCAAACTCACAACGTGTCTTCCAGATCTTTGCAAATAATCCGGTACAGCAGTGTGAACACGAACCTTCAAATTTTCCGATATCATTTTCGATATCTTAAGACCTGCTCCTCCAAGCTGAACGTTTCCGAACGAATCTTTCAACTCCATTTTCGATATCAGATTTCCCTTTTCGTCTTTTACACCTTCTGAGACGACTACTGTGCAGAAACCTTCCTTTGAGAGAACGCTTTCAACTTTCTCTAGAAATTTCTCCTCGTTCAGAGAAGCTTCAGGAACCAGAATAACGTGAGGGGCTGTTGTGTATTTTCGTGCAAGTACAGTGGAAGCGGCAAGCCATCCTGAATGCCTTCCCATCGTTTCTATGACAAACACCTTCGTGGAATCCTTGGACATGGATTTCACATCGAGGGTTCCTTCTATGACAGATACATAGAGATACTTTGCAGAGGATCCATACCCCGGGCAGTGATCAGTTTCAACGAGATCGTTATCCACCGTTTTTGGAAGTCCCACGACGGTGATATCATAACCGTATTCTCTGGCCTTCTCATGAATCTTCATGGCCATGGTCATGGAATCGTTTCCACCGTTGTACAGGAAATATCTCACGTTGTACTTTTCAAAAACTTTGAAGAGTTCTTCGAATTCTTCATCGGTTTTCAGGTTCTTTCTACATGAACCAAAAAAAGCGCCTGGAAGCTCTCTTAAAATCTCGAGTTTCTTGGGATCGACATCGGTCATATCTAAAAACTTTTCTTCCATGAAGCCAGATATTCCGTTTTTCATGACTAGAATTCTATCGAAAGCTTTCGATCTTAAAGCCTCATCAAGAACACCAAAAGCTGTGGCGTTTATGACGCTCGTCACGCCTCCCGATTGCCCATAGAGTAACGTCCCCTTCAACAAAAATCACCTCCAAAGAGCTTTTTGTATATTCTATACCCAAAACGAAAGAGAGGGCCTTAAGGCCCTCTCAACATTTGACTTTCATCAAAGCGTTCTCTGCAGCTGAGATTATGGGATATGCGGTTGGAGGTGCCGTAAGGAGAGGATGGGTTCCTATCTGGAGTGTGAACAAGTCATTCGCGGTTGCTCCAGTCTGTAGTGCCATTGCCAGGATGTTTATCATCTCTCCAACACTCTTTCCACCGGCTATCTGTCCACCTAGAAGATGCAAACTAACTTTTGAGAAAATTAATTTCACTTTCACCTGGGACTTGTCTGGAATCGTACCAGGATGTCTATCGATGCCTGTTGCTTCTCCCACGATATACTCGAATCCTTCTTCCTTGACCACTTTCTCTATCATTCCCGCGGTTGCTAGAGTCAAACCTTCTATGGATGTTGAAAAGATACCGAGTGTTCCCTTATTTCTTCTGAAAACCTTGAGTCCATACAGGTTCGTTCCAGCTATTCTTGCTTCAAAAGTGGCAATCGACGCTAGCATCAACTTACTCGGTCTTCTGGTGAAAAAGCATCTGTGTTCTGCACAGTCTCCAACCGCGAATACATCTGGAATACTCGTTCTCATGTATTCGTCTACCCATATCCCGCCTCCTTCACCTATTCTTATACCCTTATCTTTCACAAGATCCACGTTCGGTCTGTAGCCTATCGATATCAGAGCGATATCCGCTTCCAGTTCTCCTCCATCTTCAAGAACGACCTTTTCCACTTTTCCGCTTCCCACGAACTTGGTTACTTTTCTATTAGTGAAAATTTTCACACCTTTCTCCGCCAGATTTTTCTCAAGCAACTCTCCAAATTCCGGGTCGAAAGCTGTGGGAAGTAAATGATCAAGAGCTTCAACGATCGTAACATCTTTTCCCTGCTTTCTTATCTCATCGCCTACTTCAACACCTATGAATCCACCGCCAACGATTACGACCTTCTTTGATTCTTTAAGATACGAAAAGATCTTTTCAAGGTCATCCTTATACTTCGATACGGGGAATATTCCTTCAAGGTCAATTCCTTCTATCCTGGGAATTATGGGTTTTGAACCGAGTGCTAAAACGAGTTTGTCGTACTCGATCTCTTTTCCTGAAGCGGTTTTCACCTTTTTCGAACTGAAATCGACATCCAGGACTTCTTCGAAGAGAAACTCGACACCTAGCTTCTTGAAGTTATCCAATCCTAGGATGTCTCCTTCCACGTTACCGATCGTGGAGAATATGTAGGGGATACCACACGGTACCATACCAACTTCTTCTTTCCTGATGAGAAGAACACTCTTGTCTGGAAAGTTTTTCTTCGCAGTTGCAGCGGTCAGAAGTCCTGCGGGACCTCCTCCCAGTATCACGATATCTTTTCTCACCTTTACCACCTCCTCATTCCCAATTATATTGCATATATATGCATTTTTTAAAAATATTACAGTTTTTCCATTACCAGATCAAGGTGAGAAAATCTCGATTGAAAACAGAACATGAGGAGCTGTGCTATCATATCTTCTGTAGGAGGTGAACGAGTTGACGTATAAAGAATTGACTATAGAAGAGGCTCTCAAGCTCGACGATGAAAGGAGAAAATCTCTCATCAAAGAATCCTTCGACACCATAAAGAAACTTGATGATAAGGTGAGGGCTTTCATCAGCCTTGTAGAAAATCCCAGTTGGAGGGCAGGAAAATTTTGGGGTATTCCCGTCGCGATAAAGGACAACATACTCGTTCTCGGGACGAGAACAACGTGCGCTTCCAAGATTCTGGGAAATTATGATTCCCCATATGATGCGACTGCCGTGAAAAAGTTGAAAAAGGCAGGGTTCGTTATTGTCGGTAAAACGAACTTGGATGAATTCGCCATGGGTTCCAGTACTGAAAGATCCGCATTTTTCGTTACCAGAAACCCCTGGGATCTGGAAAGAGTACCTGGTGGTAGCAGTGGGGGATCAGCCGCAGCCGTTTCAGCTGGTATGGTGATAGCATCCCTTGGTAGTGACACAGGGGGATCGATAAGGCAACCAGCTGCTTTCTGCGGTGTTGTCGGATTCAAACCAACCTACGGTTTGGTTTCAAGATACGGTCTTGTTGCCTTTGCAAGTTCTCTAGATCAAATAGGGCCCATAACCAAAACGGTCAGAGATGCTGCCATCATCATGGAAGTTATATATGGGAAAGACCCCAACGATTCAACAACTGTTGACAGAAAAATGAGATTTTTAGAAGGGATAGAGAATGGTATCGAGGGTATGAAATTTGCAGTTCCTAATGAGGTTTACTCTCAAGGGTTGGATGATGGTGTTGCGGAATCTTTCGAAGAGTTCATAAAGCTTTTAGAAAAATTAGGAGCGAGTGTTGAGAAGGTCAACATGCCACATTTGAAGTACTCTGTTGCGACGTACTACATAATTGCACCTGCAGAAGCAAGTTCCAACCTTGCAAGGTATGATGGGGTCAAATACGGTTTGAGAATAGAAAAAGAGGGGCTCAAAGAAACCTACATGAGGACCAGGAACGAAGGGTTCGGTGAGGAAGTTAGAAGAAGGATCATGCTCGGGACTTTCACTTTAAGTGCTGCATATTACGAAGCGTATTTCGACAAAGCTCAGAGAGTTAGAAAAAAGATCTCAGACGAGATAAACGAAATTCTTGAAAATTTTGATGCCATCCTGACACCAACTTCTCCTGTACCTGCATACAAAATAGGGGAGATAAAGGATCCTTTGACGTATTACCTCATGGATATATTCACGATACCTGCAAATCTTGGTGGTTTCCCAGCTCTGAGCATTCCTTTTGGGTTTTCTAAAGGTCTTCCTGTAGGAATTCAGATAATGGGGAAAAGATTCGATGACTCGAAAGTTCTCAGAGTGGGGAGAGCCGTCGAAAAGTCATCTCCCTACAACGAAAATGGTAGATTCCCCATGGCGGAGGTGACACGATGAGATACAAAGCTGTGATAGGGCTCGAAATACATGTTCAACTGTCCACGAGAACAAAAGCGTTCTGTTCCTGCAGAGCAGATGTCTTCGATCTTCCTCCAAACACGGCGATATGTCCGGTCTGTACGGGACAACCTGGAGCTCTTCCTGTTCCAAACGAGGAGATGATAGTTCTGGCCGTAAAAGCGGCTCTCGCTTTGAGCTGCAGGATAAATCTTTTCTCAAGGTTCGATAGAAAGAACTACTTCTATCCGGATTTACCAAAAGGTTATCAGATAACGCAGTACTTCTACCCATTGGCCCAAGATGGATACGTGGAGATACAGGGTGAAGAGGGAAGGAAGAAGATAAGGATAAGAAGACTTCACATAGAAGAAGACGCTGGAAAATTGATCCACGAGAGCGATTCTATAACAAAAGCCCTGTACAGTCTCGTCGATATGAATAGATGTGGAGTTCCTCTCATAGAGATTGTCACAGAACCTGATATATCCTCTCCAAGGGAAGCGAGGGTTTTCATGGAAAAACTGAGATCCATAGTGAGGTACACCGATGTGAGCTCTGGGGATATGGAAAAGGGCGCTTTGAGGTGCGATGCGAACATATCTGTTGTGGATCTGGAAACGGGAAGGCAGAGCAACAGAGTCGAAGTCAAAAACATGAATTCCTTCAAATTCGTCGAGAAAGCTCTTGAGTATGAATACAACAGGATAGTTGAGGCTATGAAAAAAGGTGAAGATGTTGAAAGGGAAACCAGAGGCTGGGATCTCTCAACTAAGACAACTGTATCGATGAGAGGAAAAGAGGAAGAAAGTGATTACAGATACTTTCCAGAACCAGATATCCCCCCTGTGATTCTCACTGAAGATTTTGTGGAAAACATTAGAAAAAGCCTGCCTGAGCTTCCCGATCAGAAAGCCGAAAGATTCATGGAAGAATACGGTCTGCCAGAGTACGATGCCATGGTTCTGACCTCCACCAAAGAGCTGGCAAATTTTTACGAAGAGTGTGTAAAGATCGTCAGAAAACCCAAGGAGCTAAGCAACTGGATTATGACAGAGCTTTTAAGGGAATTGAAGGAAAAAGACATGGATATTTCGGACATGAAGATAAAGCCAGAACATTTTGCGGATCTCTTCAGATTGATGGATGAAGGGAAGATATCCATAAAGATCGCCAAGGAGATATTCCCTGAGATTTTCGAGACGGGTAAGATGCCCTCTGAGTTGGTAGAAGAGAGAGGCCTTATTCAAATAAACGATACAAAGCTCATAGAAAGTATTATCAAAAAGGCTATGGAAGAAAACCCAAAAGCTGTGGAACAGTACAAGAAGGGAAAGAAAGGTGTGATGGGATTTTTCATAGGAGCTGTTATGAGAGAAACGAAAGGGAAAGCTAATCCAAAACTTGCCAATGAGATAGCAAGGAAACTCCTGGAGGGTGAATGATGTGAGAGTGTGGATCATCATACTCCTTTTTCCATCTTTTCTGATGGCATCTTCTTTCTTCCTTTATCCAGATGGATTCTTCGTGTCAGTTGGCGATAATGTGTTTCTGGAAATTTGGAACTGTAAAATATCTCTGGGGCTCTCGTTTGAGAGAAAGGATGTTCATTACAAAAATCTGATTCTTTTGAGGGTCAAAAAAGGAGAAACAATCAAGAGATTTGCTCTTTCTGCTGGGAATGGTTGGAGCATATCGATGGATCTGAAGATAAAATCTTCATTCCCTGTGTCCATGGAAACGAGAACGTTTTACACGATCGGATCCGAGAGAGCTTTTGCCATAAATGAAGGAAGATCCTCCATGAAAGTTTTAGGTTATTCCATATCCAGCGATTACTTCTCCTACATATCCCATCCTTCGCTGAACTTCTCAAAAGCTCTTCTGAAAATTCCGAGAATGAGTGTGGGAATGCATTCTGGAGCTTCGATCTTTTCAGTTGGGTTTGCAGAGAAGGGTTTTTTCTCCGGTATAGGATGGTTTGATGGATTTTGCGTGGATTTTGGCCTTTGGAAAGATTTCGATTTGAAGGGTATGAAAGGATCTTTGAACCTATTCCTTGGACTTTCGCAAAAAGGGTTATATCCCAGTTTATATCTGAAGTTGAAGGATCCATTCAACTTGAGGGTGATATGTGATGAAAAAAAGTGGTTTGCAGGAGTCGAATTCTGATGTTTGCGTGTACGTTCACATACCTTTCTGCAAATCAAAATGCCTGTACTGCGACTTTGTCTCCTATATCAACTTCCCGCGCATTGAAGAGTACTTCGAAACAGTGTTAAAGGAACTTGAAATGTATTCTAGTCTTTTAAATAGCAAGAGCGTGAAAACGGTTTATTTCGGAGGAGGCACTCCAAATTTTGTACCAGAGTGCTACATTGAAAGAATCCTGAAAAAATTGGAAAAATTATCCGGTGTGTATGAACCTTTGGAGATAACGGTAGAAATGAATCCAGACAGTGTTACAGCCCGAAAAGTTCGTCATTACCTTGAAATGGGAATAAACAGGATAAGTCTTGGAGTTCAAGCTTTCGATGATACAGTCCTTGAAACAGTGAAAAGACCCCATGGAACGAAGGAAATCGATAGAGCTCTTTCCATTTTGATGACGTATTTCGAGAACGTGAACACCGATTTCATATTGGGACTACCGATGGAAACAGATGAAACTATAGAAAGGAATATGAAGTTATTGGAGACGTACTCACCTTCTCATGTTTCATTGTATCTTCTCGATACCGATGAAGAAACGCCATTGAAAAGATTGATCGATAAAGGTGTCTTAAAACTACCAAGTGAAGAAGAAATTGCGAGAAGACATGCAAGATTCCTGAAGTTTTTGAGGAAAAGAGGTTATTTGAGGTATGAGATATCAAATTTTGCCAGAGAAGGGAAAGAGTGTATTCACAATTTATCGTATTGGAAGAATGAAGAGTACCTAGGAATAGGAGTGTCATCCGGTGGGCATATTGGTAGACTGAGGTACGTCAATGTCAGTGATATAACTGAATATATGAAGATGGTAAACAATGGAATCTTACCATACGGTTACAAGAGAGTGAATGACGGTGATGAGGAGTTCGTTGAAACGATCTTCATGTCCTTGAGATTAAGAGAAGGTGTGTGTAAGGAAGAAATCATCAAAAGATTCGGATATGAAAGATACAGAGCTTTGCAAGAATTTGCGGAGAGATTCAGAGAGTATTTCAACGTTCATGGTGATAGAATATCTTTAAGTGAGATGGGGTTTGATCTATCAAGATACATATTCGAGGAACTTCTGGAAGCGTTCTCTAAAAAGGGATGGTGGAAATTTGCTTCATGTACTTCATAAAGGTATTGAATTCTACACTGTGCCGAAAAATCTGAGGCTTGACCCGCAAACCAAAACGGGGAGTTTCTTGCTGTCACCGATGGATCTCAAAAAAATAGCGACTATGAGGAGATTGTTCCTCATGAGTTATAAAGATAGCAAAGCTTACATGGAAAGAGAAATCGTTCTGAACTCCATCAGTGTTCGAACAGGTGTAGCTTTTTTCAACTATCACGAACCTATTTTCTGGCCATTTCCTAAAGATTTCGCGAAGGACATAATCGAAGGGATATCGAAATATTATCACCTTCATCATCTTGTGAATTCTTTGAACATCCTTCTCGAAAACACGAAAGGAGAGAATCCATCTTTTGGTTTGTTCGAAAAATGGCTGGAGTCTCTTCTAGTACCTGTCCCCGATGAGGCAGCAGAGAACGTGAAATATCTTCTCTCCAAGTTCTCGTTCATATACACGACCAAGATCTTTGGGAGTGCTTTCAGAGGAGATATAGATGAGATAACCAAAAGATCTCATGAAGTTGCCTTCAAATTATACGAGATCATCGAGAAGTGAGTCATTTTCGTCAACGACATGGAATCCTTCCTTCTTTAAAAACCATGCTGTCACTCCTGAACCTCTCACAAGATTTTTGGTGAACGTACCATCGTAAACTTCATGAACCCCACACGAGGGGCTTCCAGATTTTAAAATGACAAGATCTACTTTTAAAAGTCTTGCTATTTTGACTGTTAACTCCGCTCCTCTCACGAAATTCTCCGTCACGTCTTCACCCTTGATGTTGATCACCTTTTCTTCGCCATTCCATCCCTTCCCTCCTTGAATTTCAGAAGGAGGCCTTGGTGTTCCAAGGCCTCCCAATTGTTCTGGACAAACAGGTATGATAACGTGTTTTTCTAGAAGGTTCAGGATCTTATCACACGGTTTCGACAGAAGGTCGAATCTTGTTGGAAGTCCCAAAAGGCATGCACTAACAAGTATTTTCACTTACCACCAACCCCGTATTGACTTCTCTTGAGAACGTACATTCTTCTCGAAGAAGGCAGATATACAATGGGATTGGTATGCTTTCCTTCGATTCTAACTTCAAAATGAAGGTGAGGCCCAGTACTCAAACCGGTATTCCCCACCCTTCCAATCAACTGACCTTTCCTGACGAACTGACCGTTGTAAACGCAGATTCTTGAGAGATGACCGTAGAGAATCTGGTACTTTCCACTCTTCACAATGATCAGAAGGCCATACCCTGCTTTTTCACCAGCAAAAGTTACGATCCCACTTTCAGCTGCAAAAATGGGTGTTCCCTCAGGAGCTGCTATATCCAAACCCGTATGGAAGGATAACCTCTTCGTTATTGGATGTATTCTCCATCCGTAAGGGGACGATATCCTGCCGTAAATCGGCCAAAGAAACACCCGCTCGTCATTGAACGCCTTCCCTATGACAGACAAAGGGACAAAGATCTTTTCCCCAGGGTAGATAACCGAGTTCTTCATGTCATTAGCTATCATTATATCCTCAACTGTCGTGAAGAATCTCTTCGCTATGGAAGACAACGTATCTTTTTTCTTGACCTCGTATATGTATCCCTCAGGCTGGGGAATTCTGAGAATCTGCCCAGATCTTAAAGGTTTCTTTGTAATATCGGGATTCCAATCGATGAGAGTGGAAGGCGATATTCCAAAATCCTGAGAAATGCTGCAAATGCTATCTCCTCTTTGAACAACGTAATTCACAACAAAATATTTTGCAGAGGAAACTACCGCTATCAGTACGATGATTACGAACAAAACCCCCCGTTTCATATGTCGATCCCTCCTCAAACGAGTTCCACAAGTTTTTCGGGGATCTTATAGGCTGGGAGGATGTAGTCAGCGTACCCTTCATCTATCACGGATTTTGGCATTCCAAACACGACGCACGTTTCTTCGGCTTCTGCTATGACTGTCCCCCCATAGAATTTAACCTTGAAAGCACCTTTTGTGCCATCTCGCCCCATACCCGTCAATATGACGGCTATTGTTCTGTTCTTATATATCTCCACTATCTTGTCCAGAGTATAATCCACAGAGGGTCTTACGTTGTTAATTTTACCAGTCTTGTTATCCAAAAACAATTTCGCGTTACCATTTTCATATTTTGCCCCAAGATGGTGATCCCCCGGCGCAACGTAGACGATTCCTTTCTTCAGAACATCCCCTTCTTCTGCCTCTTTAACCGTGAGTTCTGATGCTTTATCCAATCTCGTGGCAAGAGACCTGGTAAAGCCCGGTGGCATGTGTTGAACTATAACGATGGGGTAAGGAAAATCGGCGGGAAGGTTGGGAATTATCATATCCAGGGATCTTGGACCTCCAGTTGAAGATCCTATGACGACGATTTTCTCCGTGACGCTTGGCCTCTTCAGACTCACTCTTACGGGGCGTCGCTTTAAAAGAAGCTTGCTGGGGTCAACTTTAACGGCGTTCCTTATTTTTTCCACTAAGACGTTTCCAACCTCTCTGAAGGTCATTGAGATAGAGCCACTGGGTTTTGTCAGAAAATCCACCGCTCCAAGTTGGAGTGCAGTCAGGGTGATGTCAGCACCCTCTTCTGTGAGACTACTCACCATTATGATCCTTGTTGGCTTTTTCTTCATAATGAGCTTTAAAGCTTCTATTCCGTTTAACTTGGGCATTTCCACGTCTAGAGTTATAACGTCTGGTTCACATTTGACAGCGAATTCAACTGCTTCCAAGCCATCTTTTGCTATAGCTACAACTTTCATATCCGGTTGAGAATCGATGATATCTTTGAGAACCATTCTCATGAAAGCTGAATCATCTGCTATCATCACTCTTATCTTTTCCATGCTTTTTCCTCCTCAGAACGAGTGATAAAACCGGGAAGAAGATCAGGACGAACATTATGAAGATCTTACCAGAAAGTGGTTTAAAAGAGAACAATACCCTCCCCAATATCACGATACCAACGGCCACAGCAAAGAGAGCATTCCATAAAACCACGCCAGCCGCCACGTCTTTGACGAATTTCACCCGGGGATTGAATTCCACACTCTTCATATCCAGAAGGCCTTCAACAAAGGTGTTTATCAGTTCGGCCCCTATGACCGAGAAAACCGCGAAGATTATCCAAAGCATTTCCATCTCGTTCAGTGGCAGGAAAAAAACCGTGATTATCACGGATATACCTATAATGAAATGTATCTTCAGATTTCTCTCAGAAAGAATGGCTTCCACGATACCCTCTGTTGCGTGTTTGAAGGATGATAAAAGATTATTATTCGAAGTTCGTTGTGAGCCTTTTTGATGAGTAAAAGTTCTGTTTGATTCTGTATTCCTTTTGAACGAGGGTATATCCATACTCCACCGCCCTCATGTTCATATCTATATAACTCTTTCTGACAAGATCTTTCAAAGCTTTTTTCACGGAATCCATGGAAACTATTCCACACGTTTTTATCATCACACCGAGTCCGATCATGTTGGCGACAACTGGTGTTCCAAATTTTTTAATCGAAAGTTCCGTTATGGGAAGTGTCATGATTTTCTTCGTTATCCTCCTCACAACATTCGGTATCTCCTTCACAGAAGTGCTATCTATGAATATGACGCCGTTACTCTTCAACAATTTGTGATACTCCAGGAAAGGTAAAGAATGCATGAAATACATTATATCGAATTGCTCGGCTTTTGGATAGTCTATAGGATCATCCCCTATGAGTACATCACAGTGACTCATGCCACCTCTTACCTGCTCACTATAAGATTGAGTTTGGACAACCTCTTTTCCATCATAAACGGCTGCTTTTGCCAGCGTTAGACCCATTAGAATGCTCCCTTGACCTCCAATTCCAGAAATCCTGATAGCTATGGGATTCTTCATTCGACTACCTCCTCCACCTTCACTTTTTCAAGGAGTTTCCTGTAGAGTTCAAGGTAATCAGGTTTTCTCTCTTTTTTGAAGACACCTATTACGATCTTCCCTTTTAAATCCGCTTCGCTCATCTTCGATGCCTTATCAACAGGGATAGAATTGTTTTTGAAATATTCGAGCATTTCGAATGGTTCCGACATACCGTTGTACCTCCCAAAGTAGGTATGACAATTTGTTATAACATCTATCACCGCCATTCCCTTATGTTCTATTCCTTCTTTTATATACCTTACAAGGAGAGGATAGTGAAAAACCGTTGCTCGAGCGACGTAAGTTGCACCTGCTGAGAGAGCAAGATTCACGACATCAAAGGGTTTTTCTATGTTCCCATAAGGCGATGTCGAAGCGATTTTCTCAAGAGGTGTCGTCGGGGAATACTGCCCCCCGGTCATGCCATATATCATGTTGTTGTACACTATAACTGTTATATCGAGATTTCTACGGCACGCGTGTATGAAGTGGTTTCCCCCTATCGATACGAGATCTCCATCTCCACCCATGACTATAACGTTGAATTCAGGTCTTGCCAACTTCACACCAGTGGCGAAAGCGATGGCTCTCCCATGCAAGGTGTGAAGGGTGTTGAAATCAAGGTATCCTGTGGCTCTGGAGGAACAACCTATACCGGAAACAACGGCTACTCTTTCTCTCCTCAAACCGAGTTGTTCAACTGCTTCTAAAAAGGCTTTAAGGATGATGCCATTCCCGCATCCTGGACACCACACTGTTGGCCATCTGTCTACCCTTAAATATGAGAGCAATCTATTCACTTTCACTCAATTCACCTCCATCAAAACTTATCCTTTCAACGACGACACCTGTCATGGTGAACAAAAATTCAGTGAGTGGATCTGGATAATCGTAGTGATAAACCACTCTCTTTATACCAGCATTTATTATCAACCTTGCACAGATGGAACAAGGTTTGTGTGTTACATACATAGTCGCCCCGTCTGTAGATATACCGAATCTAGCTGCCTGCATCAATGCGTTCTGTTCCGCATGAAGAGCATAACATATCTCTTGATGCTCTCCAGATTCTATTCCCAAATCATCTCTTATGCATCCAATCTCATCACAGTGAGGAAAGTGCGAGGGTGGTTGATTGTATCCAGTGGCCAGGATTCTATTGTTCTTAACAATTAAAGCCCCCACTTTTCTATGAATACAAGTTGATCTCTCCTTTAAAAGCATGGCAACTTTCATGAAGTAATGGTCCCAAGATTCCCTTAAATCCGTTTTTCTAACTATTTTCACATTCTTTAAATATTCCTCCAATTTGGCTTTCAAACCGCGCACCTCCAAGGGGTATTTTACCATTCTCTCATCACTTTTGTATTGAGAATCTTCTAAAATCATCACGGAGAAAATGAGGATCTGTTTCTTCAGTTGCTCCTCGAGGAGGTGATAATATATAATTTCTGTTGAATGGGGTGATTGTTTGAAAGCGACGGTTGTGGCGACAGAATTGGGTCCTGTGAGTGTCCTTGTGGAGAGAGGAAAAGCTGTGAGAATACTTCTGGGAGTCTATATACAGCCTGCGGAATTTATCGATCCTTTTAAAAAGCAGCTTGATGAATATTTCAATGGTTCCAGGAAAATTTTGGATTTTCCTGTTCGAATCGAAGGTTCCAGGTTTCAAAAGAGGGTCTGGGAAATCGTCAGGAGAATACCTTATGGTGCCGTTATAACTTATGGGGAGATCGCAAAAGTACTGAATACATCACCAAGAGCTGTTGGAATGGCTCTTTCAAAGAACCTTCTCCCGATTTACATACCCTGCCACAGAGTTATAGCAAAAGATGGGTTGGGAGGATTTTCGGAAGGACTCGCCTGGAAGAAATTTCTGTTGAAAGTTGAGGGAGCCGTTTTATGAAAAAGTTCTTCTTTTTCATCATACCATTCGCTCTCGTGTCTCTCACACTTCATTCTCTCTACATCTTCATAACTAAAGATCTCCCAGATCCAGAATCCAAGATGCCCATAGCTGTGAAAATGTTTTACAATGACGGCTCTCCAATGTACATCTCGAAGAATCTATGGATAGATCTCTCGGAAGTTCCTGAAATGTTCTTGAAGACTCTCCTAATCTCAGAGGATGAGGATTTTTACAAGCATTTTGGTATAGATATATCCGGGCTGATGAGGGCATTGATCTACGATCTCGTCACTTTTAGCTTCAGTCAAGGGGGAAGCACTATCACACAACAACTTGCAAGAAGCCTGTATCTTTCCAATGAGAAAAGCCTTATCAGGAAGTTTAAAGAAATGATGATTGCATTTTGGCTTGAAAAGAGAAGGACCAAGGACGAAATCCTGGAGATGTATATAAATTCCATATACGTGGGGAATGGTCTCTACGGGTTCGAAACAGCTGCCAGATACTATTTTGGCAGGAGTTTAAAAGAGCTTTCACTTGCTGAAATGGCAGTTCTTGTGGGTATGATCAGATCTCCGGAGAATTTCAATCCAAAGGATAATTTGGAAAAAGCGAAAGAAAAAGCATTGACGGTTTTGAAGAGGTTACTGAACGAAGGAGTAATACCACAAAATCGTTATGAAGAGGCTTTGAAAGATGTTGAGAACCTGAAAGTCTCTCAAAATGGGAATTATCATTTCAATGAAGAATTGTTTTGGAGAATCGTCGGAGAATTGAGAGAAATAGGATTTTCTTTGAATGAAGTTAGAAAGGGTTATGCCCTGTACACCACGATCGATAAGGATCTTCAAAGAATTGTTGAAAGTGTATCTGGAGAAAGAAAAGACATCGCCTTTTTTTCCATGAATCCAAAAACGGGAGAAATTCTGTGTTATCACGGTATAGGTGTGAATGAGGGGAATAGACAGCTGGGATCTGCTATAAAACCTTTTTACTATTATTTATCTTTCCTTATGGGATACTCACCTAAGGATATAATTCCAGATCTTCCCATAAAAATCGGAAGCTGGTCTCCCGAAAACTTCACTAAGAGTTTTAAAGGAGCTATCACTCTCGAAAAAGCTCTTATCTGGTCTGAGAATGTTCCGTCGGTTATATTGTTCGATATTTTGACACTGAATTCTGTGAAAGACTTTTTGAAGAACTCTTTGAAAATATCGGGGAAGTATCCAGACGATCTAACGTTATCCCTTGGTACATTGGAGACGTCACCTGAAGAGGTTGTGAAGGCTTTCTCAGCTGTTATAAATGGAGGAGTCGTTTTGAAACCGTTTGTCATCAAAAAAATCGTGGATTCGAATGGTAACGTTGTCTACGAGGGGAAGCCTCACATAGTGGGATCGGTGGCAACTTACAAGAGGGGGCCTATAGATGCCACCAACATCTTAAAAACAATCCTGCTGGAAGTAGTGAACGAAGGAACGGGTAGACTGGCCAAGATACCGGGGAAGAATATCATGGGAAAAACGGGAACAGCGGAGAAAAATGCGTGGTTCGTTGGAGGAGATGATAACTTCTTAATGGGAGTCACCATTGATGGAGAAGATCTTTTAGGGGGGAGAGCTTGTGCTCCTGTTTGGAAAGAGGTAGTTGAAAGGTGGGGAAAGTTTGAGGGAAAAGTATCGATCACTTCCACATCCTTTAACGATGGAAAGGTTATATTCTCCGAGAGAATTCTGAACATGTTGGATTTTGAGAGGATCGTGAAATTGATTTATGAAGGTGATGTGTCTGAAGATAGTCTTGTGTTCTTTCTGAAAAAATTACCTCAAAAATATCAAGTGGAGTTCTTGTCTAAGATATACGAAATAGATCCAATTCTCTCGACGGAGATATGGAAGAAGGTGATACAATGAATTTTCATAGAGGCCAGAAGGTTCAAACTTCTCATCTCTGGTTCTTGGTATCAGGAAGGGTGAGAAAAGGAAACTCCATAGTGACAGAACAGCATTTCATAAACCTGATGGAGTATTTAAAGGATGAGAGAGTGAATATTGAATTTCTCGAAGATTCCACTGTGGAGGAAGTTGTTGAGATTTCGGATGAATGGTTTGAAAAAGCTATGATGGAACTGTATCAGATGGAGAAAAGACTTTTGAGCATCGTAAGGATGAATGTTGGGAAATTAGGGAAAAGATCAGCAATAGATTTACCAGGTGAAGTGGTTGAATTGCCAGAAAATGAACAGGAAGCCTTGAACGTTATAGGTGAGAACTTCGAAAGATGGTCTCATCAAGAGAGAGCAATTCATCTCAGATCGTTCATAAGAAGATTTCAAGATTCTCCTCAAATTCCAGAGTATCTTCTCACCCTTTCCTTGGAAGAAGAGGCTGTGGGAAACAGGAATGAGGCGATACGTCTTTTAAAACTTTTTATTTTGAGTTTTCCAGATCACAGATTGATTGCAAACGCACTGGAAGCTCTCACCTTGATATTTAGACAGATGGGAGATGCTTCCTGGATAGACTATGCTGTGATGAAACTGTTTGTAGGGGGTGGTAAGTCGTGAAAATGCCGAAGATGGGGGAATCGGGGGAAGTTTTCATCCTAGAAAAAGGTATGGTGGGAGGTTTCGACAGATTGAACAGACTCGTCTTCTTACATTTCGATGGTGATGTGGTCGGATTTGAGTTTTTGATAAAGAAACCCTCCCTTCTTCATTACATACCTCTGTCCGATATATCCACGAGAGAGCTGAAGGACAAATTCGATGGTGAATACATCCTAAGAAAGTATCTGAATAGAATAGAATTCATAAAGAGTATCATGAACGTACCAGATGAGGAAAGAATAGAGCTATTTAACAGGATATCTTCTGAAAAAGGTTACAGGATACCAGAGAACATCTTTTGAAAAGGGGGGCACAATATGTGGCTTGTGGTGAGCGATTCTCACGATAACATGTTGATGTTGAAAAAGATATCGGATCTGATATCGAAGAAGAATATAACTCACATCTTCCATTGTGGTGATTTCGTGGCGCCTTTTACTCTACCTTTACTCATAAGGGACGGTGTGGAATTCTTCGGCGTCTTCGGGAACAACGATGGAGAGAGACTACTTTTGAGAGAGAAATCTAGAAACAGGATATTCCCTTCGCCTCACGAACTGGAAGTCGCCGGAAAGAGGGTAGCGATGTTCCATGAACCGTATCTTCTGGAATCCGTGGCTCAAAGTGGTGTATACGACTTTGTCTTCTACGGACACACTCATGAAGTGGATATAAGGAGAGTTGGAGACACATTGATCGTGAATCCAGGTGAAAGTTGTGGGTACCTTACAGGAAAAGCAACCGTAGTTCTGCTTGATCCCAAGACCGGTTCAACTGAACTTCTTGAGATCCGATAGTTTCATCTTAAATCTCTTGGAAACTTCTATTATGTCGCCAGCACCCACAAAGAGGTAGACAGTACAGGGGGTGACTTCGAGCTTCTTTAAGATATCCTCTTTGTTCGGCACGAAAGATGAATCCTTACCTATCTCCATAAGACTTTCATGGATCATCTCGGCTGAGATTCTCCTCTCATTTTCATAAGCTCCAAATACTTCCGTAACTATCACGTGATCAGCTTCTCTCAAAGAACGTGCAAAATTGCCGTCTTCCCTCATCAAGCGAGTGTATCTATGAGGCTGAAAGATCACCGTTATTTTTTCACTTCTGAAAATTTCCTTGGTTGTCTTCAACAGATTTTCGACTTCCTGAGGAGTATGAGCGTAATCATCGATAATGAATATCCTTCTATCTTCATCTGCATAAGTCACGTTGAATCTTCTTTTAACGCCTTCAAAATCTTCTAGAGCTGAGGAAACTACTCCCAGATCGCATCCTAAAAAATCGAGTAAAGAGAATACGGCGAGAGCGTTCAGAGCATTGTGAAGGCCTGGCACTTTGAGAACAAGTTGTCCATATCTCTTACCATTCTTTCTGATCGACACTTCCTGATACCATGTCTTCTGTTCTCTTCTTTCTATAGTGTAAGTTCCGTGGTTTAAACCAAAAGAAATCATTCCCAGCTTTCCTGTGATCTCATCCTCCGCGAAGGTTACCAAAACTTCCTTCACACTCTTGGCAAACGTCTCAAAAGCTTTTTTATATTTCCCGAGATCCCAATCGTACTTTTCTATGTGATCTCCTCTTGCATTTGTTATGATGGCGTAATTTGGAGAGAAAGATGAAAACTTTCCATCGCTCTCATCTAATTCATAAACGAAGACATCAGAACCCTTTCGATAGTTTCCGTGTTCCAGCGAGGAATGAATCCCTCCAAGAAAGACCGTTGGGTCCTTTTTGAGATATTTCAGAACATGAGCGAGCATAGCGGTTGTTGTGGTCTTGCCATCCGTTCCTGTGACCGCAAATTGCTCTTTCCCTGAAACGATCTCTCTGAGAAAATCTATTCGCTCGAAAACAGGGACTTTCTCCCTCAGAGCTCTGAAAACCTCTGGGTTCGATCGGGAAACGGCAGGAGTTCTCACAAGAAAATCAGGATCCTTCCAGTTCCTCTCAGAATGCCCTATAAAGATATCTATTCCCATTTTCCTCAGATATCTCGTCCTCTCATTTTCTTCGATGTTGGATCCATACACCTCTGTACCACTTAAAAACTCGTGTAAAGCGATTGAACTCATACCGATTCCACCAATTCCAACGAAATGTATTCTCATCGTATCTCCCCCAGGATTTCTCTCACGATTTTCTTAGCAGGATTTTCAAACGCTTTCATAAGTTTACCTTTTTTCTTCAGATCTTTCAACACCTCGATCACTTTATCGGGTGTTGCTTCTTCCTCCCTCAAGACACTTACCACGCCCTTTTTCTCAGCTTCCAGAGCGTTCATGAGCTGATGGGAACCCGTGGATCCTTCCCAAGGTATCACCAGGCCTCTAACACCGTAATACATCATTTCTCCTAATGTGCTGGCTCCACCTCTTGTAACAGCGGTCCTCGCTTTTTGCCAGAAGTTGTGTATACCGTTTATGTAAACGTAGGGTGCCACATGATCGAATTTTTTAAATCTTTCCCTCCATTCTTCACTACCTGTTACGTGAACGAAGGTGTCTTCATCATACAATCTGTAAACTTTCTCCATTAAAGAGTTTATGAAATCACTACCCAAACTACCACCAAGAACTAAAACGAAATCATCAAACGGTACTTCCAGCTTCCTACCGTGTACTCTAACTGGGCACCCTGTGTACACTATTCTATCCCTGGCACGTTCTGGGAAATATTCCAAGCTCTTTTCAAAGGATATGAAGATCTTTCTCGCAAAATGTGCTATTAAAGAATTTGCGAATCCAGGTATAACATTCTGTTCGTGAACAAATATAGGTACTTTCAAAGATCTAGCAGCAAGAGCAACTGGACCACAAACGTACCCCCCACTCAACATGGCAAAATCCGGTTTGAAAGCCCTTATCGCCTCTTTTATCTTACTCTTTTCTAGTAGAACTTTCAAGATCGTTCTCAAATTGCATGGATTCCAAAGAGGTCTCGAAAACCCTCTTAAATTCAGCGATATGACTTTATACTCCGGGTGCTCAGAATTTATAACCTTTTCGTCGATCTTTCCTCTGACCACAAAATAAAGCACATCCAATTCCACTTGATTCGCCAGTTCCTCCAAAATTGCCAAATTCGGATAGAGATGTCCCCCAGTTCCTCCCCCAGCCGCGATTACTCTGAGTCTCATGGTCACCTCTCCTCGGACCTGAGGATCATACTCATTACGATTCCAAGACCGATCATGAAAGCTGTTAGGGAACTACCCCCATGGCTCACAAAAGGTAAGGTAACCCCCGTTACGGGAAGAAGACCTGCTGTGACACCAAGATTCACCATCGCTTGAACCATTATCAATATCCCATAGCCCGTTATGAAAGTTCTGATGATAATATTCGAAGCAAATTTCTGAGCAGATTTTATCAAAGCTGAAACCAAACCATAATAGGAGAAGAAAACAGCCGCTATACCAAAGTATCCCAGCTCCTCTCCTATAACAGCGATTACAAAGTCACTAGTGCTGACAGGGACCAATATTTTTAATTCTCCAAGGTTTAATCCCTTTCCAAAAATACCACCAGATTTTGCGGCCTCTATCGCCATTAGAACTTGCTCAGATACTTCACCCTTCAAAAACCCTTCGATTCTTTGAATTTGATAACTCCTTAGAAATCCGTATTTGTAAAGAAGGAGCAAAGTCAGAATCGACAGAACTATGAACGAGAAAACGTATATACCTCTGGTACCGCTCGTGTACAATATCAGTAACGTTACGAAAAACATTATCAGAAATGTGCTCATATCCGGTTCAAGAGCGACTAAAAAATAGAGAGGCAACAGATAAGCTATTGGAAGGATGAGGCCATACAGGATGTTTTTCATCTTATCCGAATATTTCGAAACGTAGTAAGACAAGAATATGATCATAATCACTTTAACGAACTCAGAGGGCTGAACAGTTATCCCACCTATCTTTATCCATCTTCGAGCACCAACCGGCGAACCCGTTACCAGCGCCAGAACCAGACCAAGGATGGATAGAAAATAATAAACGGAGATCACATTTCTGGAAAAGTGTATTTTATAATCCAGTGAAGAGAAAAAAGCGAGAACAAGCATTCCTACGACCAATTTGACAATGTGATTCAAAAACAGGCTCCCCTTTTCCGCACCAATGGTCTTGTAATCGCTCAGGAATTCGACACTAACAACGGCAAGTGTTCCCAGAACAAGGAGAATTATCACAAAAAATGCTATAGACCTATAATCCAACTTTCTATCCCCCTTTTAAACATCTTCTGACAACCTCTTTAAAATGTCTTCCCCGTTCTTTATAATTCTCGTACATATCAAAACTTGATCCTCCAGGACTTAGAAGAACGACATCACCAGTTTTTGCTTCCTTCAGGGCTTCCTCAACACTTTCCTCCATGTTTTGGACCCCTACGACACTGACTCCAGACCTTTTTAGAGCGAAATAAACTGATTTCTTCATATCACCGAAGATTATGACTTTCTTTGCCTTCTTCCTGATAGTATTGATCAGATTGCCGTAGGGTTCTTTTTTTTCGATGCCACACATTATGAGAATGACTCTTCCATTTTCGAAATTTCTAAGAGCGGCTTCGACTGCTGAAAAATTCGTGGCTTTCGAATCGTTGAAAAACATGATACCATTCCATTCACCCACGAATTCCATCCTGTGATTCAGAAAAGTGAATTTTTCGAGGTGCTCCAATGATGTTGAAAGATCGAATCCCAGGTTATCCATTATCGATAAAACTGCCAGGACGTTTTCTTTATTCTGTTCTGTTTTCAAAATCCTGTTCATAACGGTAAACTTTTCCCCTTTCAATTTTATACTCTCATTCTCCCACGTGTACATATCGCTCCAGAAAGGTATTTTGATAGCTTTGATATTGTTCAAGTAAGGCTTTATGAAAGGATCCTGTCCGTTGAAAAAAAGCATGTCACGATCTTCCATCAAAAGGGCTGGTTTCATCTTGGAAAAGATGTACTCTTCGAAAGATCCATGCCAGTCCAGATGATCTGGCCTTATGTTGAGAACGGTGAATAATTTCAATTTTGGGCGTTCTGACCAGAAGAGTTGAAAGCTACTCAGTTCGAGTACAATGTAGTCATACTCTCCTTCCAAAGCTTTTATGGAAGGGGTCCCCAAATTCCCTCCCACGAACACCTTTTTCCCAAATTGTCCAAGTAGGTATCCCAGCATAATAACGGTTGTACTCTTTCCATTGGTCCCCGTTACACCTACTATCTTTCCTATATCGGGAAAATTATCGAGAAATATCTGTAATTCCGTTGTTATGGGGATTCCCCTTTTTTTTGCTTTTCTGATTATATCCATTTCAGGGTTGATACCAGGACTCACTACCATCACATCGCAGTTCAAGGCTTTTTCTGTGTGCTCTCCTTCCTCATAAGTCACGTTACATTCTTCCAGAGATTTTCTCTCCTCATTCGACAATTTCCTCTTTTCACTGACGAACACTTCCTCTCCTTTTTTTACAAGGAATTCAAGCAGTGCTTTGTTACTCACACCGTATCCTAAGAGGGAATAAACCAATTTTTGACACCTCCAAAAAGGCTCAGGAAAATCAGCGAGATTGATAGATTCAGAATGGAAAAGATGAAAACTATCTTTTCCTCCTTCCAACCTAGGAGTTCAAAGTGGTGATGAATAGGAGACATCCTGAAGACTCTTTTTTTAGTGAGTTTAAAGCATGATACCTGTATTATCACACTCAAAGTTTCTATGACGTAGATTGGGAAGAACGTGAGAAGGAACACCTCCGTTCTAGTCACAATGGAAAGCATACCAAGGTATCCTCCCAGGGCTAGAGAACCCGTATCCCCCATGAATATGGAAGCAGGTTTTGAGTTGTAAACAAGAAAAGCCAGAACAGATAATAGAAGTAACAAGAAGGATTCATGAAACGTCCCTTTACTTAATAGAAACATCATGTAAGGTAAACTACCTGAGACGAAAATCCATCCTGCCAGACCATCTAAACCATCTGTGAGATTCACCGAATTGGAGGTTCCCGTGATCACAAGGATAGCAAAGATGGGATATAAATATCCCAGATCTAGCATCTTTCCAAAAACGTTTACGGATGTCCCTCTCCCATTTTTGAGAGCCATGAACGTCAATATCGAAGAGACAAGTATCTGAAGTAGTAATTTTTGACGAATGGTCAATCCCAAAGCGTTTTTCCTCACGATGCTCAATATGTCATCGAGGAAACCTATCATTGCAAAAAAAAGTAAACCTAAGGTGGGCATGAAATCTTTTGTGAGCAACAAAACCATTGGGAGAAATAGAAGGCCTCCCATGGTTGGAGTACCCTGTTTATAACCGTGGAGATCTGGCCCTTCTTCTCTGATGAATTGTCCTACTCCTATTTTTCTGAATAATCTTATAAGAATAGGGTACAAAATTAAAGGGACGAAAAAAGCCAAAGCAGCCTTCATTTCCCCAACAACCCCATGAATTCTTTCAATACCTTTTCGATTTCCACAAATCGTGAGGCTTTAAAAAGAATCACATCACCTGCCGCAACTCTACTGAAGAGATTCTCGGCTATAACTTTAGGGTTATCCGATCTCATCAATATCTTCGAACATTTCATCTGGTTTATTTCATCATCTGCTGTGTAAAGATATACTCCATCCAGCGCTTCCAGCTTCTTTCCAAGACGCTCATGGGTCTCCTTAGAAAACATTCCCTGCTCCTTTATAGATCCAACGACTGCGTATTTTTTGCCTTCCCCTATTCTTAACATCGTTTTCACAGCCACATCGAATGATTCCAAACTAGCGTTGTAGGTGTCGTTTATGATGTACAACCCTTTAGATCTCATAACGTGGAATCTATTTTCAGGAAGCTTTAATTCAGGCAGAATTCTCACAGGCAGTTCTTTACCCAAAGCTTTCAAAACACTCACTGAAGCCAGAAGAGAAAGAATCTGACCTTCATTCCATATACCACTCAGTTTGAATGCGATTTTTTCTCCAAAGTGTTCTATTATGCAAGCTGTATCACCATTTGCATACCACCAATCCTCTAAAACCACGTCTCCTCCTCTTCTGCCAAAGAAAAGTGTCTTCTTGTTGATTTCCCTAACTCGCTCTCGCAACTCGTCATCGTCGTGGAAACAAACGACAACTGAATTTTCTCTACTGTACGAGATTATCTCTAATTTAGCCTCCATGATATCTTTCCTGCTTCCCAATAATCCTATGTGAGATGTTCCCACATTCAGGATAACCGCAATATCAGGAGGTGCTATACTGCACAGATGTTTTATATCCCCTTTCTTGTTCATGGCCATCTCCAATACCAAAATGTTCTCATTCTTGTACTCATTGATCAGGGATAAAGGTAGACCGTATTCTGTGTTCATGTTCCCAGGTGTTTTGAAAACACTATCTGTGAAGGAAAGCAACTGGTATAATATCTCTTTTGTGGTCGTTTTACCATTTGAACCGGTTATACCTATGATTCTCTTACTCTCGAGTGATCCCAGCTTCTCTCTCGCAAGATCTGCTAGAAAATCCACCACATTCTCCACCAAATAGATGTTTCCACTGTGTTTAACGGGCTTCTCGACTACAGCAGCGTAAGCTCCCCTTTCAAAAGCCTCTTGGACGAACTCATGACCATCCACCTTTTTCCCTTTTATTGCCACGAAAACATCACCTGGTCTGATGCTTCTGGAATCCAGGACGAATCTCCTTGAGAGAAGCTTCTTCATTTTCCCTTCCTCCTGAGTTTCTCCTGTATGATCTCGAGTATCACGTCCTTATCCTTGAACGGTATCTTTTTATCATCGCTGAAAACCTGAAAATGCTCGTGACCCCTACCAGCCACTATAACCATGTCACCTCTGTTGGCTAAAGTTATGGCTGTCTCTATCGCTTCCCTTCTGTCGGGAAGGACCAGGTAGGGAGTACCGGGGGTGATACCCTTGACGAGATCATCGAATATCTCCTTAGGATCTTCTCCTCTTGGATCATCGGTGGTCACTATCATGACATCCGAAAGCTCTGACGCTATCTTTGCCATCATAGGTCTTTTTCCTCTGTCACTGTTTCCTCCAGCTCCAAAGACTATTATTATTCTACCTTTTGCTAATTTTTTAGCGGTTTTAAGGGCTTTCTCAAGAGCGTCTGGTGTGTGGGCAAAATCGACAACGATATCGATACCGAGTTTAGAAGCTTCCTCAATGAATTCAAATCTTCCATCGACACCAGGAAAGGTTTCCATATGGTATATTATCTCGTCTATATCGAAACCAGTTTGATGAAGAATCGCCAGGACCATGACAGCATTCAATGCGTTGTATTCTCCCAGAACTCTCAATCTTACTTCTTTTAACCCTTCAGGAGTCCGAACCCTGAAACTCGTCCCTTCCCTCGTTGTGTTCACATCTTCTAAAGAATATGTGGAATTCTTATTGAAACCATACGTCACTTTTCTTATCCTTTTTTTGACCATGTCGGCATATTCCTCGTTTATGACACCAACTCCCGTTTCTTTTAGAAACTCAAATATCCTGAGTTTCGTCTTTATGTAATCGTTGAAGTCCCTGTGAAAATCAAGGTGATCTCGCGTTATGTTCGTGAGGCCAACGGAATCGAATCTCAATCCCTCGATTCTCTTCAAACTAATGGCATGAGAAGAAACCTCCAGAACGAAGTATTCCCCTTCCCCATCTTTGGTTTTTTTCATAGCTCTAACTATTTCCAGAGCACTGGGTGTTGTATTTTCATGATACGATATCTCCCCTAGAACATCGTTCATGACGGTACCTATCAAGCTTCCCCTCTTTCCCATGTTCTTCAGGATGTGGTGTATCATGTGAACAGCTGTTGTCTTTCCATTCGTTCCCGTTATCGCGAAGGTGAGGAGATACCTATAGGGGTGACCATAGAATTCGGAGGCGAGAATAGCTTCGGCGAGCCTAGAATCAACAACTTTTATCACGGGGACACCGATATCTTTCAAGTCTCTCTCAACGATCAAAAGCTTGGCCCCCAGATCCACGATCTCTTCCGCGATATCATGCGAATCGAACCTGTAACCTTTTCTGCAGATGAACACACAACCTTCTCGTATGTTTGAGGAGTGATTTTCTATATCTGTTATGTCCATTTCCCCATTCATCCGAGCATCCAGAACAATATCTCCTAGTGCTTTCAGTATTTCGGATATTTTCACTTCGATCACCCCTGGGAAAATTTTAGCACCCGTTTTTCCTTTTTTCTAGATAGCGGTAGTATATTAAAAGTTTGGAAGTGTCGAAATGAGGTTCCTGTACAACATAGAGGAAAGGGAAGGTATGGAGTACGTCGTGTTGAAAGTAATCGAGAATGGTTTGGAAGGAAAAGGGTGCGTTGTACCTGGGAGAAGAAGAGGGGAAAATTACAAGGTCATAATGGGAATCATTGGGGAATATAGAAAGGAAGTGGAAAAAGCTTCAATTCAGGTTTTGAGATCACTCACGGATTTGGGTTTGGATATTCTAGGAGTTTTCAGAAATTATCCTGGAGATGAGATGAAAGAGATGATGGGAGTTCTGAAAGGATTGTTTAAAAAGTATGGGGTTCTAAGTTGGTGAGAACATGTGGGTTGTTTTCTTAAAAAAAGGAAAAGAGAGAAAGGTGAAGAACAATTATCCCTGGATCTTCAAGGACGAATTGGAAGGTTTCGTGGGAGATGGGAAACCGGGGGATATAGCTAGTGTATTCTCTCATGATAAAGAATTTCTTGGGAAAGGTTTTTTCAACCCGGATGCTCGTATAGCTGTTAGGATGATCACAAGGAGAGATGAAGGTATAGAAAGTGTGTTTAATCGAAGGATACTACGAGCTTTTGAAAAAAGGAGATTCCCCACGCCTTTCTACCGTGTTGTACATGGTGAAGCGGATGGTCTTCCGGGATTGATAATCGATAGATACGATGATGGATTTGTAATCCAGGTGAGATGCAAGGGAATGGAATTAATGAAAGACTTGATCAGAAAGGTGCTCATTGAGAATTTCTCACCGTCATTCATATATGAGAGGAGCGATTTTGAAACAAGATCCGATGAAAATCTTGAAAGGAGAAATGGCCCTCTTTATGGAAAGACTCCTGAACGATTGATCCTGACAGAGCACGATATAGAATACGTTGTCGATGTTAAAAGAGGTCAAAAAACAGGTTTTTTTCTGGATCAAAGGATGAACAGATTTCTGGTGAGGAATACTGATGGTAAGAAGGCTCTTGACCTCTTCTGTTACACAGGGGGGTTTTCTTTGAATTTATCGAAGGCAGGTTTTGAGGTCACAGGAGTGGATCTATCTCAAGATGCTGTGGATACAGCCATGGAAAACGCCAAGAGGAATTCCTTGAAAGCTTCTTTCGAGAAAGCGGATGTCTTCGAGTTTTTAGAAAATTGTAGTGATCGTTTTGATGTTGTAGTTGCAGATCCTCCATCTCTCATAAAAAGAAAGGAAGAGAGGAAAAAGGGGATTGATTATTTTAAAAAACTGGTAAACGCTATATCCGAGCATCTAGAGGAGAATGGGATGATGGTACTTTGCTCGTGCGCTTACCAGATGGATATCAACTTGATGATAGAATCTATTAGGAAGGGAGTGGAGAGTAAGGGAAGAATCTGGAGAGTAGAGAAAATTACTTTTCAAGATGTGGATCATCCCTGGATAGCTCAGATTCCTGAATCTTTGTACCTCAAATGTGTGTGGGCAAGATACGAAAGGTGGTGATGCGGGTGAAGGTTCTGGGGTTGATCCTAGCGGGTGGAAGGGGAGAAGCCCTTTGGCCTCTAACCAAGGTACGGGCTAGTGCAGCGATTCCTATTTTCGGGAAATATAGAGCGATAGATTTCACCTTAAGTAACATGGTGAATTCCGGAATATACAAAGTGGGGGTTCTAACGCAGTATAATCCAAGGAGTCTTATGGATCACCTGGGATCCGGTAAGGAATGGGATCTTGATAGGAAACATGGAGGGTTATTCATACTCCAACCATACGTCAGCTCTCAGGGGGAATTTTGGTATAGGGGCACCGCAGACGCTATATACCAGAATATGACACTTCTCAGAAGGGGAGAGGAAGATTTCGTCCTTATAGGATCTGGTGATCACATATACAAGATAGATTTCACTGATCTATACCAATATCACTTCAAAAAGGGCGCAGATGTCACCCTCATCGTGAAAAAGCTGGATGAGTCATACGATTTGACGAAGTACGGTATAGTGAGTGTGAACGAGAATATGAGGATTCTGGAAATAGAGGAAAAACCCGAGAAGCCAAAAGGAGATCTCGCTTTTCTGGGTATCTATTTCATCAACAAATACCTCCTAATGGATCTTCTTTATGCCAGTGTTCCTCAAAAAGGGTATGATTTACTGTTAGATGTA
>Ga0209410_1000072_pt1 | contig 39240 bp, 36 predicted proteins | sample Mar14436cmmetaG_FD_184135 | JGI IMG/M metagenome (GOLD analysis project Ga0209410, IMG submission 184135) | Marine hydrothermal vent microbial communities from Guaymas Basin, Gulf of California to study Microbial Dark Matter (Phase II) - Marker... ... | reverse complement strand
TATTATCTTTGTATCATGGTTTGTGCATGATTAGATTTGTTAGTGCTTTTGTGAATGGTTGGTTTAGAATTATTTTACTCTAGATTAGTTATGTTAAGTAGTAGTGGTGTTGTTTTGTGTTGATGTTTACTGGTTTTAGGTAGCTTATGTTACATTTAAGTGTACAAGTTAGTTTGTTTATAGAGAATTTATAAGGTGATATTAATGGAATTATTATGAGGAAAGAGTTATGGGTTATGTAAGAGTTAAAGGTTTGATTGGTGATATGAAGAAGAAAGTAATTAAGAGTGTGATGTTTCTAGCTGATACAGGTGTCTTCTACACAATAATTCCTCTTGAACTGGCTAGGGGACTGGGGATAAAACCTTTGGCGAAGACGAAGTTAGTTTTAGCAAATGAACAGGAGGTTGAGGCTGATATCTCCCTAGCTTACATTAAGATTTTAGATAGGGAAGGTGTCTTTCAGGTAGCTATAATGGATGTTCCAGAACCTCTTCTCGGAGTAACAACACTAGAAGGCTTAGGAATTAAGGTAGACTCTTCTACGGGAAAATTAGAATATTCAAGGCCTTATGGTGTCGCTCTACTATACCTATTGTGACAATTTGCTTTTGCACATAATGCGGCTAAGAATATGGTTTTAATAGTTGCTGGGAAGTTACTGAACGTTAAGCTTAGTGGTGAAGTGAGGAAGTTGTAAATTTTAAAGGTAGGGTAACACCGTTCCATCCAAGCTCGTTTCGGAGTTTTGCTAATTTGTTGCGGTGAATGTTTATATATGTTTTTGAAATTTTTATAAAGGGGTTGTTTATGTCTTTGGCTGAGAGGTTGATTAAGGAGTTTGAGGAAAACGTTAAGTTGAGGAAGCGTTTAGCTGAACTTCTTGTTTCCGAGCCGGATGTTAGATTGGCTTTGATAAATGCTGTTATAGCTGATGTGGCGACGAAAAAAGATTTAAATGAGCTTAGAAACGAGCTTAGAGGGGAGATAAGCAGGGTTAGAGAGGAGCTTAGAGGGGAGATAAGCAAAGTTAGGGAAGAGCTTAGAGGGGAGATAGGTGGGCTTAGAGGAGAAACAAGCAAAGTTAGAGAGGAGCTTAGAGGAGAAATGAACGGGTTGAGAGGGGAAATAGGTGAGTTAAGAAGGGAGATAAACGGGTTGAGGAGGGAGGTGCATAGTAATTTTAGGTGGACTGTTGGTTTAATTATTACTGTTTGGGGCGCAACGGTAATCCCAATACTTCTAAAACTAATAGGAGCAATATAGCTTTAGACGCCCACTACCATAAAATTAATTTTGCATCTCTGTTTCTTCAAACATTTTCTCGCGGTTGGAAACTACTAACCGAAATTGAGCGCGCTTTCAATGATTCGCTTAAAACAGTAAAATGTAATTGTATTGTTATTAACGTAGATGATGCGATCCTCATCTAGAGTAGGGCTAGTGGTAAATGAACTCTAAAGTGGAAAATTAGGTTAACTTTAGTGCGATGCTATCGTTGCGATGTCGATTATTTTTCTATGTCCATCCATTTCTACGGGTGTTTTCATATCAATTATTTTTAGCTGCCAAGATATAGTAGTTTTATAGGTGATGTTAGCCCTGTTTCCGCTGTTTTTGTTTCCAGTTTTTAAGTATTTTTTAGCTTCTGAAACGTTTAGTTCCTGCCACTTTACTTCTATGAATGTTGTTGACTTTCCAGGATCTCTAAATCTTTATGACACCATCGAACAGTTTTAAAACATATATTAACATGTCCAAGCGCGCGTAATTGAGTTGGAATTTTAAAGAGATTTTTGAATATATGATAAATCTTTGAAGTTTTTGTATTTTATGTGAAGTTGGGGTGTTTTGATGATTTTAAGAGAGTTGGTTTTTAGAGTTGTTAGATTTTAAATCTTAAAGGGCCTTCTTTGATAGTTGTTGATTACGTGTTTATTGGTGTGTAGTGTTTTACTGTTGACGGTGGTTTTTGAAGTTTGGTTAATGTGTATGGTGTTGGTAAGGTTTATATATTTTGGGGCTTTTAATGTTTTTGGTGATTTATCTTGAAAGTGGTTATTAAGAAGGTTGATGGTCAGGGTAGAATTGTGATTCCAAAGAAGTGGAGAGAGAGGTATTTGAAGGGTAGGAGGATTATTATGAGGATAAAGGAGGATGTCATTGAGATTATGCCGGAAAAGATGTTTGATTTAACTAGGTTTTTCGATTCGATAGAGGTAGATGTTAGAAGTGATTTGGCAGATTGGCATAAGGTTAAGAAGGAGTTGAGGAAAACTGCCTAGGTTTGTAGATGCTAACGTTTTTCTCTACGCGTATCTAAAGCCTAGGAGAAAGTTGAAAGAGCATGAGATTAAATTAAAGGATAGCGCCAAGAAAATAGTTAAGAGAATTAATGAAGGCGAGGTTGTATTTATCTCTACGGTTCATTTTAGTGAGATAGTTAATATTTTAGAGGATAATGCGCCTTTAGATGTGGCATTAGAGGTGGAAGAATCAATTCTCTTAAGAGAAAATATAAGATTTATAGATGTGAGTAAGAAAGATTATCTGAATGCTATTGAGGCGGCGAAAAAGTTTAAGGTTGGTTTGAATGACGCTTTAGCGTACGTAGTTATGAAAAGAATCGGGATAGATGAAATCTATACGTTTGATAAAGACTTTGATAGGTTGCCAGACGTAAAAAGGATAATAAACTTGTAAATTGTCGTATCTATTATTGGATGGATGTTATGATGAGCTTATTTTCTTTAAATTTGCAATGAAAGGTTTGAAAGATCAGCTTGATCAACTGTCAGTTTCTCCCGCGCGCTACACCTGAGGATATGATTCCATCTCTAAACCATGAATCTAATGGGAACTCCGCTTTTAGACTTGACAACGTCATTATCTCAGGCTTTGGATGCCAAAATATTTTAATGTTTGACTTTGTGGCTCCTTATATTATTTGATCGATGTCGTCTTGCTGTAACATTTTAAATAGTGAAATCTGGAAATATAAACATCAACTTTCGTGTTGCCGTTAAGTTTTGGTGAATGTTTATATACGTTTCTTTGAAATATTTGTTGGGGTATTTTATGTCTTTGGCTGAGAAGTTGATTAAGGAGTTTGAGGAAAACGTTAAGTTAAGGAAACGTTTAGCCGAACTCCTCGTTTCCGAGCCGGACGTTAGATTGGTGTTGATAAACGCTGTTATAGCGGATGTAGCGATGAAAAAAGACCTAAGCGAACTAAGAAACGAATTGAAAAGTGAGATAAATGGATTAAGAGGGGAAATAAACGGGTTGAGGAGGGAAATAAATGGATTAAGAAGTGAATTGAAAAGTGAGATAAGTGAGTTGAGGAGGGAGGTGCATAGTAATTTTAGGTGGACTGTGGGTTTAATTGTTACTGTTTGGGGTGCAACGGTAATCCCCATACTCCTAAAACTAACAGGAGCAATATAACTGTTTGCAGTTAACATTATGAAACTGTTGAATATTTGGTAGACAAATATTTACATTGATGAGCATAGAACGACTTTATACTATTGAAGGAAACATCAAGTTGCTGAGAGTGAAAAGTGTGGTTTTCAAGGCAGATAGACATTTGGTTGCTGCTTGGAATATTGGTTTAAAATCTTCCATTTGGGTGCCTTACCGTCCCCCAAAAGCCACCCACGACCTCTTCAAAAGCGAGGCAGAACGAACAGCAATAAAACATTAACTATCCGAGAACTCTATTGTTTGAATTATTTCTATTTTTGGTAGGTTTTTGAAGATAAGGCAAAGTTAAAGTTAAAAGACTTTTCCGTCCGCTAGCTTAAATTTCCGCTTCCCTCTTTTCCCAACCCCAACCCCCCAAAATCCTTTTAGACACTACCGCATACATAGCCCCCTATCAACTATTAGCTCAACTTCCCTAGAAACACCCGGCTTCCCCAGACCTCCTATCTCAACCCTAACCTTAACAAAACCCATCAAAAACACCAATTACCCGTCAATTACAAACCACATAAAAACATCCCAAAACAAAGACACCAATACATAAAAATACAATCAAGCTTAAACCACTTCCAAAACCAAACAAAATAACATTTTATTCAAAACCCTTTTAATCACAAAACCTTCTCACAGCCAAAACCCCTACAAAAACATAAAATAGACCAAATAACAAAAACACCCAATAAAACCTTTAAACCATAAATAACGTTATTAACGAAACAAAAAACAAAATAACAAAATCATCCAGCAACAGTTTAACTCCCATTTAAAACAAAGTCATCAACCACGACCTAGTAATAAAAACCCTAATTAACATTTTTTAGTATAAATACTTAGATTCTCTAGAAAACCTAAATTTACTAAACTTCTTTTCTCTTGCTACTTAAGTAATAAGAAAATCTCACTATAATTTTCGTCTCGATTTTTAAGCATGACGAAAAACGCAATAAAACACAAGTATCCAAGACCACTTACACAAATATAGTTGCGAAAACCACAACACAAGCTAAAATTTTATATACCAACACCCCCACATCAATATTTTAGCATACCATTTGTATTAGAACATTACAAATAATATTTATGTGAAACATAGCACCTCAAAATGTTAAAAGTTACGGACACCTTGCAGGTGGCATAATAAACACATACCGCCACCTGTAGCCCAACAATGGGCTAACAACTCAACATTCCAAATGTAACCGTTTTAAACATAGCTTAAAAATATTAGACAACAAATTTTCGATGTCCCCTTTTACATCGAGGGGGAACAACAATTGGGGGACGATAATTCAAAAATAATTGCATGCATTCCCGCTTATAAGGAAGAAAACACAATAGCTAAAATCATTTTAAAAACTAAAAAACATGTAGACGAAGTTATTGTTTGCGACGACGGTTCCCAAGACATGACAGCCGAAATAGCAGAAGCACTAGGAGCAACCGTAATCAGACACCAAAGAAATATGGGGTATGGCGCAGCCCTCCGCACCCTATTCCTCGAAGCCAGAAAACGCAGCCCAGACGTAATGGTAACATTAGACGCCGATGACCAACACAACCCAGACGAAATAACCAGACTCGCAAAAGCCATATTGGAACATGAAGCAGACGTAGTAATAGGTTCCAGATACCTAGGGCGAAGCAACATACCCCGATGGCGCAGCTTCGGAGTAAAACTAATCACATGGCTAACACGAAAAACAACAAAACTACCAGGACTAACAGATGCACAATCAGGCTTCAGAGCCTACAGCAAAAAAGCAATACAACTCATAACACCAAAAGACAACGACATGGGAGCAAGCATAGACATACTACACCAAGCAAAAAAACACCAACTAAAAATAGTAGAAGTACCAATAACAATAAACTACCACAACAACACCTCAACACAAAACCCCATAAAACACGCAGCAAAAGTCATAACAAGAATAATCCAACTAGTAGTAGAAGAAAAACCACTAAAATACCTAGGAACACCCGGCCTCACACTAATACTAATGGGAACAATCTCAGGAACACAACTAATACTACTCTTCAACAAAACAAGATACTTCAGCATACCACTCGCAATAATAACCCTAGGAACACTACTAACAGGACTACTACTAATAATAACAGCAATAATACTCCACATGTTAAACACCATTCTTGAACGTACTGAAACTCGAAACTTATGAACCAGAAAGTAAGTATGAGCCTTAAATAATTTTGAGGAGAGTTAAATAAATGAATAACGAGCATACGTTAAGAGATTATGAGACATTGAGTATGGCTTTCGAGAGAATGGATCCTATGTCATTTGGGGGAACGGCGAACAGGAAAGAGACTTCACATACGTCGAAGACATCGTCGAGGGAACACTACTTGCAGCAAAAAAGGTAAGTGACGGTACACCAATAAACCTAGGCACAGGCAAAAGGTATAAAATAAAAGACGTGGCAGAGAGAATATTTAATATTATGGGTTGGAGACCGAAGAAAATAATATTTGATACCTCAAAGCCAGTTGGAGTTATAAGCAGAGCCTTAGACATAAGTAGAGCTAAGCAATTACTTGGTTGGACACCTAGATTCACACTTGAAGAAGGATTAAGAAAAACCATTAAATGGTATGAAAGTTCACATGTTAGAAAAGGATACGTTGATGAAAAACTGCTAATGGAACATACTTAAACTTAAAATAGTGGAACAGAGTTGCTGAACATGACCCATGCTGAAAAGGGTCGTATTTGTATAATATCACAGTACTTTCCACCCGATGTAACTGGTGATGTAATTAGGCTGCTTAACGCTTTAAAAGCATTAAAAAGCCAAAAATTCGAAGTAACCGTCATAGCCGCTTTCCCACATTACCCAGACGGAAAAATACCAGCAAAATATAGAGGAAAACTTTTTTACAAAGAAAAGTGGAACGGCATTGAAGTAATTAGAACATTTATATTGCCACTACCCCATAAAGGCTTTATAAATAGATTTTTACTATATCTATCCTTCTCTCTTTCAGCTTTCATCGCCATATTCCTAGTTAAAAAAGTTAGAGTAGTATGGGCCTTCAGCCAAAAATTCTTCTCATACATCCCAGGCATAATGTTCAAACTTCTTCGCAGAACACGTTTGATATTGGATATTACAGACATATGGCCCGAAGCAATCGTTAACACAGGTTACATCAAGGACAATGGATACTTATTCAAAATAATAGGCTTATTACTTGGCTTCTTTTTCAGAATAGCAGACCAAACAATAACACTTACAAATTCCATGAAAAAAATGATAATCTCAACAGGAGTAAGCCCCTCTAAGGTTACAGTACTACCCAATGTAATAGATTCAGACTTTATTAAACCAATGAACGTAGAAAAGGGGGACTTTAACAGAAAATTCGTAGTAATGTACTCTGGAAACCTCGGTCCTAACTACGACTTCAAAACCCTATTAAACGCAGCTTTAAAACTAAAAGATAAGGAAGATATTCTCTTCGTAATAAGAGGAAAAGGAGAAATGAAAAGCTACATAGAAACCTACATTAAAACAAACCAGTTAAAAAACGTGTACCTAGATGAAAAAATACTAGATAAACATACACTCATCGAATATCTCAACAAAGCGGATGTTTTCATTTTACCGATGAAAAAATGTCCTTACCCAGATGCCTCCTTCCCCATAAAACTCCTAGACTACCTAGGTTGCGGCAAACCAGTCATATGTTGCACCGAAGGCTTCCTTAGCAAACTCATTTCGAAATACCAAGCAGGCATACCCGTTTCACCAGAAAATCCTGATGAAATTAAAGAAGCGATATTGTTTCTTAAAGAAAATCCAAAATTAAGAGAAAAAATGGCAAAAAATGCTCAAGAACTTGCTATGGAACTTTTTTCCTACAACGTATTTAAAGAAAGAATAAGAAACATATTCGAAAGCCATGACAGATTAAACATGATCAAAGAAATATAACAATACTTGCGTATAAATAATAAATGCGACATTGAAGTAGTGGTGATCTGAAGTGGAAGAATTGTAACTTTATTCAAGAGGAAGGACTAGTTAACACGAGCACTATAGTGGAATTCCTAAGAAATCTACCGGACTAACTTTCAAAGTAGCGAACATTTATCCATCTGAAGTAAATATCACAGCTATGAAAATTACTTAACAACACGTAAGAGTTAACGAGAAAAGTAGTAAAGTATAAACTATTAGCGTTAAGGCGTTCGTATATGTCAAAAGATATGAAAATATTGTTTGTTATACCGTATTTCTACCCGGCACAGGCCTTCGGAGGCTCTGTTCAAGTTGCATTCAATATTGGAAAAGAGTTGATAAAACGGGGCCATGAAGTCACTATTTTTACTTCAGATGCCAAGGATCTAAAGGGCAGACTTAACATTAAAAGCAGCGAAATTGAAGGGATGAAAGTTTACTACTTTAAAAACTTATCCATGTTTTTTGCTAGGAGTTCAAAGCTCTTCATAACACCTGAATTACCTAGGAAAATACAATCAGACCTAAAATCGTTTGATGTCATTCATACTCATGAGTATAGAACCTATCAAAATATAATCGTTCATAAATACGCTAAGAAATATAAAGTACCGTATATTCTCCAAGCACATGGTTCAATAGCTCGAATGGGGCGAACAGGACGAAAACTGTTGTATGACATTTTATTTGGATATAGAATTCTTAAAGACGCATCAAAAGTTATAGCACTAACTGCGATTGAAGCTGAACAGTACAAGGCAATGGGTGTATCAGAGGATAAAATAGCTATACTGCCTAATGGCATCGATCTGTCAGAGTACAAAGACCTGCCAACTAAGGGAAGTTTCAGAAGGAAATATGATATTAATAATGAAAAAAAGATTATCCTCTATTTGGGAAGAATTCATAAAATAAAAGGCGTAGATTTTTTAATTAAAGCTTATGCTTATTTAGTTAAGAAACTAAAGTTTAACAACACCTTATTGATAATAGCTGGACCTGATGATGGATATCTAAACGAAGTGAAGTCTCTAGTGAAATCTCTTAAAATAGCTGACATGGTGTTATTTACGGGCCCACTAACAGAACAAGAAAAGAAATCTGCTTTCATAGATTCATCCATTGTTGTCTGCCCAGAAAAATTTAATGTATACTTACTTGTCCCCCTAGAGGCTGCTGCATGTGGAACACCAGTAATAGTATCAAAAACAAATTACATAAGGTATGTAGTTGAGAAAGGTGGTTTTGGTTTCTCAGTAAACTACGGCGATGCTACCAAACTTGCAGAACTCATAAAAAAAATGTTAAATGATGAAAGTCTGCTAAAAGAAATGGGCAAAAGAGGACGGAAGTTTGTATTTGAAAACTACAGTTGGACTAACATTATAGATGAGCTTGAAAAGGTTTACGAAGAGGTTATAAATAAGTGACAACGTACACAAAGTTTTGATTTAAAGCATAAATTAAACACTTTAAGGCCTAAACAATGGCGCATCTCATTTTATAATTTAAAACCTGGCTGGAAAAATCATAATGGGGAATTCCATGTCCAGACTCTGTAAAAATCTGGATTTAAACTTAAATTAATCTTTTGATAGATAGAGAAATGAGATACAAAACACGGCCATCTTTCTTAATGTACATGGAAAGATAAACTCAAAATCTCACGGGATAATTTAACATCGACAGAATCCAGTCAAGAGTTCATATTTATACATATAGGAACTGAGACATATTCCATTTATGGCGGTAAAATTAATGAACTCTGGAAGCCGTCTGTGTAGATCCAAACATTGCTTTTTATGTTCTTAGTCCTACTTAAAAAATAAAAATATATTTAGACTTTGTTGTAAATCGTAGTTAGATTTTCGAGATAACAGACAGTTTATTGAAACACCCCTAGACGGTATTTTCCTACAATGCTGTTGACTCAAAGGGGGACTGCTTTAAAATCATTAAGGGTTCTTGGTTGGTATACTTTTCCTAAGTACCTGAATATTGTGCTTGTGTTATTTTCCACTAAAATTTTTTGTAGAATAATAAACCAATTTTAGTATTGCTAAAAGTCTTCCGATAAATTTGGAACTGCAGCTACTAAGATATATAGAATGTGTTAAATTAAAAATTGAATGCGTGTTGAATCTTGGGCTACAATATACTGCTTATAGGTTCTTCATCCGGGATTGGTCTTACTTTTCATTTTACTCGTTTGGCTGTAGCCCTAAAAAGATTAGGAAATAAGGTCGTTGTCCTTTCGGATAATAAGGAACAGTATGCGAATTTGCCAAAAGAACTTAACCGACACGGAATAAAACGCTGCACAACCGATGGTATAGATGATCCAGACATAATGAGCATGATCAGATGCGCCGGAGACATTAGAAAAATACTTAGACGAGAAGGAAACTTTGACATTATTCATGCAGGCGGTGTAAAACATGGCGTAAAAGTCCATCTTGCCACACAGATACTTAATAATAGGCCTAAAACCCTTGCAACAATAGGATCACTTCCAGGATCGAGGATAGGCATGGGTATAGCAAGTATATCGTACAGCTTATTTTACGATAAGTGTATAGCTTTATGCAATTATACAAGAGAAAGGTTGATAAAATGGGGAATTAACCCCTCAAAAATATGCGTCATACCATTATTCGCTCCCGACTTAGAATGGTTCGACAAGGCTAAGAAAGTTAAAATAAACTTAGAAGATTATAACCTAGAAGACGTAACCAAACCCGTTATCTTCTATGCTGCGAGTCATTTTCATCACAAGGGTTTCCCATATTATTTAATGGCAGCTTCAACGATCTTGAAGAAGTTCGATGCAACCTTTGTTGTCGGAGGTAAAGGGCCTCTCACAAATTCTCTTAAAAATCTAACCGAGAAGCTTGGAATAGCTAGGCACGTAGTTTTTACTGGATGGATAAGCAATTATCACATACCCTACGTACTGAGCAATATAGCCGATATTTGCGTCTCTACATCGCTTGTAGAGCAACTACCATCATACATTATGGAATGTATGGCTGCAGGAAAACCAGTAGTGGCCTCAAGGGTTGGCGGTGTACCAGAAATAGTTATTAATGGAGTAAATGGCTATCTTGTTCCTCTCCATGACTATGCAGAAACCGCGCAACGTATAATGGATTTGCTCAGCAATCCAGAAAAAGCACAAGAAATGGGGGCAGCTGGTCGGAAAATGATAGAAAAAGAATTTAATATGAAACTTTCAATACTAAAACTCTTGAAACTTTATGAAGAAAGCGTAAAAGGTTAGCAGAAAGAAGGTGACCTAGTATCGAAATATATATTCCTAGAACATGTGCTAATATATTTGTTAGTAGCAAAAGGAAGGGAACATATCGCACAAAAAGTATTTGCATATTAGCAGGTGATGTGAGTTATCCTGCGTTTCAAGGATTACTTAACATCCTTAATGGAATCATTGGCTTAAAAAGAATTCTTTTGTTAAGTTGGAGTTATCGTGAATCATCTAAGCTAGTAGGTTACTTACTTATGGAGATTTTAACATCCTTTAATCTTCTTAGGGCATATAAGAAACATAACTTCAAAGCTGTTTTAATATATCAAGGCTATATGCCTCTAACATGCCTGATGACCAAACTTCTTAGAAAGAAGCTTCTTCTCTTCATTGGCGGGTCATATTTTAAGGCAGGATTTTATGATAGTTTAAATCATATATCTAAATTAAAAGCCTATTTTAGAAGAATACAAGAATTTATCTGTCATAATTTATCCGATAAAATAATAGTTCTTTCAAAAAGCATGGTGAAGTGGATAGGTTTACAACCATACTTGGATAAAGTATCGATTGCTCCAGATTATCCAAATAATCTAATAGGAAAATTCTACGTAATGAAGCCATATAAAAGTAGAGAAATGTGCATAGGGTACGTTGGGGCACTTCGAAAGTGTAAAGGTCCTCATCTCCTTATAGAAGCAATACCTTACATTCTCAAGGAAATAAAAAATATAACATTCTTGATAGTAGGAGACGGCCCACTACGTGAAACCCTTAAGAGAATGATTAAGGAATATAATATCGAAAAGAACGTAAAAATGATCGGTAGAGTATCTCATAGTGATCTTACTTACTATTATAATCAAATGAGGTTGCTTGTAGTTCCGTCATTTACTGAAGGATTACCTGCTGTAATATTAGAGGCAATGGCATGTGGTGTTCCTGTTCTTGCAACACCAGTTGGAGGAATCGCAGATATCATTTATGATGGCGAGAATGGATTTCTATTGAAAAGTAACCATCCACAAGAGATAGCTAAAAGAGTGGTGGAGTTAATGAAGAACCACAATGCATTGTTAGAAAAGGTTAGCGAAAGATCTGCATTATTCATAAAAGAAAAATTTAATGAAAAAAGCGTAGCTGAGGCATGGAAGCGTATCTTTAAACAACTCTTTTTCCCTAATAACAAGTAATTACTATTTTGATGCCTGAAGGGAGAAACATGAAACCGAAAGAAAAGCTAATTTTGATAGGGGTTGATGGTGCTACGTGGAAAATCATTAACCCGTTAATAGAAGATGGAAAACTACCTACTTTTGAACTATTTGTATCCGAAGGTGCATATGGAACACTTGAGTCAACGGTTCCGCCAAATACTCCTCCAGCTTGGACAAGCATATTTACTGGCGTTAACCCCGGAAAACACGGTATAACGGACTTTAGCATAAGGGAGGAAGACGGTTCCTTTCATCTTCCACATAGGAAAATGAGGGGAGTACACACTATTTGGTCTCTAACTAACTTATACGATTTAAAATGCATCGTAATTAATGACCCTGTTACTTATCCGCCGGAAAAAGTAAATGGAATAATGACTACTGGATTATTGACTCCTCCTGGATCAAAAAACTATGTCTGGCCTAAAGATAAGTTAACAGAAATAAATAGCGCGGCTAATGGATATTTATTCGAATTAAATAAAGAGTTCTATGATGCCGTTAGAAAGGGCAAAGAAGCAAAAGCATGTAGTTTGGCGACTGAATTTGACGTAAAGCTTACCAAGACCTTTCTTTACTTGATGAGTAACTACGAGTGGGATATTGCGTCTATTATATACGTATCATCAGATAGATTGCAACATTATTACTGGGATAATAAAGAACTCTTAAGATCATATTATGTTAACTTAGATAAGCAAATTCATAGAATATTGGATGTGGCGCCAAATGCCACAGTAATTTTAGTTTCAGATCATGGTTTTAGGAGCGTGAAAAAGTATTTTTATATAAATACATATCTCTACAATAAAGGATTGCTACGTGTCAAAAAAAGCATCATACGTAGACTATGCATATCCATGCATTTAACGCGAGAAAAAATTGCTGATATGTTAGAAAGAAGTAATCTTCTTGGTCTTTTCGATATACTAATTAGATTTTTACCTATTCGAATCGAGATGCTACCTCCAGCATCCGAACTTGATGCTGCTCTCATAGATTATGCTAATAGCATAGCGTTTGCTTATGGATATAGAGGCATATATTTAAATTCTAACAATGCAACCATTCTAAAAAACATTACAAAGATGATTGAAAACATCAAAGATGAAGATAATAGAGTTATTTCAAGAGTTTATTATAGTAAGGATGTAGTGTGGGGCCCCTACAGCTACCGTTCTCCCGCACTTTACGTTTATCCCGAGGGAGAATATATTATCTCAACTCGCATAAATAACAACATTTTCGGTTTTGGATCAGCTTCAGAGAGATTATTAACGGGCGACCATGATGTTGAAGGAATATTTGCAATTTATGGTCGAAATATTAAAAAATTAAGAGTCAATAATAGTATAAAGACTTGGGATATAGCTCCTACGTTATTACATCTATTAGGCATGCCTATTCCTACCTACATGGACGGAAAAGTGCTAAAAGATATCTTTAAAGATACAAGCGAGCCCTTTCAAAGGAGCATAAAATACTTAAAAAATGTCGATCATAAAGTTATTAAGAGAAAAATTATTCATTTAAAAAAATAAAACAGGAAACGATTTAAAACCAAAAACGCTATGTTTGCACTAGTCTCCTTTTGTGCTTATAAGCTATTAAAAATCTTAGGAACTACCTGTTAATAATATCAATCAGAGAATAGGGATCTTATAAAGGACGAGTTAACAGAATCTAGCGCACTAATTTTGTTAGACTTTACTAAGTATCGTCCTACCATTGCTAGGAGGTGTAATTATATATGGTTAAAAACATCCCCCCAGTAAAGCCATATTTTCCGCAGGAAGATGTTGAGAAGATAAAAAATTACGTCGAAGAGATCTTAATTTCAGGTATGCTAACGCTTCACACCCGTACCAAAGAGTTTGAAGAACAATTTGCAAAGTTATGCAAAGTAAAGCATGCCATTGCTGTTAGTTCTGGAACCGCAGCACTTGAAATAGCTTTAAGATGTATGAAGCTAAATCCCGGTGATGAGGTGCTGGTTCCAACAAACACGTTCAGTGCAACCGCGGCTACTGTTATCTTCGCTGGCGGTAAACCCGTTTTCACAGATATAAACCCTGAAACACTATGCATGGGCATTGAAGATGTTGAGGAAAAAATTACGAGTAAGACCAAAGGCATAATAGTAGTTCATATAGGTGGACTAGTATGCCCGGAGATTAAGGCTATCAGGGAGATCTGTGCAGATAATAAACTATTCTTGATAGAAGATGCAGCGCATGCCCATGGGGCGCGGATAGATGATAAGCCAGCTGGTTCACTCGGAGATGTTGGAGCTTTTAGTTTCTACCCAACCAAAGTTATGACGACTGGGGAAGGCGGAATAATTACGACAAACAGCGATAAGGTAGCTGGAAAGGCAAGAATATTGAGAGATCAAGGAAAAGAGGCTTTTACGGGCAATACGATAGTTGAACTTGGCTATAATTGGAGGATGGATGAGATTAGCGCAGCGATAGGCGTTGTTCAATTAAGAAGACTACCTGAAATAATTGAAAGAAGAAATAGGATAGCCAAAGCTTATTATGATGGATTTAAGAGGGTTAGCGGGATAAAACCCATAGAGACACCTCCTAATGTTCTTAACAACTACTATAAGTATATCGTGATTCTTGGCGAGGATATAGACAGGGATCTTGTAAAGCAGAAGCTCAGGGAGAAGGGAGTGAGATGCGGGGGCGAAGTATATTGGCCGCCATTACATCTACAACCACTGTATCGAAGACTCCTAGGCACAAAGAAAGGTGATTTCCCGAAGGCTGAAGATGTTTGCAGCAGGATGATATGTCCACCAATTTATACCGAAATGAGTATTGAAGATGCAAAATACGTAATTGAGAAGTTTAAAGAAGTTTTAGCCGAGGTTTAGGCCATGGTGGTTCTTGTAACTGGTGGGTCAGGATTCATAGGAAGTCATTTAGTAGACAAGCTACATGAGAAAGATTATGATGTACGCGTATTTGACTTGGTAAAGCCACATAGAGATGATGTGGAGTGGTTTAAGGGGGATTTAACAAATAAAGATGATGTTTTTAAAGCGTTTAGGGATGTAGAGTATGTTTTTCATCTTGGAGCCATAGCAGACGTGAATGTAGCTCTCTCAAAACCCGAACTCTGTGTTCATGTTAACGAAATAGGCACGTTGAACGTGTTGCAGGCCGCTACAGCCTTTGAAGTTGAACGGGTGTTGCTGGCATCCACAACATGGGTTTATGGAAGGATAGAAGGAGTTGTGACAGAAGAGACCCCCCTTCCTCCTCCAGATCACTTATATACAGCGACAAAGATAGCACAAGAATACCTGCTTATCTCGTGGAACAAACATTATGCACTACCCTACACAATATTAAGGTACGGCATACCGTACGGACCAAGGATGAGATCGAACATGGCAATAGCTATATTCGTCAGAAAAGCTATGAGAAAAGAGCCTATAACTATATTCGGGGATGGAAAACAGGGTAGGTGCTTCATCTACGTGGAGGACTTAGCCGAAGGTAATGTTGTAGCTTTAAACAATAATGCTAAAAATCAGATAATAAACTTAGCCGGAAGAGAATTTGTGACCATAAACCAAGTGATTAAGGAGCTCAGGAATATTTTTGGCGATGTACCAGTAAAACATGAACCGCCAAGACCCGGAGACTTCAAGGGCACTGTAGTAAGCATAGAGAAAGCAAGGAAATTGCTAGGATGGGAGCCTAATACGTCGTTCAGAGAGGGTTTAAGAAAATATGTAGAGTACGTTAAAAGCATATACTAAAACAGTCAAGAACCACATTAAGTTTCGAAGAAATCCTTTAATGGACAGGATAGTATACATTCAAAATCACTAATTTGTTTTCAGTGTAGGGCATTTATTTTTGCTACAGTCTTCTAGTAGTTGGAATGCCATCTAGTCACGTCTTTATGAATAAAAAATCTAGAAGTAATAACAAAGCTTGAGAGTACATCTTAGGGTGTCAAGTATGCCAGTCATAATAGATAGTCCGGTATTTATTTTTAGTTTAGATTTTGAGCTAATTTGGGGAGCTATCAATCCGCCTAAGCCTGACTACAATTTACTCACATTTTTGAAGAAAGCTGGAGGAGTTAAACTTAGAGCTTGCATATCCTTTCTATTAAACACTTTTGAAAAGTATAATGTCCCTGTTACCTGGGCGACCGTAGGTCATCTTTTTCTGGATCCATTAGATTGCGAGAAACAATACTTGCATGTGTGTTCTAGCCGTTATATATATGGTAAAAATTTCTTTGCAGATTTGTTTGAAGAAGATCCTTCACTATTTTGTGGTGGAGATATTGTTGAAGAAATTTTGTCGAGTCCTGTAGGTCATGAAATAGGTTATCATTCTTTTTCTCACTCTCTTTTTACCGAGATTCCTAGGGAAGACGCGGACATGGAGATAAAAAGAGGTCTAGAATTGGCTAGGGAATTTGGATTAAATCTTAAGTCCTTCGTTTTTCCAGGAAACAAGATAGCCCATGTAGATTTGCTTAAAAAGTACGGATTTAAAATTTATCGCGGGAAAACCTCTGGAAGATACAATTTTGAGCAACCTCCCTTATACCGGAAGGTTAACGGAACCATAGATAAAATAGTGGCTTCTCCTGTTTTACCCATCTGGGAGGATGGTATATGGAGTATTTCCAGTTCAATGTTTTTCTGCGATCCACAAATACCTATCAGTCTCTTGCTTCGTAGCAGAATAGGACTAGAGAGAGCAATTAGATCCCGAAAGGTTTTTCACATTTTTATACACCCTTGGAATTTACTGTGTTATGGATCCCTAAGAAGGGATTTAACAATTTTCCTTAAGTGGCTGAGTAGAAAAAGGGATAAAGGAAAAATTGAGGTTATGACCATGGGTGATTTTGCAGATTATCTTAACAGATATTTAAAATGTGAGGTGAATCTTATGGTTTGCAATCCATAAGTAATGTGGGGAAGTAAATATGAAGCTTGTTGTAGTAGGCTTAGATGGCGCTCATTGGGAGCTTATTTACCCTTGGATAGAGGAGGGTGCTCTACCAAATATAGGCAAGATTATTCGTGGTGGTGTTTGGGGTGACATGTTAAGTTGCTTGCCGCCCGTGACTTTGCCTAACTGGAAATGCTACAGCACTGGGAAAAACCCTGGTAAACTGGGAATTTTCTGGTGGGAAAACATAGACTTTAATAAAGGTAGAATTTATCATCCTTTTCACCGCAAGTTCCTTCATAAAGAAATATGGGACTACATAAGCGAGGCTGGAGGAAAAGTGGGAGTTATAGGAGTCCCGGGAACATATCCGCCCAAAAAAGTTAATGGCTTTATGATTTCTGGAGGGCCAGACGCTAAAGAAAAAGGATTCACTTATCCTAAAGAACTGGAGAGAAGGCTAAGGGATGAGTGGGGATTTAAACTTAGACCTCAAAACTCTATCCTTGACAAGGAAAAATTTGCCGAGGAAGTAAATGAAATAATTGACATCAAATTTAAAGTTGCGAAAACGTTGGCAAAAGAGTATGACGTTGACTTTCTTCAAGTTACTAGTTTTGAGATTAACACCATGCATCATCACTTCTGGAACGATCCCTTAACAATGAAGTGTTGGAAAACCATAGATAACCATTTAAAAGATTTTCTAAATGAGAAAACAAATATTTTCTTGATGTCCGATCACGGATCAAACAGAATAGAAACAGTATTCAACATTAATGCCTGGTTAAGGAAAAAGGGGTATCTTAAATTGCATTCAACAAGCATACAGGCAACTAAAATTCTTTATCACCTCGGAATCAAACAAGAAACATTAGCATCAATTGCTAATAAGCTTAAGCTCAGAAAAATATTAAGAAAAGTAATTCCACGTAGTTTTCTAAAGATTTTTCCAAATGAGGTTGGAGAAGTGAAAAAGATTGGTAGTATGATAGATTGGGAAGAAAGCATGGTGTTAGCTTCAGGACAAGGACCTATCTATATAAGAGCAACAAATGAAGATGAAAAGAGAACTCTAATAAACAAAATAAAGAAGGAGTTAGAGGAACTTGTAGATCCAGTAACTGACAAAAAAATAGTTGAAAGAGTATATTTAAAAGAAGAAATATATTCCGGAGAGTATATCGATGAAGCCCCAGATTTAATCATCGATCAAGCTAAAGGTGTTCATATTCCTGGAGACTTTGAGATCGAAGATGGAAGAATATTTTATAGCCCTACAAAAGGATGGAAAGCTGAAAATAAAAAATGGGGCTTATTTGCCGCCTATGGACCAGACATTAAATCAGAGAAAAAAATCAAAATTTCGATTTTAGATTTAGCACCCACAATACTCCACATGTTCAATATATCAGTTCCAAGAGACATGGATGGAAGAGTATTAATGGAAATCTTCGATGAACAATCAGAGATAGCCAAGCGAAAAGTAAGATACCGAGAGATCAACGAAAAGGAAAAAATTAGAGAGAAAATACGAAGACTTAAGATACGAGATGGAACGCGGTGAACATCTTAAATCGAAGGAACCATGTGAAGTCTCTAATACCTTAAAGTAAAGGATTCAGTTATGAATATGTATTTTTACGAGCTTAAAGCTTAGGTGGGCTGAATGCCAAAGGTCAGTGTAATCCTTCCATGCTATAACGGCGCAAGATGGATTAGTGAAGCCATTGAAAGCGTTTTAAACCAAACCTTTGAAGACTTTGAACTTATAGTTGTAGATGACGGTTCTACCGATAACTCCCGAGAAATAGTGACTTCGTATATGGACGATAAACGGGTACATTACATCTATCAGAAAAATAGAGGTTTTTCGGCAGCTGTAAATAGAGGGTTAAAGGAAAGCAAAGGCGATTTAGTTGGGTTCATATGTCAGGATGACTTATGGCTACCCGATAAACTGAAGCTGCAGGTGAAGTATCTCAGTAAACATAAGGATGTAGGCCTTGTCCATACGAGTTGTTTCGATATAGATTCGCAAGGACGAACAATAAGAATAAGGAATATAGAGATGCCAGTTGTTTCTTCGAAAGAAGAGTTCATCGAAAAACTCTTCTTACGGAATTTCATCGCATTTCCAACAGTTCTTGTGAAGCGGCAGTGCTTCGATCAGGTTGGGTTTTTTGATGAACACATGGTTGGCTTTTCGGATCATGATATGTGGCTTAGAATGGCGGGAAAATTCAATATTGGACATTTGAGCAGGCCTCTAGTTAAAAAACGTGAACATGAGTTTCAGCTATCAAAGGTTAGATACATAGCCGTTTTGAGGGATGAATTCCTATTAGTTAAGAAAGCTATAAACCGTTATCCCTTCTTGAAAAGGGCTGTGCCAAGGAAATTAGCATCGTTATACTACGCATGGGGCATGACTTTGATGCAGAAGGGGAAAATTGAGGAAGCCAAACAAAAACTCTTCAAGGCGATTAGGTATCAACCATGGAAGCTAAAAACGATCATGGCTTACGCAGTACCAACCTTATACACCCTTATATGGAATCATTACATAAAGACATCGCCGAAGATTCACGTAGTATTAAAGTGGCTTGAATACTGAAGATCTAAATACTTAAAACGCCTCATTTGTCGAGACATTTGAGGGGCACGCCACGAGGAGGCTAAGAATTTACATCTATACCATTAACTCGGTGTCTTCTCCCCAGCCACTCTCATTATTACTCTGGGCGTTTCAAGGTTATTTAACGCGCGCTACGCTACCAAGATCCTCGTCCCTCCTGTTAAGGCAGTTTACAACCATTACCGAGAAATTTTAAGGGTGCTACTCGAAAATTACTCTATAAAAAATGTCATTAAGAGGATCCCATTATCAATAATAATTATGCTTATCGAAGCTACCTATACTTCCTTAAAGCATAAAAACCTCCATATCTGGTGGCATTTATTCAAGCTTTAAAATGGAACCTGAAAAAGCTTAAAAATACGCTCACCGCTCGATAAAAGTTCAGAAGAAAAGAAAGATATCAGATCGCGAAATAGAGAAAAGAATGATCCACTACCCAGTGTCACTTACAAGAAAGTGGAGAGTTAAGATAACATGAAATCGAGAGTCAACTTTTACACATTTGTATCTTTAGTATTTTCTTTAATTACTTTGACGATATTCTTAATTTTTTCAAAACTATTTGTTGAGCCGCTAATTTTCTACCTAGGTTCGCCTTTTGCATCAAGCATGTTCTTGTTTTCGTACATACTCTTACACCATAACGACAAAGATTACACATTTAGGATTACACATAAATATAAAATGAAGGTTATCCTTGTTATCCTCACAATATCCTCCGTGCTCATTATTCTCTTCGTTCCGGCTTATAATGGCTCTATTCTTGACTGGGCGAATATACCATTGATAAATTGGATAAGATATATGGCTTCATTACTGCTAACCACGTTCCTCCCTGGATATTTCCTCTTAAAAGTGTTGGATAGGCAGTGTGTAATCACCGGAAGCATCATTATAGTGCTCTCATGTCTTCTAAGTTTTTTTATAACATTTGCAATAGGGTTCATTATACTTTTTTCAGGAAACACTATAAGCTCGTTTGGGTTGGTTGCTGTAATTGCAACCAACCTGACGATTATGGTTCTTTACTATTGTATACATAAGACTGAAGATTACCGGTTAGTCTTGAATCGGTTTGAAGTTGGGCTTGTTTTGTCTATATTGATAGTAGCTGTAATTGACGCTTTAACTGTAATGATTTATAACCTGCCGCTCAAATCTGGCGATATGCGACGGCATTATGGACTTGCCCTTCAATACCTGGAGGGCTTCCCTGTCTATGGAGGGAGACTACTTCCAAGTTATCCATACCTTTTTCACATTTATTTGGCAGTTCTATTTTCTATATGTGGGATTCCTTCGGCACTAGCTGAACAGGGCATGTATATTCTAACTTTCATGCCAATACTTGCTTTTTATTCCGCAGTCAAAGTTTGGTTTAACAGAGAAGAAGATCGCGATATTCCCTCAGTAGCTATCTTTCTTTCAATTCTTCTAGGTTTCGGAGGATTGTACGCAATTTATTTAAGACTCTCCGGTCCAGATTATGACATTCTCAAACTTTTACAAGTCACAACTTCAAAAACATATGACATTTATATGCGTTTTCTTTATTTGCCTGACATCGTTGCGCCTATATGGATCATAGGATTACCAGCTTTCTTTGCACTTCTGTACTTTCTAGGAAAAGAGAGTTTTAAACCAGTTGAGGCCATAATCGTATCGATCCTAGTGACTCTTGGGTACTTAGGTCATATAACAGAAATTTTTCTTTTCACATTCGTTTTCTTTGTTTACACTTTGTTCATCAGGCATAGCAACGAAAAGAGAATGGCTCCATATGTATTGTCGGGCTTAGTTATAGTAGTTCTCGTAGATTTAGCTGCGCCTGCTCAGCTATATGTAGTAAACAGGGCAAGCTTATCGTTTTTTGCTTCTGTATTTTTGTCTCTTCTGGCAGGAATTATGGAATTTATAGAGGATAAATGTTTTTTTAATTTTTCGCCTAGATTTAAAGATTCTCTTATTAAAAAATTGGAATTAAAGTGGGGATATATTAGATGGGTTTTGCTCTATGTTTATATTTTCTCCTTCATAGTTTGGTTTACGCTTGAAAAAGATTTTAACCTTTGGGAATGGGGTGGTTACAATTTTACACCTTTCTTTGTCTATCCTTTGCGATTTGGCGCTGTTGGTTTATTGGCGACATTATGCATTTTCTTTTACTTTACAAAATTGATACAAGACAGACACTTGCTTTTCTTTCTATTACTGATTCCAATAGGTTTCACATTAGAACAAATAGCAAACTATTATCCACTTTATCCAGCTTATAGATTCGCAACTCTGACCTTTGTTGGTTCTTCTGTTGTAGCTGCATATGGCGTTACAAAAGCGTTAAACGCGTCAAGTATAGTTACATCACATCTAACTAAACGAAAGATCATCATATGTGTCCTTCTTACTTTTATTGTAATTTTTGGAATGTTAAGTACTATTCTTTACTACGTTTACGCCTCCAACAGTTCAAGATATAACAAGATATCAAAAGATGAATTAGATGCACTTAATTATATTCGCAAACACATCTCGACTAACGTTAGCGTTCTCACGTTTACCAAGACATCTGCAGATAGACTAAGAGAGTTTGCTGCAGTAAACCCCGTGCAGGATGCTCAACGTTGGTCTAAACTTCTACTTTCCACGTCAAATCCATACATTATGACCTACGTTCTTGCTTCGTCAAACATAAAATATATTTATGTAGCACAAAGAGATATCGGACTACTAAACTCCAATGATGTTTTAAGATCATTCATCAGATACTTTCCAAAGGTTTTCGAAAATGACTACGTAACCGTGTTCGAGGTACCTTCTTTGACTCCGCCATCTTCTGAGGGGGGCCTTGGGGTTCTACATTTTTCTCCTTTTATTCAAAGACAAGAGGCCACTATGTGGACTGATGACACATTCACCAAGGGATGGTGCCCGTATTTACAACATGGCGAAGTTAAAAGTTTTGAATTGAAGGTAAAAGATGGTATCGCGGAAATATCTGTCACCTCTAATCAGCCTGGAACTGTCTGGGCTAGTTACGCTCTTTCAGGATTGACCCTAAACACAACAATCTTCTCGAGCTTTTCATTCAAGTATCGAGTAGAGAACAACCTTACATGGTTTACCATCCGATTGTGGAACTCGTCAGGCAAGGTATTCTTCTACATCGGACACCTGACGGATAGAGAGTTTACGACGAAAATATTCCTATTACCAGAGAATCAGACAATAACGAGGATTGAGATCATTGTAGAAACAACAAAGAACGCCCCAGCAAATACCACAGCACGAGCATACATCGACTACATTAAATTCTCGTCTCTAGTTTTTTATTGGAGGGATGATGATTTTTCGAGAGACTGGGCTTTCTACGGAAAGTATGGTAATGTGTATAATTGGAACGCACATAGTAATGGCGATATACTCGAAATATCTGTCACCTCTAATCAGAGCGGAACTGTTTGGGTCAGTTATTCGCTTCCTCTCATGTTAAAGACTAAAAATTCTATTCTCTCATTCCGATATAAAGTAGACAATGACTATACATGGTTCACAATTATACTTCAAAACGCTACAGATAGATTTTTCTTCTACATCGGACACCTGACGGATAGAGAGTTTACGACGAAAATATTCCTATTACCAGAGAATCAGACAATAACGAGGATTGAGATCATTGTAGAAACAACAAAGAACGCCCCAGCAAATACCACAGCACGAGCATACATCGACTACATAGAAATATCACCGAGTCCCTTTTCAACAGACGATGTTTTTCCATCACTATTCGTATCTCTTCTTCGATTGAAATACTCAGTACTCTATGTAGATAGTTTACTACTTGAAGATCTTGACGCTTATCTCTCACGCTACACACATATTTTGTTGACTTCTGATCCGTCAATTCCTATAGAAAGCCTCCTTAACTGGATTTCAGAAGGAAACACTTTAATAATTTTTAACACTCGTGGAAACGGATTTTTCGCAAACCTATTAGGAATAAAAAGCTCATCTTCTCTGTTATCAATAAAGGATTTTGGCTTAGGTAAAGTAATATATATAAATTCATTTACCACCATTAAAGCTGGAAAAGAAACTGAACTGCTTCGACCAGATTTTCTCAATAAAGTTAAGGAAGCCCTAACATTAGAGGAGTATAAACCTAAAGTAAATGTGCTCCCAGTTTACAATTCAACTTTTGGAAGCATCAAAATTAAAGGCGATTTAAGCATCTTTACGGATATCTTGATGCTTCAAGGCTCTGTAAACTTGACAAGTTCTCCCTTTCCACTCAATAAATCCAGGGAAATTAAAATATATGGCAAGGTCAATTTAACGATTAGAAACGCCACTTTACTCATTTTTCCATCAGAATCATACATGATAATTAAACCAGAAAGCTACCCCGTCGAAGGTGGAGTTCTTGTTGACGACTCTAATGCTTTGATAGTTATGGATGCAAACGTTACCTACCAATCTGATATGCCCGTTTCTTTCAAATTCAAGACAGCAGCTATATCGTTCTTTGCTAGATTGCCATCGATAACCGCCTCGGGAACCATTACATTCGATCAACTTGACGTACATGCTGCCCTCTACATTCCGCTAGCTGGTATAGTCCAACAGAAGGCCGAAATTCAAGGCAATGTAAAATTTGATACAATGTACGTTAGTGGACCGCTCACAATATTCTCAAGATTTCAAGTAGATGGCCGTGTATTAAATTTAGAAGCAAAACCGAGACCATCTATTCCCTGGGCTAAAGTACTAAGTTCACCTTACAATATAGGTTTCAACATACTTTTCTTTTCATGCATAGCGATCTATATTGCTAAAAGAGAAAATCAAAACAGGATGAATGAAGAATTATGATTGATAAAATTAAAATTTATCAAAAAGAAGTTCGAACAAAGCTGTTGAAATATGGCGGCTTAAAAGAAATAATAAAGAAATATGGAGTTATGACAATAATCGATGTCGCAATCTCAAAGTTCCTTAACCTAATCTCAAAGAGATTTTATAGACCAAAAGCAACCAATTATGGTTTATCTGAAGTTTTCTTTCACCCAAGGGGTATCGATCGATGGAGTAGATATATACATGTTATAAATGAGATTCGGAAAATAAATGCAGAGAGTTTTTCAGTTTTAGATGTCGGTGCAGGTGGGGCAGGCATTTCTGGTTTCGCAAGCCTATTAAGAAAGGGCTGCAAATTCTTTTTACTCGATGTCAGAAAGGACGTGTTCAAAGGCTTAAGGAACGTGCATTCTATAGTTGGTGATGGGTGTAGACTGCCGTTTAGAGGAAAAGTCTTCGACGTAGTTGTTTCGGTTGATACTGTTGAACATATCCCAAAATCTATTCGTCACAGTTTCTTTAAAGAGTTGAAGAGGGTTTGCAAGAAAAAAATTGTCATCACATGTCCTCTGCAAAGTTATGATAGTGTATTTCGAGGAAGAGAATATGACATTGTATTTCAATACTTTTATGAGAAAAATTATGGAGTTAAGGAGCCAAATACAGCGCAGCATATTGCTGCAGGTCACCCAACTCCAGAAGAAATTATTAGAGAACTTCCCGGTTGCGCGATTTACGGATATAAAAACTGTAACACGTGGCTTAAGTACATGTTATTTTCACTTAAACCGTTTCTTGGTCTTTTTACTGGTTTATTATACTACTTGTTTTGGAAGAGAAACGATGATAAACCCCCATATTGGGGCGCAATAATAATATTAAATCAAAATGAGTCCCAAAAGTAATTTTTGATCATTGAACATGAGAGTAGAAGATACAAGACGCACTTATCAATGGCGGAACTAACTCTTATTTGACCTTCCAAGCGACTCATCTCATTTAACTCAGTCATCGTTTAATAATTCCTTAAATTCTTTATTTCCACTTACATTGAAAAAGAAATACATAGATAACAATGGGAAAACATTTTACCCCAAAAGATGAACTGCCTGATTTTTATATACCACATAGTAAAACGAATTAGTAGTGACCTAGCTCCTTGGTGTTGTTTATGAAGGGTGTTGTGCTTCATGGCGGTGCTGGTACTAGGTTGAGGCCTTTGACTTTTAGTGGGCCTAAGCAGTTGATTCCGGTGGCTAATAAGCCTGTTAGTCAGTATGTTGTTGAGGATCTTAGGGATTCGGGTGTTAGGGATATTGCTATTGTTTTGGGTGAGACTTTTCCTGAGCTTGTTCGTGAGCATTATGGTGATGGTGGTAGGTTTGGTGTTAGGGTTACGTATGTTTATCAGGGTAAGCCTTTGGGTATTGCTCATGCTGTTGGTTTGTGTAGGGATTTTGTTGGGGATAATAAGTTTGTTGTTTATTTAGGTGATAACTTGTTGCAGCATGGGATAAAGAAATACGTTGACAAGTTCCTTAGTGGGGACTACGATGCTATGGTTTTGTTAAAGGAGGTTGATGATCCTGGGCGTTTTGGTGTTGCTGAATTTGATGAGGGAGGTAGGCTTGTTAGGGTTGTTGAGAAGCCTAAGGTTCCTCCCAGCAATTATGCTTTGGTGGGTGTATATTTCTTTACGCCGGTGGTTTTTAAGGCTATTGAGGAGCTTAAGCCTAGTTGGCGTGGTGAATATGAGATAACTGATGCTATTCAAATGCTCATTGATTGGGGTTTTAATGTTGGTTACGAGTTTGTTGAGGGTTGGTGGGTTGATACTGGTAAGAAAGATGATATTTTGGCGGTTAATGCTCTTATTTTGGATGAGCGTGCTAAGAGGGATGTTAAGGGTGAGGTTGTAGATTCGAGGGTTGAGGGTAGGGTTGAAATTGGTGAAGGAACTAGGGTTGTTAACAGTATCGTTAGGGGGCCAGTAATCATAGGGAGGAACTGTTTGATAGAGAATTCGTTTATAGGTCCGTATACAAGTGTAGGCAACAATGCGAGGATAGTTGATAGTGGTGTGGAGTATTCGATTGTGATGGAGGGTGCTGTTATTGATGGTGTTGAGAGGCTTGAGGAGAGCTTGATAGGTAGAAGAGCCAAGGTGCTGAGAAATAGGAGGCGTAATGTTACGAGGCTTCATGTGGGGGATTACTCTGAGGTGGAGATATAGGGGTAGAAAATTAGAAAATATTTAAGAAAATGTTTGTGGTGTTGCTTTGTTTGTTTTATGTTTAGGTTTTGGGTAGGTGTGTGGTTGTGAGGTTGCTTGTTACTGGTGGGATGGGGTTTATTGGTAGTAATTTTGTTAGATATGTTTTGTCTAAGGATTCAAGTGTTCAGGTTATTAATGTTGATAGGCTTGGTGTTGGTTCTAATCCGGCGAATTTGATGGATTTGGAGGGGGATGAGAGGTATAGGTTTGTTAAGGGGGATGTAACGGATTTTGGTTTTATGGTTAGGTTGGTTAGGGATGTTGATGCTGTTGTTAATTTTGCTGCGGAAACGCATGTTGATAGAAGTATAGTTGATCCAAAGCCGTTTGTTGAAAGTAATTTTATGGGTGTTTTTACTATATTGGAGTCTATTAGGAAGGTTAATTCTAAGGTAAGGTTTCTTCATGTTAGTACTGATGAGGTTTATGGTGATATTGTTGAGGGTTCTTTTAGGGAAAACGATTCGCTTAGGCCTTCGTCGCCTTACTCTGCAAGTAAAGCTGCTGCAGATATGCTTATAATGGCTTATCGTCGAACTTATGGTCTTGATGTGATTATTGCTAGGCCTACAAACAACTTTGGTCCTTATCAATTTCCAGAGAAGCTTATACCTAAAACGATTGTAAGAGCTTACCTAAATCTTAAGATCCCCATTTATGGTACTGGGAAGAATGTTAGGGATTGGCTTTATGTTCTTGACAACTGCGAGGCTCTCTATATACTTCTCAATGAGGGAAGACCTGGCGAGGTATATAATATTTCGGCAGGTAATGAATTTGAAAACATTGAGGTCGTTAGGAAAATACTGATGATTATGGGGAAAGATGAATCCTTGATAGAGTTTGTTGAGGACAGACCTGGGCATGATTTTAGATACGGTATCGACTCGTCTAAGATTAGAAATGAGATTGGATGGAGACCTAGACATAGTTTTGATGAAGCGTTAAAGGAAACTGTAAAATGGTATCTTGAGAATGAGTGGTGGTGGAGACCTTTGGCTACTGAGAAAGTGCTCCATCCGATGCCTTGGAGGTTGAAGTGGACTTGAGTCTTTTGGTTACTGGTGCTAGTGGTCTTCTTGGGTCTAAAATTGTTGAGATAGCCGTGGCTAGGGGGTATGAGGTTTATTCGGCTTATAATGAGCATTATCCTCTATTAGGTGAACCTGTAAAGCTGGATGTAACAAATCGGGTTAATGTGAGAAGAGTAATAGAGGGAATAAAACCTCAGGTTATTGTTCATGCGGCGGCTATGACAGATGTGGATAAGTGTGAACTGGAGAAAAATTTGGCCTTAAAGGTGAATTATGAAGGAACTGTGAATGTTGCTCGTGTGGCTAAAAGTGTGGGCGCTTTTTTAATATACGTTTCGACTGATTATGTTTTTAAGGGTGATAAAGGGTTTTATAAGGAGGAAGATGTAACCGAACCAGTAAATTTTTATGGTTATTCGAAGTTAAAGGGTGAGGATGCAGTTAGGGATATATGTGATGTGTTTTGTATTGCTAGGACTAGTGTGCTTTATGGTTCAAGGCCGGCTAGGGGTAAGGTTAATTTTGTTCTTTGGTTGATTGAGAAGCTTAGGAAAGGTGAATCTGTTAGGATAGTTTCTGATCAGTTTATTTCACCGACTCTCAATACGAATTTGGCTGAGATGCTTCTTGAAGTTGCTGATAGGGAACTTACTGGTGTGTATCATTTGGCTGGGGCGTCGAGAGTTAGTAGACTTGACTTAGCCTTTGAGTTAGCCGAAGTTTTTGATCTAAATAAAAGACTTATACATTCGGTTAAGATGGATGATATGAATTGGGTTGCTAAGAGGCCGAGGGATTCTTCTCTTGATGTTTCGAAAGCAGCTAGAACTTTGAAGAATAAGCCTTTGACGTTACGTGAAGCATTAACTAGGCTTAGGTTTGAGTTGGAGGGATCTTAGGGAATGCTTCCTGGGATAGTTGTTAAGTCTCTTAGAAGGTTTGCTGATGAGAGGGGGTTTTTCTCTGAGATTATGCGTGTGGATTGGAAAGATCTTTTAGGTGAGGATAGAATTGTGCAGGCGAATTTTTCGATAACGTATCCGGGTGTAGTAAGGGCTTGGCATAGGCATAGGCGGGGTCAAACTGATTATTTTGTTGTTCTTCGTGGTGCTGCTAAGATTTGTGCATATGATGATGAGACTTCTGAACTTGTGGAGATAATATCTACGGGGATGAATCTACAGGTTGTGCGGATTCCTGGTCATTATTGGCATGGGTTTAAAGCTGTAGGAGTCGAACCAGTCTGGCTTGTATACTTTGTCACTCGGTTATATGATTATGAGAACCCTGACGAGGAGCGTAGACCATGGAATGACCCGACGATTATCCCTAAATCTATAAATGGTAGAACTGATGATCCACGAGTAGGTAAACCGTGGAATTGGAATTATCCTCCTCATAAATGACTGTTTATTCCGTTTATACAGTTTGATTGAAAGTCATTTCGCTAAGAAGTGCATGTTTATGATCTTTATTGATTTTGTTTCCCAAGTTAGTATATTGCCATGGCTATTGAGGACATAGTGATGGGAGAAATGATGTTAAAAGTAGAAATAGGTGTAATGTGGATCGTTGTTTAAGGTGTGGAGTTGTGAAGTTTTTTAGGCTGAGGATTTATCTTAAGCGTGGACTTTTCTCTTCTTTCTTTTTGGGTTTTTTAGTTAGGTTGATACCGGAGGTTTTGTCCTATCCTTGTTCGATTGGTTTTGATACAGTATATTACGCGTTCAGGTTGGAGGAGGGTGTGATCTGGTATCATTGGTCGAAGTTTTTTACGGAGACCTGGCTTCTATATGCTCTTCTGATACCTGTGTATAGGGTTTTTGGCGGAAACCCATTTTTGTTTTTGAAAGTTATTTCTCCAGTTTTGTACGGTTTGAATTCAGCTGGAGTTTATTTTTTTGCGCGTAGGTATTTAAGGTGGGGTGTGGGGAGGAGTTTTGTTGCTTCTTTTGTTTTTTGTTTTGGTTTGGGTTCTTTGAGGATTTCTTGGGATTTGTATAGGAATATTTTGGGCATGGCTTTGCTGCTTTTTACTTTACCTTTTGTTTTGGATGTGGAGGCTGGTAGGAGGAGGCTGTTGTTTGTTTTTCTTTCCCTTTTAACTGTTTTTAGCCACGAGTATGCTGCTTTAACTTTGCTGTTTGTTGTGTTTTGGATAGTTTTGAAGAATTTTCGAGGATCTGGGAGGGAGGAGGTATTGAGGCTTTTTGCTGCTGTTTTTCCTTGTTTAATTGTTTTTTTGGTTGGAGTTTTTTTGAGGATGTTTCCTGTGCGTTACTATGTTGAGACTAATGTTGTTTATGTTCGTGATAGGGTTGTTCGACGTCCTTTTGGTTTGTTTTTCTTGGTGGATTATCTTGGTGTTTCTACTCCTGTTCAACGTTACGCTACCTATTTTGATTTGGTTTTAAGTGTTTTGTTTCTTTTTGTTATGCTGTATGGGGTTTGGTTACCGCTTGTTTTATTGGGGTTTTTTAGGGATAGGGTTTTGGATGGTTGGATTGTTTTACTTTTGGTTGGAAGTTTTAGTTGTTTGGTGACGCCGTTTTGTGCTTTGGATCTTTGGAATCGTTGGATGTTTATGCTTGCTTATCCCTTCTCTTTCTATGCTGCAAATGGAATAGAAAAAGTTTTTGTTAAATTTCACTTTAAGTGGTTTGTTTGTGTTGATGTTGGTTTGGTTGTTTTGTTTGGTGTTTTGTTTATGGTTTTGCCATTAGAGCATGCTGTTTTTTATAGTTCTTGGACTTGTAGTTATTTGCCTTCTAGTATGTTGCAGAGTACTGTTCCTTTGGAAGATGTGGATGGCGTTGTGAATTGTTTTGAATGGTTGAATAGGAATATGGGTGTGGGTTCTTGTGTTCTTGTTCATCATTGTTTTTTGTGGTGGGCTAAACTATACTTGGATGAGAATTTTACGATTGTTTATTTTTCTATGAACTTGAGTAGGGGTTTGGAGGTTGCTTTGGAGAAAGGCTTTGGAATGGTGTATTTGGTTTGGTGGAATGTGGATACTGGTTGGTATGATTATATAGAGGTTCCGGAGGGTTTTAAGCCTGTTTATAGTAGTGGGAGGATTAGTGTATACGTATATTGTCAGTAGTGGTGGAAGTTAGGTTGTGTTTACTTGTTTTGGTTTTGTAATTTTTGCTGCTTTTGACTTTTAGAGTTTTTTGGCGGAGGGGTTGACTAAGTTTGCGTATTATTTTGGTTATGGGTGCGGTTTTGCAGTTGGTGATGATTTGGGGGAGAAGCGGGAGTGTGGGAGGGGAGTAGGTTGTTGTGATATGTGGGGTGTTTGAAAGTAGTGGTAATAGTAGTACCATTATTATTAGCTTTGAGGAGAGGCTTTTCAAGCTGCTTCGATGATCTATGGTAGTGGTTTTAGAATTTGAGGTTTATTATGGTTATGTTTATTAGTGTTTGTGTGTAATGTTTGGTTGGTGGTTGTTGTGAGGTTTTTTGCTGTTGTTTGGAAAGAGGAGGATATGTTTGTTGTTAGGGAGGTTTTTACTGGTGTTACTACGCAGGGTGGGAGTATTGAGGAGGCTGTTGATAATCTTAGGGAGGCTTTGGAGCTTTATTTGGAGGAGTTTCCTGAGTTGGGGGAGGAGATTGGTGAGTTGGATTTGGTGGGTTTGATTCATGTTGAGGTTGCCAAGGCTGTCGGGTGAAGAGGTTGTAAAAGTACTTACTAGGAAGTTTGGTTTCCATGTGAAGGGGCGGAAGGGTAGTCATGTTAAGCTTGTTAAATATGTTGGTGATAGGAAGGTTGTTACGATTGTTCCTTTGCATCGAGAGTTGAAGGTTGGCACTTTGCTGGTGTGTTGAGGCTTGCTGAGATAGGTAGAAAAGAGTTTATCGAAGCTTGCAAGGAGATAATCTGAGAATGAGGTGAACTGTGGGATTTGTGAAATTTTATTGGGCGAAGTTTGAAGGATTTTTAGGTCTATTATGGTGGGTTGGAATTTTGAAGGGATTTTAGTTTTGTTGGGTTGTGGTTATGTTTATTAGTGTTTGTGTGTAATGTTTGGTTGGTGGTTGTTGTGGTTGAGGTTTTTGATGCTGTTTATGAGAATGGTGTTTTGAAGCCTTTGAAGAAGTTGAATTTGAGGGAGGGTGAGAGGGTTAGGGTTAGGGTGGAGAGGAGGGTTTCGGATGAGACTTTTGGTGTGTTGAAGGTTAAGTTTGAGGATATTGATAGAGTTTTAAGGGAACTTGAAGATGAATGGGGTGTTTGTTGATTCTAATGTTATTTTGAGGCATCTTGGAGGAGATGTGAGGGCTAAAAAGATAATCGATTTGGTGGAAACCGGTGAGTTTAAGGGTAGAAAACTGTTTTGAGATGGTTAAGTTTATATGTATTATGTCTAAATTTGAGAGGCTTTATAAGGTTAAGGAAGTTTGTGAGATTTTGAGAATTGATAGGAGAACGCTTTGGAGGTTTGGAAGTGGATTAAGGATGGAAAAATCAAGGCTGTTAGGCTTCCAAGTGGTAGGTATCGTATCCCAGAAAGTGAAATTCGAAAAATAATGGGTGGAAGTGGTGGGAGAACAGTTAAACTTACTGCATGTTTCAAACTCGATGGAAAATTTCCCGACATGTTCAACTTATATAAGCAACTTGTAAACGAATTGTTGAACTACGCTTTCTTGAAAAACATAACTTCTTTCAAAAGGCTTAAAGCAGAAAAATATTTCGAAATGCGGGAAAAATACCCTAATCTACCTTCTCATTATGTTTATACTGCTTGTCAAATGGCATGTTCAATATACAAGTCCTTTAGAAAACTTAAAAGGAAAGGTAAAGCTAAGGTAGACAAGCCATTTTTTAAAAAGAACGTAATAATGCTTGACGACATACTCTTTACTTTAAAGTTTGATGATTGGATTGTTTCAATAGCAACGCCGAACGGAAGAGTTAAGGTTAAGCTTCTACATGGGAAATACCATGAAAGATTTAAGGATTGGAAAGTTGGTCAAGCATGGTTAATTAAAAAGAATAGTGGTTTTTTCCTAAACGTTGCTTTTTCAAAGGATGTTAAAATCGGGAAGCCAATTGATGTTGTTGGTGTAGATGTTAATGAGAACAATGTTACTATAGCTAAGCCAAATGACTTTGAACGTAGGGTTACGGGGGAGAAAAATATTAGGGTTGCATATTTTCTTAAGCGTAGGAAAATTCAGTCGAAAATTAAAGCTGGGAAGAAAAGGAGAAAGCTGCTGTTTAAGTATGGTGGAAGGGAAACAAAAAGAGTTTTGGATGTTTACCATAAGGTTGCGAATTTCGTGGTCGAGGAAGCATTGAAAACAAGTTCTGCGATAGCTTTGGAGAACCTTAAAAACATTAGAAGGAAAATTAAATACTCGAAGCGGATGAATGGTAGGTTGCATAGGTGGGGCTTCCATAAACTTCAATCAATCATAGAATATAAGGCGAAACTTCATGGAATTAAGGTTATTTATGTTAACGCTCGTGGTACAAGTTCTATATGCCCGATATGTGGGGTTAAGCTAAGCCTGAATGGGCGTAGAATGTTGAAATGTAAAGGATGTGGATTGTTTGCTGATAGAGATGTTATTGGAGCTTGGAACATTAGGCTGAGAGGTTTAGAAAAGATAGATGTGGCGAGTTCCGTTCCCGCCGAAAGCCTCCCAATGAAACCGGAGGGAGGAAAGGAGACAAAACATTACAAAATGTTAAGTCTCCTAGAACGGATATGTGAATCAGGTTGTGGTTTCTGAGGTGTTTTATGTTTACGTTAAGCTTGTTACGGGTATGAAGTCTTATGAGTTGAAGAAGAAGAAGTTGGAAGTTGTGAAACAGGTTGATTTGAAACATGTTTTTAAGCTTTTGTCTCTTTTGAGGAGTTGCCGAGTTCTTTTGAGATTACGAGGATCGCTGAGGAAATGATAAGAGGTTATGGTTTTCTTCCTAATGATGCTATTATTGTAGCTACCTGTAAATATTATGGTATTGGGAAGATAGCTACTTTTGATGATGATTTTAAAAGGGTAGATTTCTTGGAGATCGTTAGGTTTTAATTTTATGTTGGTTGCGGGTGTTAATTTGGGTTTCAGAGGTTTTTAGATACATTATGGTGTTAGAATAATTTTGTAAAGCACTTTTTTTGTTGTCCTTCATTTTGTGGTGATTTAATGGGTATGTTGTAATTAAGTTTAATAGTTGGTTTTTGGAAATTTATGATGTTGTATGGGAAAGGGGCTTATTGGTGGTGGTTTTGTGGGTTTGTTAGAGGTTTTTGTTACATGGATGGGGGTTTTTGTTAGTTGTGTTCTTTTTTTGTATATTTTGATTCTTTTGTACGCTTTTTTGAGTAGGGCTGAGCCCTTGAAATTTAATGTCGGGAGTGGGGGGAGTTTTGAGGATTTGCCTATGGTTAGTGTTATTGTTCCTGCTTACAGGGAAAGGGAATTTTTGCCCCGTGTTTTGAAGCTTATTAGCGATCTAAAATATCCTAAGGATAGGCTGCAGGTTATTTTGGCTTTGGAGCCTGACGATTACGAGACTGTTGATGCTTTGAGGAAGTGTTGTAAAGTTTTGATTGAAGAAGCTGGTTTACCTTGTTTTGTTGAGTTTGATGGTTTGGGTGTTGAGGTTGTTTATAATGGTAGTGGTTTTAGGAGTAAGCCTGCTGCTTTAAACGAAGCATTTAAAAAAGTTCGTGGGGAGATTGTTGGGGTTTACGATGCTGAAGATTTGCCTCATCCTGACCATCTTTTGACTGCTGTTTCCTTGCTGCAAAGCTTGAGGGATAGGGGTGTTGTTGCTGTTCAGTTTGTTAGGTTTATGAACCATTTTTGGGTTAATAGGTTAAGTAAAGGGCAGGCAGCTGAATACGAGGTTTATTTTAAACATGTTGGTCCCGCTCTATGTAGGTTCACTGGTTTACCTGCTATCGCCGGTTCCGCTTTTTTTGTTTTTAGGGATGTTTTGGAGGAGGTTGGTTGCTGGGATCCTAAAATGCCTACTGAGGATCTTGATTTAACTTTTAAGCTTGGTAGTAGAGGCTATAAGGTTGTTGTGGCGGAACCCGCGGCTGGTACTGAAGCTGTTTTAGGTTTGAGGGCTTTGCTGGCTCAGAGGGCTAGATGGGTTCGCGGCGGTTTTCTGGTTGCTTTTAGGGCTTTAAAAGCTTTTCCTAGGAGCTTTCCTTTGCTTATTATTGCTGTTTTGATGCCTTTATGTAGTATTTTGGGTCAAACATGGATTCTTTTACCCTTTTTAGGCGTTGATGTTGATCCTATTGTTTTTACTTTGCCTTTTGTTTTCTCTGTTTTTTCATATGTTTTGACGGCTAAATTAGCAGTTAATCCCGAGGGTAAGGTTCCTGGACGCTATGTTCTCGTTATAGCGGCAGTTTACACTTTGGCTGTTTGGAAAGCTGTCTTTGAACTTCTTACAAAACCATATTGTTGGAATAAAACTCCACGTGTAAAGATAAAATAAGTTTTGTATATGGTTGATGTAGTTCGAAAAAGTTAGCGTGTTGTGGCTTTGTTGTTGCTTAGGTATTAAGAATTTTGAATGTGAAGTGGTAGTAAATGTTTTCACTGGTTTGTCTTTGGTGTTGAATAGGATGCAAAGGTGAGATGTGACTTTTAGGTATATAATTGCGAGACTGTTAATTGGGGGGCGTTGAATAGGCGGGGTGAGGTTGGGATTTTGTTATCGCTCTTTGTGTTCTAGTAGTTCCATTGGTTTTAGTTTCCCCCCGTTGCGGGAGTCGAGTTGCATAAGGAAGTCGATCTCCTAGGCTTAGGTATCTCTGAAGAGTTACATAAATAGATATTTATGTAAATTATAAGAGCTGGTAAAGTTGAGGAACTATTCCTTGAAAACTGATTTGGTCTATAAAGACCAACATCTTTGAAAATCTATAAAATAAGTGAAATGGGGAACATTTATGGAAACCGTATGGTCTTACGCAAAACCACCTCTATATGTATGTAAACGAAAGTTTATTAGTTATAGGTGGCTTGAAGTAGGGAGATAACGTTTCAGAGATTTATGTTAACCTACATTAAAACTCCATATTAATGGTTATCTATTGGCAAATAATGTAGGGCATAATACGCTATTCTCAAGGTAAAAATTAAAAGTAACCTTTAGTAAATTTAATTATACAATTAAAATCTCTTTGCAAAGCCAGTAAACTTGGGTCTTCAATAGAAGTTATAGGATAAATGCTTTTAAATTTAATAACCTAATTTATATTAGCTTTCATCCCGAGAAAAAATAAACAACTACAGTTAGTACTTGTATAGATCTCTGAGTTCCTTCGAATCGATGAGGCAGGGTGGCTATGTATGACTTTATCTAACAAGTTCATATCGGTAGTTATTCCGGCATATAATGAGGAAAAAAGACTTCATAGGACCTTGAATCAATATATAAACTTTTTCAGTAATGTTTTCGATAGAGGTTTTGAAATTATAATTATAAGTGATGGATGTCAGGATAATACTCCAAAGATAGCTAGTTTATATGCTAAAAAATATCCATATGTTAAACATTTGAATTTTTTGAAAAGACTGGGAAAGGGAAGAGCTGTTACTGAAGGATTTAAGATTGCCAAAGGGGAAATAGTTGGATTTGTGGATGCAGATGGATCTGTGCCTCCCGAAAGTATATATAGGATGATTAAACACTTAGATGGTAACTGGGATGGTGTTATTGCTTCAAGGTGGATAAATGGGAGTAATGTGATAGTACACGAACCTCTTTCGAGAAAGATTGCAAGTCGAGCTTTTAATATTTTAATTAAAATATTGTTTGGTTTGAAGTTTAAGGATACTCAGTGTGGGGCTAAATTTTTTAGAAAATGTGCCCTTAATACGATTTTGAATGAATTGTACGTTTCAGATTTTTCGTTCGACGTGGAATTGCTCTATAGATTGTTACGTAAAAATTTTCGTATAAAAGAAGTACCAGTTACATGGAAATATCGGGAAGGTACGAAGATTAATTTGGTAAAAACATCGATCCAAATGTTTATTTCGGTCACTGGTTTAAGATTAAAGACTTCAAAAATTCGTAAAAAACTACCTGGGAAGTTAGTGAGGATTATATATGGAATAATAAGAAGACTTTAAATGTAAAGGTGCCAAAGTGAAAACTGATAGCGCTTAGATAGTGTTAACCAAAGCATTAAGAGTTAAATAAGTGGAAACTTATACCTCCTTCAATATTAATGGAATGAAAAAGAATTAGCAGGATTTTTAATCAAAATAATTTATTATATTAATCTAAGCCATTTTAATGGTATACCATGAAGCGAAATTGATGCCGGGATAGGGGTTATAAAAAGTAGTTACGATTGCAACCCCCTTTTTGATATTTTTCATGCCAAATTTATTATAATAGGAATAATTAATTTTAGTGAATGTAATAATTTTCAAAAAACATTAATGTATGCCCTTCTTCCATTGGTATTATCTGTCACATCAGAATGATGCATCTATATGAAGTACCGTCAAAGTATGTAGCAAGGAATAGTGGTTTTTATCGCGGTAAAAATGATTCCTAACATTTACTGTCAAACACAAATAGTTAGGTGTCTAAAGGTTCGGAGGAAATATTAATAAAGGTGAAAAGAAAATTTTATAGCACAAAAAGCCAAACACGTTGAGGGAAGACTTTGCGTGTAATTTAATTATTGTTTAACATTAGGTTGTGGTAAAAGAAAAATATGGCAGAAACTTGAGAGGGGGCTTTATACAAAATGGAAGTTAAAATTGAAAATATAGTAAAGCACTACGAGGGAAGAAGAGTTCTAGTAACTGGCGGGGCTGGCTTTATAGGTTCACATTTAGTAAAAACGCTTTTGGATTTGGGCTGTGAAGTTCATGTTGCAGATAATCTCTCTCGTGGAAGCTTAGAGAATCTTAGAGAAGTCTTAGATAAAATTCGTTTTCATCATGTGGATTTAACGAGTTTTGAAAATTGTTTGTCTGTTACAAGGGATATGGAATATGTTTTTCATCTTGCTGCCTCCGTTGGCGGTATTCACTATATTGGAAAGGCAAGAGTGAGGTGTCTTACACCAGATATTCTTATGCATTCTTACATGTTGGAGGCCGCTAGGGTAAATGATGTTGAGAGATTCCTATTTACTTCATCAGCCTGTGTATATAGGGAGAAAAGTAAAATGTTAAATGAGTTTAGAGAGGAGGATGCTTATCCCGCTAACCCGGCCACAACTTATGGCTGGGCAAAAATAGTAGGCGAGGTTTTATGTCGCTCTTATTATCTTGATTATGGAATTAAATGCTCCGTGGTAAGGATCTTCAACGCTTATGGAGAAAACGAAAATTTAGATCCAAGATGGTCCCATGTTATCCCTTCCCTCATAAGAAAAGCTATTCTCTATCCAAAGGAAAGATTTGTGATTTTAGGAGACGGAAAACAGGAAAGAGCATTCCTCTACGTTAAAGATTGCGTTGAAGGCCTCCTACTTGCCTTAAAGAAAATTGAAAACGCTGACCCCATAAATTTGGGAAGCGAAGAAGTCGTATCCATAAACACACTCGCCAAAAAAATCACTGCCTTATCTGGTAAAAACATAAGAATTGAATACGATCTCTCAGGGCCTAAAGGCACGTATAGATACTGTGCCAACACAACCAAAATGAAAAAAGTACTTGGCTGGAGCCCCAAAACATCTTTAGATGAAGGACTTAAAAGAACCTATGAATGGGCTAAGAAAAAGTTGGAGGCGAGATAAAATGATTGGCGACTTCTACGAAGACAAAAAAGTTCTTGTGACAGGAGGAGCGAGCTTTATAGGCAGTCATTTAGTTGATAAACTTGTTGAACTCGGAGCTCAAGTCACCGTTGTAGATAATTTAAGCAGCGGGAAACTTGAAAATCTAAAAAACAGCTGGAACAAAATTAAATTTGTAAAGGAAGACTTGGAATACGCAACATTGGATAGATTAATGGAGATTTTCAAGGGGCATGAAATAGTTTTCCACCTTGCAGCAGTTCATGGCGGGAGAGGATACATTCATACCCATCCAGCGGATATATGTTCCAACTTTGCGATAGATCACCATGTTTTTGAAGCCAGTTATAGGGCAGATGTTGAAAAAGTGGTGTTCGCAAGTAGCGCATGCGTTTATCCTCCAAAACTACAAAGTGAGGTAGGTTCGAACTATCTGCTCAAAGAAGAAGACAGTAATCCATTTAACTTGAAAGACTATTTGAGTGCGGACATTGAGTATGGCTGGGCTAAGTTAATGGGTGAGGTCCAACTTATAGCATTTATAAAACAGTACGGATTGAAAGGCTGCAACGTTAGATTTGTAACAGCCTACGGCCCTAGGGAAAACGAGACACATGCTATAATAGCCTTAATATATAAGGCTTTTGAAAGAATGGATCCCTATGTCATCTGGGGGAACGGCGAACAGGAAAGAGACTTCACATACGTCGAAGACATCGTCGAGGGAACACTACTTGCAGCAAAAAAGGTAAGTGACGGTACACCAATAAACCTAGGCACAGGCAAAAGGTATAAAA
>Ga0209410_1000071_pt1 | contig 39325 bp, 69 predicted proteins | sample Mar14436cmmetaG_FD_184135 | JGI IMG/M metagenome (GOLD analysis project Ga0209410, IMG submission 184135) | Marine hydrothermal vent microbial communities from Guaymas Basin, Gulf of California to study Microbial Dark Matter (Phase II) - Marker... ... | reverse complement strand
CCCTCGGCGAACACGAGTTCATCACGACTCATCTCCTCGATGTTCATCGGAATCTCCCAATATTATTTTTCGTTAATCTTATATATAAGTTTTTCTAAGCTATTGTATGGTGAAAGCCATGAAGGTAGGGGAAAGTAAGGTAACCTCTAAATACCTCGTAACCCTGCCCAAAGCAGTACGTATAGCACTAAACCTCGAAAGAGGTGATTATGTAGAATGGTACATAGAAGAGGGCAAAGTAATAGTGAAGAAAAAGGCTGTATAGTTATCAAAGGAAGGCTTGAGTTTCCAGACATAACAGTCAAGGCTAAGGTATTCTATACAATGCGTTTGTTTAAAGAAGCTGTTGAGAGATCTTTTGTGCTTCTTAAAAGAGGATTGAAAGAGAGGGAAATAGCAAAAAGAATAACTCGGTACGTGAGCAATGCCCACTATGCTTATTCCGCATTACAGAGGGCAAAAATGTATAGAAACCAAAGTAAGCTCAGACTTAGAAAACCACAACTATATAGTATTGGGAGAGCATGCGAGAAAGGAAATAGGAATATCAGGTTTATTTCAACAGATAAAGTTTTAATCAAAATACCTCACGCAAATGGAAAGCATGAATGGGCAGAATGCAAAGCTAAGTTTGGCAAGAAACATATACCTGTGATCGAGGAGTTAATTAATGCCGATTTTCCATATTCGGTTGGGGTTGTTTTAAACAATGGTAAGTCCCATCTTCATGTAACAGTCCCATTAGAAATAGTCATAAAGCATGACAATCATCCTAAAGTAACTAAGAAAAATAAGTACATTGCTGGTTTCGACTTGAATAGCGATAGGATAAACATGGTTATAATCAATGAACACGGAGAAATTCTCGATGTTAAAAACAGGCATTTTCCAGAGATAACACAACATGGATTTCCAAAGGATAAAGCTAGAGACATTATTCTCAAAGCTCTCAGCGAGTTAATCGATTATGCTATATACCATAACGTTAAACATTTCGTATTTGAGAAACTCGCCAACATAAAACGTAAGAAAACTATGGATAAAAACGCCAACAGAAAAATAGCACGTTTTTCGTATAGGATTCTGTTAAATCATGCAAAAACCATGGTTAAGAAAAGAAGAGGTATTTTTGTACAAGTAAATCCAGCTTATGCATCTATAGACGCTATTCCTCTAAGCAAGAGGCTTGGCTTAGATGTCCATACGACGTCAGTGTATTTATTAGCGCTTAGGTATCTAAATCTACGAATACTTACCAATGCCTATGAAAAGTGAAACTGTTTTACAAGGCGTTTCACCAGAGATGTTTCATGAGTGGTTCTTGTATGTCGCAAAGACGGATCTTAAACAAGCATTACAAGATGCTAAAGCAAAGAGTACTCATAGCTACGGTTTCAAATCAATCTACACCACAGTAAAGAAATACCAGAAAGATCTAGAGAAACTATCAAAAGACGATCAGCTAACGGTCCTAGGTTTAGCTTGGATACTACTTTCTAAGCGAAAAAGCATAACCTTTTAAATTTTTAAGTTTATTTTTTCCTATGAATTGGGAAAAATGGGATAATTTACTTTACAAAGCAAAGAAAAAAGCAAAATTTACAAGCTACGTAACTAGCGGTTACTACGGAACTACCTACAGCCGAGGCAATGAACAAGAAATAAAAAAGCATGAACAAGAGCTTGTTGCAGAAATAGCAAAAAAATTTAAGGATGCTGAAATTTACAAAGGGTGGGATTTTGACAATTACTACAGACTAGCAGTAATTCTTGCAAATGATACGGTTTACGTTTATTTACTCGGATACCAACGTAAACTAAATACAGGTAACTTAATAGCACCTCATGAGATAAATCTTGCAGATAAACCAATGCTTGTCAAAGTTTTCAATAAAGATGAAGTAACCTTAAAATTTGACGAATCTGACGGAACTTATGAACTTGTACATAGAACTGGCGAAATTCTAGCACATCTCCTAGTATCTTGCGATATTACAGTATACAAGCCAACTGAAATATTAATAGCTAAAGCCCTCGATCCCTAACTTTTTTTTATTTTTTCCTATGACTGAAGAAAAAATAATGGATGAGAAGAAAAAAGCATTGGCTAAGTTTCTAGGGTGCGAACCAGAGGACATAGAGAAGTTGAACTATGATTACTACGGTCTTTCAGTATACCGCTACAAAGACAAAGAATATGCAGTAGGGACTGACGAAGAGGCTGACGAAGCAGTAAAGGACTACATCAAAGATAGTATCTGGGCATTTAATGCAGAATTCATAGTAGACTATTGTAATTTACCTGCGGAATTGGCAGAGATAATAAAAGAATACCAAGAAGCAGGGTGTGAACGTGCAAACGATAAACTCCTTGCGTTAGTAGAAAGTCACGGAGGGCTTGACGGTTTCGTAGAAAAAGCCGTAGAAATTGACGGCAGAGGTCATTTCTTAAATAACTACGACGGAAGGGAATATGAGGTAGAGATGAACGGGAAAACTTATTACATATACATTCTCTAATTTTATTTTTTCCTATGACTGAAGAGAAAATCCACCCAAAAATAGAGAAAATTCTAAAGGAGAAAGGGAAGGAATACATTATAGCAGCTATGGTCTATGCAAGCTTAGGATACTTCAGTCCAAAAACAGCTGAGGGTACATTAAACTGGTATTTGAAAGGATACAAGTTCGGTGGATGTGAAAGGTGTTTAGCATTATGGAACGGTGATCTGGAGAAAATGCTATTAGATGATATTGCAGTGTTTGAAAGCATAAGCAAAGAAAAGCAGGAAAAAATGATAAAAATGGTTAAGGCATTGCTAAAGAGAGATTTAGCAGAAAACATGACATTTTCAGCAATGTTCCCAACGGAATGTGCTTTTATATAATTTTAATTTTTATTTTTTCCTATGACCGAAAAAGCACATATAATAATAAAGAAAGCGAAGCAAGATCTAGAAAGGACAATACAAAAATTTTTAGAGGAATACGAGCAGATATGCAAAAAATACGGAATCTACATTGAGGGATGCGGTTGTTGTGACAGTCCTTACTTAGTTATCCTTGGAGAAGATTCAGAACTCAAAAAGAACATAGAACACTTGAAGAAAACTGCTAAAAATTTGCTCCAACCTATTTAAATATTTTTTCCTATGAAGGTAGAAATCTTAAATAGCAAGGCTATAAAAAGAGTAAACAAAGTAAAGCCAAATTACTGCAGAATATGTGGAGGAATCTGTGAGTTTGGTTTCCCATTCTATGAGAATGGCAGGAAGGTGATGTATCTATATTGCAACGAACATGGACGAATAGCAAAAGTCTATCTAGATTGAACTTACTTATTTTTTCCTATGATGCAATTAACGGTCAACATAGAAGGAAAAACCTTTAGAAAAACAAGATACTGTAGCTAAAAAATTTTCCTCTTAATTTTTTCCTATGAAGACGGTAGATAAAATCTTCGAAGATTTGGAAGAGTTATGCGTGAAAGAGAAAATTAGCGAAACTCCAGTAAAGATAGCAAAGCTAATGTGCTATTGTGGTGCAGATGGTACAACAGTCACAAGACTTCTAGCGGATATGATCAGTCTTGCACTAACGGAAAAAGCAGAAAGGGAACATCCAACACCAGAACTTCCTAAAGATTACAAGCCAATTGAAAGAGCTATTCACGAGATGCTCATAGAGAATACAGGAGTTCACATATTAGACTCTGGCGGAGTATACGGAAGACATTGGGAAAGAAACAGAGAGATAGAGGATTTCAGAAAAACACCAGAGGCTTACGCTACTGTGTGGAAGGATGGGGACATAGTAATATACATCAGCATATTTCACTTTCTAACTAGAACACTAGACATTGACAAAACATCCATAAAATTAAACAGATCTTTAGAAAGATTTGCTAACAGAGAAGAAAACAAGAGGCTTTCTTGGCTTGGAGTTATGGAAGAGTTTGCTGTAAGGCTTAAGGAATGCGGTTGGAAAGCATACGGACCTTGGAACTCCTACAACTGGGATAATTACCTAAGTCAAGTAATACAAGGAATTACCCTATATTCACCAAAAGAAGAGCCTTACGTAATTCTTCAGATACACAACGGATGCGATGTTAGAGGAGGATACACCAAACCAAGAATATTCAAAATTGCTGATGAAAGCTTTTACTGTGCTCAGGATGAAGTAGTGGCATACTGCGACTGTACTTCTCGTTTGCTGGTAATAGGAGAGGACTGGGACCTTCCAGAGAGTTGGAAAGTTGTTCCAAAGCACAAGAATGCTAAAAACTGGCAATACAAGCTAAAATGCAGTAAGTGTAAAAAAGATGTGCAGTATGGGCTACCTTTTTAAATTATTTTTCTTAATTTTTTCCTATGATGGAAAAGCTAAAAAAACAAATCAAGAAGGGAGGGTCTTTGCAGCCTGAAGGTAAAGCGATTGCCAATACGCTTGTCAGCGAGCTTGAAAAGGAAGGTTTTAAAGTGGGCTTTGAAAGAGTTGACAAAGAAAGGCTAAAAGTATATCTTTGTTGCAAAGAATGTGGTGAAGAACTAAAAACTAAAGAGGAAATTGAAACAGGGCTGTGTAGATGTTGCATGGACAGATTAAAGGATCAAAACGACCCTCTAGCTATGGGTGGTGCTACATACCATCTTCCCAGCTTTTAAATCTCTATTTTTTCCTATGGTGAAGAAAACATATATCTGCAAAAACATAGAAGATGTTGAGAAAGCCGTAAGAAAACTAGCAGAAGCTATATTAAAAGGAGAGATAGAAGATACAGCAATACAAGTAGCATACAACACTAAAGCAGAGGAATTTGAAGTAAGAGCGGTACATCCTTTCTATATAAGAAATTTCTATGAAAATGAGATCATCGTAGCAAAATACGATCTAACATACGAAGATGTCAACGATTACGCAGATCTGCCGACTGCTGTAGATTGCATAACAAGCGACATTATTAAGCAAATACCTGAAGATTTAATTTAAAGAACCCTTATTTTTTCCTATGACGAGGAAAGGTCAAGCTGCTCTGGAGTATTTGCTGATAGTGGTGCTTAATTTGCTTATAGTGACGATAGCGATTTGCTTAATGCTGAAGAATCCCAGCAATGCAACGCATGTTGCAAATTCAACAATGCAAGCATACGATCAGCTATTGAACCAGAGTTTGCAGGTGGTGCAGAATTACCTTAACGCTACTCCTTAAATATTTGTTTTGCTTATTTTTTCCTATGATATGCAAAACATGTGGTAAAGTGATGGATTTAGTTGGATTCGACGATACAAACAGGCTTATCCTCAGATGTCCGAAATGCAAAATTGAATATGTACAGGGAAAGAAACCAGAAAAACTTAAAATTATAATAAAACCAATATCCCATAGTGAGCTTCGGAAAATTGCAAGAGAGAAATTGCATGAACTTCTCAGAGACGGATGCATCGTGTTCGATTGGAAAGATGGAAGGATATTAGAAGAACTTATTGAATTATTAAAAGAGAGCAATGTAGCTCCTGAGAACATAGAAATTGAAGTACTGGACAAAGAAGGTCGAGAAAAATATACTTTCAAGGAAATAGAAGTCGCAGTAATGAGAATAGGGGTAGATATATTTGTAAGAGGTTAGCTTTACTATTTTTTCCTATGTCTGGGGTGAAAATAAGAATAAAATATGAATTTAGAAACGAAGGCATTGACAACGTTATGGGAGGGAAGGCTCTAGAGGACGAAGTGATAGCAAACACGAAAGAATACGCACTGGACTGGAGCAAGCCAAAGGGTGTTGCAAAGATCTACCATGAAGTGGTAAGGGTGTTTCAGGAATTGCTGAAAAAGACCGAAAAATATGATAGGGCTAGGATAGAGGTGAGAATAAGAAAATGAGTGCGGAATTATTGCTTGAGATACTGGCGGACCCAGAAAAAATAGAGAAACTCACCAGAGAGCTTGAGTGCTCCCTAGAGGATATCTACGGAGAGATAGAGCTTGCTCAGCTTGCTCCTCAGCTTACTGCTAAGCTTTACGAGAATGTACTAGATGCATTAGCGAGGATCTTGCTAGTGTTCTTGCTGAGCAAAGATCCAGAGGGATTCTTCAGAAAGTTTAAAGAAGGGTTGGATAAGGATGCTCTGGATTGCCTATTGCTAGAGGCATACCACGGTGTTAAGCCGAAGGAAGGGGTTGTAGAGGAGATTAAGCAGGTTATTCCAGAGGACATGGAGTTTTCCTTGATGATTCTGTATAGCTTAAAGATAAACCTAGCTTACAAGTTCCTCCAAAGGGTCTGGGAAATACCAGATCTCAGGAAAAGGAAGGAGTGGTTGAGAAAGCTACCGATATACGTGAGCCTAAGGATGTGTTGCTGGAAAAACGGTGTAACCAGAGAGGATGCTAAGAAAATATTCGCTAGGGAAAAGCCATGCAAGTGGTGTGCAACATGCAGAAGTTACCTGCAATATGAGCCTTGATTTTTTTTCTTATAAATTTCTTTTCAAAGTTAAGCCCCTCTATCTACAATTATTCTCACACTTATAGCTTTAATTTCTTTCCATTCCTTTATAATCTGCTTTAAAAGGTCATTAATACTTCTTTTTTTCAGATATAGCTTCAATAGATGCAATTCCTCCCACAGATCATCATCCACTTTTATGTGTCTTATTGCATTCTTATTCATACTACACTATTCTAAAAGGATGATATTTAAACATTATTCATGTCAACTTAAAGAAGTTTTAAATATTACATAACTTATAAAAGTTATAGTGATATTCATGAACAGGTGCTTTACGAGAGAAGATTATGAGATTTTAGAGAAATTAGCACAAAAGTATTCTAGCAAAGAAATCCGACAGACTCAGGGAAACATAGAAGAGAAGCTTAAGAAGTTTGAAAACATTGCTAACCCCCTTGAACATTTCTCTAGGGTACTATTCCCTGAAATCGTAGGGGACTACGACAGAATACGCAAGGCTATACTCACTATGTTAGTTAGCAAATATGACCATCCTAATACAAGACTAAGGCTACATATTCTCCTTTATGGACCGCCTGGTACAGCGAAGACCACTATCTTATTATGGTTGAAGCACTATCTTAACTGCTACTTTATAAGTAGTTGTACATCGGCAGTAGGGTTGAAAGGTGATGCTTCCAAAGGTGAAATGACCCCAGGTGTACTCTCCATGAACGATTTGGGCGTATTATTGCTTGACGAGCTAGACAAATTTAAGAAGGGGGATACCTCTGCGTTATTAGAGTCAATGGAAGAAGGGTTCTACACAATTACCAAGGGTAAGTTTAGAGAGTCTTTCCCTGCGAGGGTAAGAGTGGTTGCTACTGCTAACGATATAAGCAGGTTCAGTGATGCTTTACTTGATCGTTTCGATTTCAAATTTGAGATTAAATACCCTAGTCCAAACGAGAGAAAAATTATTGCTGATAATATAGTTGATACCTTCCTTAATGACCAAAGTACTCAAACTAACATAACGGAGTTGAAAGAATACATAAGGATATGCCAGAAGCATAGACCAGATATTAAGGACAGAAACAAGATTAAAGAAGTCATAAGGGAGTATATTGACTTAACCAACTGTGAGAGAAGTGTAAGGGACTTGGAATTATCAATATTGAGGATAGCGTACAACATTGCAAGACTTAGGCTTGATGATGTGAATGCAATGGATGTTGTTGAGGCAATCAGGTTAAAGGATAATACTTTAAGTGAAAGTAAGTACAAATATCTGAAAGCAATAGCATTAGGAGTGGCTTAAAGATCATATTTTAACCATTACTGCATATTTAAGTTTCTCTAACTTCTCTAATTTTTCTCTGGTTAATTCAATCATCCTGTCAATGTTTCTTAGAATTTCTGGCTTTTTCTCAATTCTCTCAAACCATTCGTTTAGCTTTTCCTTATCTCTGTCAAATCTGTGATGAAAAACATATAATGTTGTAATTATAAACATATCATCATCCTTGTACTTCTTTCTAAAAATTCCCCAGTTTTGCTTAGTTAGTATAGTCTTTATGGCATTCAAATAGATTTCTTTTGTCATAGGATGCATTTTCATCTTTCCTGTATTATCGAAAGTGCTTTTTAAGACATGTCTCTTCGATTCTATTCTCTTAAATCTTCAATATTTAATCCCTTCAGAAGTTTGGTAACTTTGAAGAAGGCTTCTGGTTCTATATCACCTACGGTAAAAAATGACTCAGGACCTGTAACAAGCTCCAACCTATCAAACTTGTCTAACTTCTTTAGGGGTATTGTTACATATAAGCTTTCCCTAACATAGCGGTCCTCCGACCAATCGTATTCATCTACAGATCCTAAATACAAATAACAAACAGGAGTTCCTTCCTCTTCCCGATACTTACCCCCAAGTTCTTCACATCTTCTTTTGAAAGTTTTTTTTGTAAGCATTTTTCTATTTTATCTTATTGAAAATTTTCTTTTTATATTTATTATAAAAATGTATTAAAATATTAAGGTATTCAAACACTATTTCATAGTTAAATCTGTTTCACTAACCTATTAAAGTTGTCTATCTTTACTATCTCGATCTCCGTACTAAAGCAATTCTTGCATATAGTCATCTCATTCAAAGTGGTGTACCCGCATTTCCTGCATCTGTAGATCTTCATTCTCTCAGTTCTTCTGGTCCTACTACTACCAATTTGACAGGTTTAAGCTCGCATTTGCATTTACTGCTTAATATCTCGGCTAATTCTACCCTAGATATACGATTTAGCATTATAACAGAGTGGGCTAGATCATCCTCCCTGGCTTCCGTAGCCTTTTTAAGTATGTTTCCATATAACCTACCGTATTTTTGTTCGAAAAGGAGAACTTTATCTATGTCGCACTCTCTTGCAGCACTATATATGTCTTTTACTGTCTCAGCTAGCTCTAGAATCTCCTTCTTTATTTCTTCATTCTTAACTCTGTTTGCCAAAGCTCTGAGAGATTCGTATGTCATCCTCTTAATTCTTCCGTATCTATTCCTTTATATATTCCTTTGGCATTATGAAAGCTATCTAATATCTCCACTATTTTGTAAACATCCTTTGTAAAAACTTCAATTCCCGCAATTCTATCATCTGGATCGAAATGGGGTCTGTAACTATCCCCATTACATCTTATGAAAAACTCTATAATTTTCTTAACGGGTGATATTATATTGCATACTATTCTACCGTCTTTCTTTATTTCGCAACTGCATGTTGAGTATTGTGTTGCTGTTACAGGGTCATATTTTCTCTCAAGTTCTTTGAATATCCTTTCATCTCTGAAATCTAAAACTAAAGAATCGTTTATTTTTTCCACTCTAACTATTTTCATGCCTCTATTCTCTACTTCTCTTTTTAATTTTTCGAAAATTTCTTTTTGCTTCATTCTCCTTCAATCTCCTTTGTTTTTTGTAACCAATACCAATATACAAGCAGAGGTTCTACTATTTCTCTATTAAGCCAGAAACATTTTATCTTTGAGGATGTGTAGCCTCTCTTAACAATACCCAATCTCAAAAATTTCCTGATCTGGGCAGGAGATACGATCCTGAACAATTCTTCTTTAAAGTCATAGTAACTCCACCCTCCTAAATCCTGTAATTCATCCCAATGCTCTTCCTCAAATTTGTAAAGCTCAAGAATTGCTTTTATATCCTCGAAAGTAAGAGAGATAATAAGTTCTTTTACTTCAGGAGGTATTTTTGCAACATCAAATTCTCCGTTTATGTCCATTAATATCTTAATTGTTTGTAGTAATATTAATATTGTTCTATCTCTCTTCTAACAGGACCTACATAACCCCTTTTGTAGAAAATCTTTATTCTGAATTTTTTATCTCTTATAACTAGATCACACCCTATAATCCTACCTTCTGCGGTTCTAAGGTGCTTTATATTTTGGATAGCCATTAAAAATCTTCTCCAGAATAGGGAGAAAAGCCCCCCGCATCCATTTATCACCTCTTTTCATCGAGACTTAGGGGGCTTTTACTTCAAGTTCTTCTTAAACTTCGGAATAACGGGAGTGCGGTTCTTTCAATTTCCGCCCCGTTTTATAGTTGTTAGTAGTGTTACTAGTATTTAAATATTTCAGTCTAGTTCTCTTATATGTACGGAGGTAGGTCCTACTTGGTCCTTACTGAAAGTCATTTCTACCTCATGAGGTGTGCATACAAGACCTTCCTCAAAATTTTCACCTTTCCACTTGCATAGGAAAGTCTTGAACTTTATCTTAGTTTTCTTGCCTTCCGTCTTTGCCTCGACATCCCAGACCGTTTCGTCAAAAAACCTATCAAATTCATCTACCGTAGGTAGGATTACGACAGGCATTTTACCTCACCCAGTAATATTATTCTAATCAGGGAATATATATATCGGTTCAATTTTCTAGGTATTTTACGATAGTTTGTTGATTAGCTCTAGGGTTGGGTAGGGGTTTTCTTCTATTAGCATGCAAAGTGAAATATTTGTTCTTATATTTCACTACTACCTTATCTAGTAATAACCCTTCCTTCTCCTTTTGATCCTCAACATCGCATATAAACTCATGTACATCCTCATCCAGAAGATATGTCTGCCTGCTAATCACAGTTCTGCTTGCATTTCTGAATACCGTACAAACAATCTTGAAATTGTCAGCATCCTCCCTCAGGCAGGTTATTGCTTTCAGAAAATAAAATATGTTCTCGTCATTGCCTAGGTGCAGATCTACCTTCTTGGATTTCTCTAGCAAGGTATGTATGCTTGTTGTGAGATCCTTTATATAGTCTTCTCTTTCCGATGTTTTCTCCGACATTTTCTCAACTTCCATTTGATATAGCTTAATACATAAACCATTCTGATTGTCATATCTTCGAGATGGTTGTATCGCTTTTCGATCCCTAATTTCCTGAATTTCTACTAACTTTGCAGGTTCTTCGAAATAGATAGTCCCAATAGCCTCTTCTAAGTATTATCTTTTGCAATCTGCATTGTCTTCTGCAGAGTAGGTTTAGTCTAACCATCCTTTCTGTATAAAATTTCCTCAATTCTTATTGTTCAAGTATTTTCTCACCACCTCTCTAAATTCTTTTTCTTCCTCATCTAATTTTTTTAAAATTTCCATATCTAGATTTTTCAGAGCCTTGTATATCGGATTATCCTTGTTTACTCTGTATAGTTTTGCTCTACATACTGATCTTGAGTACTTAACAAGCCCAAACCTCTCAAGCGTAGACCATACATCAGTTACTGCCTTCCAAGAAATTCCAGCCTCCTTAGCAATATCCGCCTTACTGAAATCCGTTTCCCATTCATCCAGAAGAACATCTAAGACTTTTACTATTGCTGAATCTCTGAGCAGATGCGTGAGCATCTTATATTCAATGTTGCTCAATTACTATTTAAATATTTCGCAAGATTATTTAATCTTCTTTTAGCTATATTAAATATTTCCCGATCTATCTCAAATCCGATAAATTTGCAACCAAATTTTTGAGCAGAAAGTCCAAAAGTGCCTGTTCCACAGAAGGGGTCTAGTACAACACCATCAGGTGGGCAAAGTTTTCTAACTAAAATATCTGATATAGCTAAAGGTTTAGGTGTAGTGTTCAATTTTTCCTTGGGTAGATTTTCTGAAAATTTACGCATGAATCCGCTAAAGCAGTTCTCTTTGAACCATGTTAAACCATGTGGTGGTGTCGGCTCAAAATAATAATCCTTTTCGCTTTTGGCAAACCATAGGATTGTATCATGAGCGGGTACAAATTTACGCTTTACAAACCTGATTGTTGTAGGATTTGGGTAAACCCAAACCAGTTCCTCAATAAAATGAAAATATTTGCTAAGGATGTTGTACCAATCCCATTTATCATACATCCCGCAGAAAATTACTAGGTTTCCTGTCCTCTTAAGTACTCTTTTGAATTCCTTAGCTAAGATTTCTCTTTGAACATTAGTTAGTGGCTGTAAAAGAGATTGTTTAGCATAAGGTGGATCTGTAAGTATCAAATCTATGCTATCATTCGGGATTTCTTTTATTAAATCAAAGCAACTACCTAACTTGAGGAATATCTCAGATTTCCTTGTCATCATTCCTATAGGTAAAGATTACTTTTACGATCTTGCCATCCTTAATAATACGAACATATTTATCAAGATCTAGATTTTCAGGATCTCTAACTAAACTAAGAAACGTATAGCAATACGAAGCAAAATCTTCTGTTTTGCATCTTATGATAATATTTATGTTAACGGAAGAGTCTTTTATAAAGGAATTAACATCTATCCTCTCTATATTAGGACAATTTCTCAACTTCTCACTTACTTTCTTCGCAAACTCCAAACACCTTCCTCTGATTGACTCGGCAGGTATCTTACTCATTCTTCTTATCCAAGTTGTTTGTAATAAGCTTAAGTTTTAGAAAAATCCTTTCCAAGTCCTCACCAATCTCCGCTATCTCAGGTACATTACCATATACCTCTCCCAACATTTTCAGTTGAGCCATTATAAAATCTAGGTCGCTTAACAATTTTTCGCACTTCTTCTTAATCAAATCTGACTACCTCCATATCTACTTTAATTCCACTTATCTCTTCCCATTCCTGAAGAACTTGCCTTAGAACATCATTTATGCTTCTCTTTCTGAGATATAGTCTCAGAAGATGCGATTTATGCCATACCTCATCATCTACCTTCACATGCCTCCTTGCCTTCCGATTCTGAGCTACCCTTAATACAATCATTTTAGTACCTCCCTCTTTCGTTTAATAATGTTGCGGAAACAATTGTCACAAACAAACAGAGATTCTCCATTCTTCCCTTCAACATAGTGTAAAGAAAATATAGACACCATGTTCCCACATTTATCGCAGGTACTGGGTATATATATATACAGCTGAAACTGCATTTTGAGCAATACAGATAATATTCTTCGCCGTCATATAGCAAGGGTTTTCCACACTTGGGACATCTTCCTTCTATCTCATATTCTGCACCGCATCCAGTACACTGTATTTTGCCGTATTTCATGTACACCGTACCGAGACATTTGTGGCATTGTCCTACTTCCACGGACTTTCTTTTCTTTTCGAAAAACTTGCAAACAATAGTACCATCTGGCAGGTCGTATCCATATTTGCAATCGGCACATCTATGTTCGTCTACCATTGCCATTTCTAAAGGACAATACCTTTTCCTATTTTCAAGAGAGAGCGACATTGCCATCAACTCCTTTGAGTATATTCAAATCATCCATAATTACTTCTGATACAAATCGCTTTAGACTATCTAGAGATCTGAAGATAATTCCTACAGATTTTGTGTAAATGTTGGGCTTGTATACTATTGTAATCCTGGGTTCGTTTTTATACTCGAAAATATGTATATATTCTATGCTCTTTGCTTTCAGCAATCTTTGTCTATATTTCCTTATTAGATCACTCAACATTCTCCTTAACCTCCTTAAGAAAGTTTTTTATCTCATTTTCAATTTTTGTAGCGTTTTCGGTCTTTTCTTCCTTGCTGAAGTAACCATTGCACCACTTTCTCTTGAACAGCACATTCCAGTTCTTATCTCCGTCTTTTATCCTCATGTAGTTGAATAGCTCTCTGTTTATATCGGATCCGAGCAAACATTGCCAGATGAGGCATTGCAAAGGTGGTATCTCCTGTTTAAGATGTAGGTATATGTGATAGCCTTTTTTCGTCTCATACACCTCAACTTCCTCTATTTTCACATTATCGTCTGTTGCTAGTAGATTGCGTAACGCCCATAGGAATCTTTCTATGTCAAAGGTATTCCTGTCATCTATGTCGATCTTAATAGTTTTCTGCATCATTTGTAGAACCTCCTATTTATTTCGTAGATAGCATCCTCAATCGCATCCCTTACCACATCGCAGAAATCTTTGTACTCCACTATTTCTTGTTTTATTTCTTTGTTCACAGGAGTTCCTCTCACGAAACCACATTGCTCTATGTAATCAAGATACATCTCCTCAACATACTCGTCTGTAAATACTAGTTCGCATCCGAATTCCGCTTCTCTGAGAATTGAGGTTAGTTCTGGAGAGAAACCTGATTCAAGCATCCATTCTTCAAGAGCATCCTTCAGATAACTTTCAAGGATATCTCCTACTTCCTTACCGTAAGTTTCGTTTATATAGTAATCTTCTGCTGTCCAAAATGCTACCTTAAACTCTATTGCTCTCTGTCTTGGCTTCTTCTTGGGTATGTATTTGTTCCTAAAGTAGTATCTCACTTTTACGCCTCTGTAAGGTACTTCTATGTATTCCCTTCGCAAATAAGCCGTAGGTAAAAGGTATAAAGCAACATGACTCGGTGTTACTCTAAGGTCTTCTGCTATTTTCCTTATTAGGGGTCTTAACGCTCTGTAATATGCATAGTAGCTTATGTCTCCCGTTAGATATCCTACTAAGTATCTTATCTCCTCCTCTGTCAGGTAATACCTTCTTTTGTCAAAAATAAATAAAAAATACAAAGGAAACACCTCAATCCCAAATTGGTTGGAAGCAATGATCGTCTCTTAACTCAGCACCGCAAACAGGACATTTCCAATCTTCCCTAGCTCCTCCTTTCCATCCGCACTTATCGCATCTCTGTATGTAGAGCGTTCCTGTAGATTTGTGAACCATTCCTTTACCCACAATATATATTCCTTCGTCTCCGCAAATTCTGCATCTTGTCATTTGTCTTTAAACTCCCAATATCCCTCTTTTCCTAGCTTTTGCATTAGATCCTCATAAGCGTTTGAGAGGGTTTCTGCAATTTTGATAATGTCTTTAGCAAGATCACCCATATCTCTTTCTATTCCTGTTTCCCACTCAAAAGACATCTCTAAGTCACAATGAGGGCTTTTCGTCCTAAACTTTATCTCGAATTTCTTATCTCCTCCTTTTATCTTTATGTTTGTATTACTATGTTTTGCTTTTATAAGACCTGCTTCTGAATCTACCTCGCAAACAGATAACAGATCATCTTCCTTATACAAACATTTCAACAAGGAATTTATTAAATCAATCATTCCCACACACCTCCTTTCTTTAAACCTTTTCATTAACCAAACCATTTCATGGAAACACGGCAATCCCTGCTCGTAATCAATGTAGCACTTAACACTTTTGATGTGTTCTTCTCTGAACTTTAGAAACTCCTCCAAATCCCTCCCTTTTAGCTCATACGGTCCTATTATTAATACTTCCTCCGCCATCTTACTTCACCTAGACAATATTGAATCTCTTTAGTAGCCAAAATATTTCATGAATACATAGCTCTCCCTGCTCATGAGCTAGATAGCATTTAGTACCTTTAGTATGTTCTTTGCTGAACTTCCTAAATTCCTCCAAATCCTTTTCTGTTAGCTCGATTGTTCTCCCAAACAACTTTATTCTTTTTACTACTTTTTCTGTCATTCTACTTCACCACCACATTTACCTCTAAACTACCTTCCTTGTATCTCAAAAGCTTCTCCAGCATCAATTCAAACTGTCTTACAAGCCCCTGTATTTTTTGTTCTCTCATAGGGTCGTTTTCTTTTATTGTTTTGACCCTTACTGTCTCATCTTTAATATCTCTAGTTCCTTCAGTACCTCTCGTGATAACGCCTTCAAACATGATTATAGCTTGTATCTCTCCCACCTTTATCACCATTAATATCCCTAATATCACTATTATATTAAGCATTATTTAAATATTTCTAATCCAGAAGTCCCTATAAAAATTCGCTAAAGATAATTCACTCCCTCCATATCGCAATTACCATTTTATTTTTTTCATCAAACTCAACATTATTTGTTTCACCATATATACCAGTAAGTTTCGTAAAAAGAGGCTCAACTTTTATTTTCACTGCTCTTACGGTAAAAACACCATTTACCTTTCTTACAGGGTAGGAATTCTCGGTAAATTGTTCCAAGAATTTCAATGCTAAGGTTTTAATACCATTTTCGTTGGAATAATACAATTCAACATATTCTCCCCATTCATTAACCCTTTCTGCAATTTTAGAGTTCAATAAAATAAGCCCTCTCCTACCAACAACTACTTTAGGTATATAGTGTCTCTTGTATTTTTTTAGCAACCTCATCACAATCGCCCTTTAGGATATCAGTCTCTCCAATACCCCCATATCTCCCTCTCATTCTCATATATTCTAAAATTGTATGTTTCCCCCGAGATACCAGTACGTTGGGGTATCTTTGTTGCATAAATCCTTACCTCTGTGGGATAAATTCCCACCTTATAAGCGTTCAGAGTTGGAGACTCTAAGAATCTTAAACGTAGGACCCTAATAGAAGTAGAATCCTCATTATGGTAATAAATTTCTGCAAAATCACACCCCCATCTTCTTACAATCTCACAAAACTCCTTACCTACAAGGAGTATTCTGCGATTCATTATTCTTATTTTATTTTTACCAGGGGGAGACCTCATCCTCTTCGCTACTTTCATCATTTTAGAATTTGTAGAAATGAAGTATTTATATATATTTTTCTGTGAACTACACCGTTCACGGTACCTTACAGGTATCAACAGTTAGTTTGAGACGAGAGCATATCTTATTAAGAGGGCATGTTTTGCATATCCACTCCAACCAATCAGGTCTTTCGCCTCTCAGGTATAGGTTTATAAGGTCTTTTATCTTTCTTTCATCCTTTTTATTCAGGGTTACTTCGAATTCCGCAAATTGGTCGGGGGACAAATACCATATATACCCTTTCTCTATATCGTATTCCTGAGCCAACCATAGATACATTTCTGTTTGCCAGAAGTGATGAACCATTGGTACCTGTTCCTGAAATGGTTCTTGGGATATCGTGAACTTTATTTCTATTATCTTTTCATCAATAATAGCATCAGGTATACCTATAATAACTAGGTCGTCTTCTATCTCTCTTTTGAGTATAGGGTCTATTTCTGCTCCTCTTTCTTCGAGATATCTTTGCAATGATTCATGTACAAGTCTGCCTATTACTATTCTGGGTTCAGGCTTTAGGTTGAGCCAATTGTGCTTATTTAGGATTTTCTTTCTTCTTGGGCAACCTTGGGTTATTTCGGTTACAGATAGACCCTTCTTTTCTCTTGCTATTTTTATTTCTCTGCGTTTTTCTTGCCAATCTACGATAAGATCGAGGATGAATTCTTCCAACATCATAGACTACCTCCTCTAGAATACATTATCAGCGAGTATGCGAATACATAACCTGTTATTCCAAAGGACAATATAGAAGCAAGCATCCAGAAAAGATCTGAAGGTTTCTTTACGCCTATTTTGTATAATAAGCCTTCTCCATTATTATTGTTGTTCCCGTTAAACATATGGTGTGTTTTGCTTGCTTTCCAGCTACTCCTAAGCAAAACTCCTCTTACAAAGATAGGTATCCAATGATATTGATAGATAATGAAAGGTATCAAATGCCTAAGCTTATGATTAAACTTCATAAATAATTTTGCTATAATGATTAGGTGTAATAAGGTGAAGAATACCCAAACTAATATGCTAGGATACCAGAAATCTATGAATTTCCCTAGAGGGGATAATTCTATGAAGAATATTGCAGTTAAAGTAAGCCATGCCAAATTTACGAGAGGCAACCATAGGTAGTAATAATCCAGCTTTAATTTTCTTAGTTTAGTAATGTTTTTGAAGGCAACATTCAGATGTCCTTTTATCCACCTTCTTCTTTGTCTGACTAAGGCACTCCACGTATCTGGTTTCTCATCCCATGCCACTACATCTTTTGCATATATTATTTTTGCTCCAGCTTTTCTTAGCTTTATGAATAGATCAAAGTCTTCTGTTAATTCGTTATCCCAAAACCCGATCTTTTCTAAAATTTCTCTCTTAAATAAAGCATTTGTCCCTCCTAGTGAGCAAGGCATACCTAAGCACATCCTACCATACCAGAACATATAGGAGAAAATATTATACTCTATTTCTTGCATCTTGGTTAGTAAGTTGGCATTAGCGTTCTTCGTGAGTAACCTTCCTTGAATAGCATCATATTCCTCGAAGTACTTTACTGCATTCTCAAAGGCTAAGGGATGTATTATGTTATCAGCATCATACTGTGCTATAATATCACAATCTTGTAGTAATTTAACCCCTTCATTTAGTGCTATTGCCTTACCATCACCTCTATTTACCTCTATTACAACTATCCTCGGATCACCTCTAGTAGCTTCTCGTGCCTTCTGGTAAGTATTGTCCGTACAATTGTGGCATACTATAACAGCTTTCCAATTTTGGTATGTTTGGTTTCTAAGAGAAGTAATAATATCTCCTATTACTTTTTCCTCATTGCATGCAGGAATTACAACCCCTATTTTGTAATTCCTCCTAGGATATTTCTTCTTAACTTTAGCTCTAAGTAGAAGACTTGAGTATCCGAATAATGTCCAATATACAGATGAGCTTATGAGCAAACCAGAGCAAAGTACTGTAAGTGGTGTTAGGTTTATAGTCATAATTTAATTATTTTATTAATTATTTAAATAGATTTCACTTTCGCTAATGAGAAACCACACTCATAACAAATGCTTGCATATATGCTACCATATACGCTATAAATCCGAATATTCTTGAGAATACATCTCTTATTTTTCTTATGAATCCCGTGGGGGTTATAATAGGTTTCTCCTCTTCTTTAGGCATTGATTGTCTTGCTAATTGTATGTACTGCATTGCCTTGTCAAAGTTGCCTTTGTTGTATTCTTCCAATGCCTTATTGTAGTATAGTATGGCTTGGCTGACATCTTTACCTTTAGCTACTTGATCATAAATATCGCTCCTCAATTTCATTAATTCGTTGTATACCTCTTTTTGCTTCTCTATTTCCCCTTTAGCAGTGGGTTCTATCCTAATTACCAGTCTTCTTTCTATATTAACAAATGTTGCTCTTATTATTATCTCAGCGGGCAATTTTTCAGGTGCTTTGACTATTACCTTTACTTCTTTACACTCATTTGGCTTGAGTTCGCCTACCGCAGGGGCAGGTATGTTGGCATAAGGCGAGTCTGATTCTATATACGGGAACATAGACCCCTTTCCGAAGTTACATATCTGCAACTTAACTTCTCTTTGCTCTCCAGGTAGCATCTTTAATTCCATCTTCGAGGGCTTCCATACCAAGTCTTCTACTTTCGGTTGAGGTATTCCTCCACCTCCTCCTGGTGCCTTAGGTGTTGATAATGTATATACTATTAATAGAGTATGCGTACCTGGAGCTAGGCTTGAGGACATAAAGTTGGTGGGTACTTTGACTACTAATCTATTATCCTCAACAGACCATGTTAAGATACCTCCCCCTGGTCCAACGCTATAACCGTCTATGTATGCCTTTTCACTACCGACTATTCTCCTATCAAACCACATAAGATCCGCCGTCGGTTTTATTCTTAGAGGATAATTGCTAAATACTGCATCTGGTATGTTGAGGGATGCCTCGTATTTACACATGCTTTGGTCACAAACCTGTGAATATGAGGTTATAGTCATAGCCTTCTTCCAGCTACCGTCGTAGAGCTTGAAGGGTCCTGGTAATGTTCCTGTAGCGGGTATGGTGAAGTTCTTGCCTATTGCTGTTAGGTTACATACTGTTACGCCTTCAACGGTTGTTATTGGACAATCAATACCGTCGAATTTGGCTTCTGTAGCACCAGAGGCTATCTCTATGTAATTAATTATCATATCCGAAGGTGGGTTGGTGGTTATTGTTACATTTCTTGTTCCGAAGTAATTAATTTCGTTCTGAGCAAATGATACTTCATTTACGCCGTCTAATGTTAAGTATATATCGGATAGAGATGCTATACTGCCAGACCATAAGGTATTGTCCCATACTGCAAAAGGACCAGGTAATGTGCCAGTAGCAGGTATGGTAAAGTTCTTACCTATTGCTGTTAGGTTACATGCTGTTACGCCTTCTACGGTTGTTATTGGACAGCTAGTGCCATCGAATGTTGAGGATGTTGCTCCTGAGCTTATAGCTACATATTTGATGGGTAGGTCTAAAGGTGGGTTAGTAGTTATGGTGTATTGAGTTACTTCGTAGTAGGTTTCGTTGGTTAGGAGGTTTGTGGAGGTTATTTTGTCTAGAGATATAAACTTGCCGACATCTGCTACATTATCATACCTAAATTTCGGCGTAATATTGTATGAAATACTACAGTCTCCTTTGCATCTAACCATCAAATAGGCATTACCGTCTGTAAAATCAAAATCCTTAGTTATTGTTGAAGTTCCACTTATTGTATATGTCTCTTGTTGATCATTTATTCTTACTTCCACATTTGTGGATGAAGGTGTAGTTACTGTGAATATTGCTTGTGAGGTTCTACCGATAAAGGGAGAGCTTCTTACTAAGATATTTCTCTCACCGCTAGCTGAGCCTTCTATTGTTTCCCCTTCAATCAATACATCAGTATCGTTAATCACACCTCCAAAAGAAACATATTTAACCAGATCACCCAAATCGGAAACCACTTTCTTAGTTGTAGTAATACCATTGGCAGTATCCTTAGCCTCGACAGTTAAATTTAGAGTAGTTTCATCTGGTAGATCTATGACTGCATAGGAACCACTCGATATGTTCCCTTCGAAAATTATATTTCCGTTACTCTTTACTGTAATATTTACTTCGGAGGAATCATCGTCGCTTGCAAATATCGCTATTTTCCTCTCCGATGTGTTAACAAGATGTCCCTCTAGGATTTCTATAGTAGGCGGTATCTTTACCACGGTAGAAGATGTATCTCTACGATAATATAGCTTTATTTTTTCTTCGTAGAACCTTGGATCTTGATAGGAGGATTCCCAATAGTATAAATATGTAATAGTAAGAGTATCACTACCTAATTGTCCAAAAGTAACTGTATAAGTTTCCTCTTCATATTCTAGATAACCCATCTGACAATCATGGGAGGGGTCTACATATTCAGTATTAACCTTTAAGCGATCCCATTCAGCAAATTTACAACCAAACCTTACCTTAGCTATAATATCATATCTATAAACATAATAATAGTAAGATATCCCACTATAAGTTACATCAATTCTACTAGGATATCCTCCTGTATTATCAGGAACACCATAAGTACTCCAATCCTCATCAACAATATTCTCATAGTTTGTAAACTGGTTTGCACCCGTCCAAGGTCCTGCATTATAACTACTCTCCGCATCTATTTCTTCCGTCCACTCATAAGCTTCTAAGGATTGTGTAGTTGCAGGCGTTACGGAATTGTTCCCGTAGTATATAGCAAAGTATTTGACATCATTTGCAGATATATTGAACTGCAAGCGTATTTTACATCTGTAGAAGTTACCGTTTACGGTATTTTCATCTATAGCAAACCATTGATACTCATCCTCAACGCTACAATCCACATCGGTACAGTTGGTTATCCTTATCCTTGTACAGTCCTGTATAGCTCCATCACTCCCCGTTATAGTGATTATTTTTTGCTCATTCTCTTTGCTTATTCCTCCTGTTTCTTCAATCTTAATTATTTTCCTATAAGGAAATTCAGGATACTTCCAAGCATAACTCTTGCTGAGGATTGCTAAGAATACTATAAAAAGAAGAACTACCTTAAGCTTCGCTTTCATACTATTCTATATAGTGTATTTGAATATTAATAAAGATTATTCCCTAAGTTCCTCTGGAAAGACTGCTCTAAGAATTCTTCTTTCTTCCACAATCAAACCGCATTCCTCTGAGCATTCTATATAAACATCTCCTCTTCTTACTACTGTGACTTTTGCAGGTCCAAAGAAGTCAGATTCTATCTCGTCAATATCTTTAATCGTTACTTCTTTTTTAGTCGTTTCATCGAAAAATCTACATATATATCTGTCCCCAAGTCTTTTACAATCAATAGTGTCTCCTTTTCTAATTAGAAATTTCTGGACCATTACTCGTAACCTCTTATTATTAGTGCATCCTTCTCTATTATAACTTCAACATCTTTGTGCGTACATAACCACTCCCCTTCTTTGCGACGACATACATATCCTCTTATTCTAGCTCTACCTCTTCCCTCCTCATTTAGGTACATATCCTTTAAACCAACTCCTCTTGCTGAAGAAACTAGTTTGATTATCCCATCAACATCAAATCTGATTTCTTTCTCCTCAGCCATATTAATCATCCAATATTATCAATGTCGCATGATATATATATATTACTCTCCAAGTTCAAACAATTTACTATCTTTCGGATTACCAAACTTCTCGATAACCTTGGTCAGAACTTCCTTACACTTAGGACAGAGGTAGAACTGAGATTTTCTACTAACTTTTGCACCTATACATGGCTTATTCTTTTCACTGCACTCCTCTCTCCTTCCAAGATGCAGAAGCTCGTGCAAAATTACACTAGGGAGAAGAGAGAGATACTTATCTTTAAGTTTTGCACGGTTTATCCTTATGAGATGTAATTTATTATCCTTCAGTTGAATGTAGGAAGCATAATCCTTTAGCTTTTTGTCTCTGAAGATACAGACCATAACAAGGCAATCTGCGTTAAAGTTTTCCTTTAGAAAGTTCTCCAACTCGTCTCTCTTATTCCTTAATCGATCTAGCAATTGATCTAGCAAACACTCCAACTCGCCCATCCTTAGGACTAAGCGACAATCAAAGCCCAGTATATCGAGAAAATTACATATATTTACGGCAACTTCAAGATCATCTAGATAATCCGCACATACACAAAAAACCATCTTCATTTTTTACCATATCTAACGAAAATGGATTGTTGGCATGCTACAGCGCAGTTCTTCCTATCGGTTCCGTTGAAATACATCCCGCATGCTTCGTAGCAATCCCCATATATCGTTCTGTTATCCATTAGTCTTTGGCTACATGTGTAGTAAACATTGTTGCCGACATGGTGAGCCAACCAAACCTTGCAATCCTTGAAAATATCACTATAAGCGGAGCTAACCCAATACACAATTATTGTACTATTGCCCTTATTTTTGAGGCAAACTACCTTTGGGTCTGTTATGTTGTCAAAGCCTATATGAAGGTTCTTCGCATCGCCTACTACTGTAATTACTTCTTCGGGTCTGAGCATCTCGTGATACAGAGTTAGCATCTTCGCTGGCAAGCACTTTGTTGAGTTGGGTTTAAGGGTTATCGCTATATACTTCGGGACGACATAGGTTGTAGGTTTGTTTTTGTAGGCAACTATAAAAGCACCTATCATGATTGCGAATATGAGCAATATTAGCCAAAAGGGCAATATTATCCAGGTTTCCTTCTTTTCTATTTTCTCAGCCTTCATTGTTGCTACCTCCTAAATATTTACCAAAGAATTTCTGTATAGCCTGTGCTAATTTCTCATTACGATGCACATACCAAGCTACAATTTCCCATTCTATGTTGCACTTCTCACAGTAGGCGTGATGTGCAAACCCCACCACTTTGGATTTTATTTTACTACCGCATTGGGGGCAGTACTTTACCTTCGATTTTATTTCCTCGGTCATAGCTTACCCTCCTTCATTTCCTTCAATTTGCTTTCTATTCTTCTTCTGAGATCATAATACGAAAGCGGTCTTTCCTTGCCCTGAGGATGTCTTTTTAATTAATCTGCATTCACATTGGTATCCACTGGCATCTAAATGATGACATCTCCAATATTCGCCTTCATCTCTGTGTGAATCCAGAGGATGTCCGCAAACACAACAAATTCTATTAGGAGTGTCCTCCAGCTTCTTTTCCCAAACCTTATACAGAGTTTCCTTTATATTTTCAAGAGCCTCATTCTTGTTCATCTTTTGCTTTTCTTTTTCTTTCTTATCAACATCAATTACAGTTATATCGTCGCTTTTGCATAAAGGACATATAACCCACTTTTCAGCATAAAATATATTTCCACAATGTGGACAAATGCCAACGATGTTCCTATGTTTCTTTTTCATAAAAACCACCCCGTTAGTTCCCTCCAAATATTATTTCTTTTGGTTTTAGTTCATTAACCCTAACAACAAACTTGTTTTGTAATTTTAATTCATCCAACTCCTTCCATGTAAATAGACAAGGATCTGTACATCTCTCAAAAGGATTTAGTTCTATAACTATAGGTTCCTTCTTACTCTTATCCCAACCAAAGTCTATTACATAATTTTCAAATTTCTCAAGTCTGCCCCTCGCTTTTAACCATAAGTCATAGTAAGCTTTAGCATGCCAATCTGCGTATTTACTCATCAAGTGATCATATTCCTCATAGTAATATTGGGATAACGCAAACAACCTATTCTTATAGACAAAGCCCCTCATCTCAAGGTCTATCTGTATAAAAGGAGCTACCCATAATACTCCATTGAAAGATCCTTCGAGGATATCCTCCATTAAGCGTTCACTATTTAATAGTGCTCTGAGAATTTCCTCCACGGATTTAAGCGGTTTGGGTTTTGTATCTTCTAGGCTCTTACTGAAATAGAACCAATAGTCCTTAGGAGATCTGTCATCCCATCTAACAAATACCCCCTGGCTCCATTTTTTTAAAGCCTTATTGAAAAATCTTGCTAAGTCAGAGAAGTTCTCTTTAATGGTTCCTTCAATGGAGTTTAAGTCTTTTTTAGAAAATAAAATATCTTCAAAATTATCCTTCTCTATGGAACTCATTACATACCTATCTCTAGGAAAAGTAAAATCTTTCACCAAATCGTACCATGCTGATACAAATAGTTCAGGGGATTTTTCTTTAGTCATTTCCTCTGTCGTGCAAAAGATATCTTATATAGAGATATTCAAACTTATCAAGAACAGGTCTCTTACCACCTATACCACCCCCAGCATCATATAAACTACTGCTGATAATATACAACCTAAGAAGAATGGTACTAGTACCTTGAGATAGGGTATTGAATGCAAGCACTTGCAGTAATATGTCTTGTATACTGGCACTACTTCCTCAACTTCTTTCCTTATGCTTCTTATGAAATCAACGAGATCCTTCTTGGTGAACTTTGCTCTGCCTGTTTCTACTTCATCAAGAAATTCCTCAAGCCTCATAAATGCGTTGTTGAAATGTTGGAACTGTTTTTCGTCTTTGGTGTGTTGCATTGCCTCCTTTAATTCGCCTCTGACATGTAATAAATGTTTGAGCATGCAAGCTCCTTCCCCTTGGATGTAGCTGAGGGTTTGCATTCTGGTAGCATGGTATTCTGCCTGTAGCAAATCGGTTAGGATATTCCTTATGTTGAAGTTAAGGAATTTCTTATCCTTTTCATACTTTTTAGCGTTCACTTCTGTCAAAGACAGGGCATTCTCTAATGTCCCTCTCACAGTCAACCACCACCTTTATTTCCCCATTTATCGAAATTAATTTCACTTCGTTCTTTTCAGCATCGCAACTATTGCAAAATACCTTATACATTAGCTCGGGCAATATCTTCAACTTAACCACCTCAAACGCAACACTCCAGTTTTCTTTTTGCTTCAGCTAACATCTCTCTGAAACTTCTCTCACTCTTGATTTTCCATATAATTACCAGAACGATTAGGATTACAAGTATTATTAGGTATTTTCTCTCAACCATAATCTTATCGCCTCCTCTATAGCTTTAGCGATAACTCCCCTTCTAGCCCCATATTTTTCAGCAATCTTTTTTGTAAACATATTCCATAACTCCTTATCTACATATATTGAGGTAACTATCCTCCCCATAAATTAATAACTTAATTATTTACTTAAATAAATTTCGGAGAAACTCAAAAATAGTTGCAAGTATTTTGTTGATTATATTTTCAATTGGTATGGGTTTAGGGACTTCTACCTCAAAAGCATATTTATCCTCGGCAATCTTTGTAAAATTGTATTTCCATTCTTCCGCTCTAGAATCATAGGTGTAGTTTATTGCTATAATGGTGTAATACATCACATATCTACCTTCGTATTTTTCAGCTTCCGTTATATTTTCAGGGATTCGTAGTGTATAGCACCATTGATAAACTTTTGCTAGATAGGGTAAATCCTTTACTTCACGATGAAGAGGGGCAAATTGACCAGTAGGGGGGTATGTTTTCTTCGCTCTGTAAATAACTCTTACTTCCTTCAATACATACCCATTGCCATCGTAGAAATTCGTATCTGCTTTTTTACCTACATAATCATCGGGGATTTGCAATGTTAGGCATTTGGTTACATTTTGTCCAGGGAAATAAACATCTACTGCGTAGACTGGAATTGCCAAAAAAACTGCTAACAATGCCAGGACAATTATTGTCCTATTCATTTATTTTTCCTTATACATCCTTCTATATATTAGTAGCGGAGGGAGAGCCATAATACCAACTAGCATAACATATTCTGGTTTAAACTTAGGTGTTGGGGGCTGTGGTGAAGGTTGAGGAGATGGTTGTGGGGATGGCTGCGGATATACTGGTTGAGTTGGTCTAAATTCATATTCACATTTGTAATTAACACACTTTCCTACATATACTCCCCCCTGGACTTGTTTAGGCGGGCAATCTGCATCTACACAGCACTCGACTGGTTTTGTCTCGGTCCATGATCTTGTATCATATTTGGTTTTCTCACAGTTAACGTATGTGAAGTAATCACAAGTTTTCTTATAGATCAATGCTTTGGCTGAACATCCTTCAAATCTAGAAGTACATTGAGGTTCGAGAGGAGGGAGTATTTCGTATTTGTAATCTATCGCTTTACATTTCTTAATGCACTTACATTGCTTCTCATCTAGCTCATAATGACACTCTAAAATCTCATACTTCTTTTTATTGTTATCTACACAACCCACATATTTTGTTTCTTGCCAAGTTTTCTTAGGACAGGTAATATCACATCTACTCTTAACAGTTATCCATTCACAATCTAAATTACTTGCTAAACATTCTCCATATACACTAGAACCTACTATTTCTCCACACAAATAATAACCTCCTGGAGGGAAATCTTCTGGAATTATAACTTCAGCAGATACTGCTGCACATACACCGCAAACAGTACTATATGAAGTTTCTAGAAGTGTTTTTCCAGATAAAGTTACTCTAAGTGTTTCAGGAGGACAAGGTCCTTTATTAATATCCCAACAATCTATGTCAAAATAAAACACTACATTTATCTTTTCACCTGGGTATACTTCATTTTTATCAACTACTGCGAGCAGACCCAATTTATCTAGTAGCCTGTACTTAAGTAGTTCCCACCGTGATACTTCCCTTATCTCTTTAATAATTACAACAGGTTTCGTAGGTATTGCTGAGGCTAGTTGTATACTTAACACTACTAATAGCACTGCTAATATGCAAATTTTTTTCATCGGTTCTACTTCTTCACTACTTCCTTAACAGCCTCCCCTGCCTCTCCCAGTAAAGCTATTAGAACTAGTAATAGGAAGATTCCTAGTGGAGTTAAAAGAGCAACTTCCCCTAGCCCTTTCAGTACAAGGTATATAAGAAACAGTGCTATTGCCAACCTTCTTATTTCTCCGTTCATACCAGTAATAGAATAGGTACTAAAAATATATATTATTTACTGGGTCTTCTGGCAAGTGATAGTAATAATAGTAATGTCGCACCAAACCCCGTGAAGAATAATAAGTATATCAAACCAGTCACTAAGGCTATTCCTCCTCCTACTGCTAAGATTTTAGCTATTGTAGGCAGAGATAAGAACCAGTATACGCCGTAGCCTACAAGCATACCTACCATTCCGCCAATAGAAGCATCTATTACATCTCTCCTCTTGGCATATTGTACCATAGCTCCGAGTAATGCGAAGTAAGGGATCCATATCCACTTAAGGTTTGCTGGCGAAGGTATTGGCATAGCACAATCCTGAGGACAGCTTTCTGCGTTTTCCCAAGATTGACATACCCCATCTCCACAGTATCCGCCTGTTGCTTGAGAAGGTTTACAATAAGTCATACCTGTGGTTCTATCCAGGATACACACCTGACCATTAGGACATCCTATATTAGGTGGAGTACATTGTCCCGTCTTTCTATCAACAATTACGCAAGAATGATCTCTACATTCATATTTAACAACACTTCTCCTAGTGGGGTCGCTTGTATCTACTATCCAATCTCCCGCACCAGGGCATTCCATGGTACTGAAACATTCTACTACTTTCGTACATGTTCCCATTATACACTTATAACCTTCCTTACAATCGGCATCCGTTTGGCATTTATTCGTTTGCAAAGGTTTCCATTTGAAATCTTCATCGCAGATTAGGTTTGCTGCTTGTTGACCAGGGCAACAATCTTCATAAGCGATTATTTTGTTGGGATATGCGTAACAATTTCCATCTTTTGCTCTGAATTTGCCTATTGAATAGATAGCTCCAGTATCCATACAGAATACATCCCTTCCGTTCCACCTATGAACATTTAATTCATAAGGTCCTTCTACCCAAGCCACTAGGTAATTGATACTCTCTCCATAATTCACTCTTGTTTGGGTAACATCTTTGGGTATTCTTGATTTATCCGCATATTTTAGATCACAGGTGTTAGCTGCTACGATTTGTCTACCCCAAGTTGGGCTTATAGCAACTAATCCATAAGCATCGTAGACAAATTTTAGTTTAGCTGTGGTCTTTTCTTCTTTTAAACCCATCCATTTTTTCTTTAAACAATAACCCGTCAATCTAAAGTTAGGGACATCTGTAAATATTGTAGTGTAAGTACCGTGTCCCGCTACTGGGGATTCACACCATGTTTCTCCTCCTAAGGGACATGCTTCCGTTACGCTTGATTTAAATCTGAAATAGGTAAAATCCTCTGGACATGCTACCTTTACAGCTTTTATCTTGGGTGTATTGAAGTTGGTTGTTATGGTATCTCCCTCAAATACAGTATCTACTGTTTCAACATCAGGTGCTACCACATCACATTTAAGATACCCCATAAGAGGTACTGCCGCTTTAAGAATACATGTTTCGCCGTCTACTGGTGCCGTTTCCCCTTCTTGATAAACCTCAAAAGGTAGGACAGATGATATGTATGCTGAGATTGGGGGTATATAATGCAATAATGTTAGAAGTAGGATGGTGGTGAAAATTGTACTAAAAACTATTTTTGCACCTTCCATCTTTCTTTCCATTTATATATTATTAATATTGTTATTATTATACCTATCACATATAACAACCAAGGAATTTCTCTTCCCCTCCTTTCTAATCTTACAACTAATGTCGTATCTCTGCTTATAAAGATATCAAATTCTCTCTTCTCATATCTTGGTGCTTCTATAATGATTTTGTATCTTCCGCTCTCCAAGAGGATCTGCTCCCCAGTTCTCATCTCTTTCTTCAAAATGATATTTCCTTTCTCGTCCAATATAGTAATGTTGAATACCTTTGGCTTTATGTCGAGGGTTAATACATATTTTGGCTTAACTACCATGAGAGGATATCCTCTGCCACCTATCGGTGCTGGAGTTATTTCAATAGTTTGCCATGCTTCTGGTTCTGGCTGAGAGGGGTCATAGTATAACTTAGCTTTGACTATTGCTGGACCTAAAGGAACATTTGGGGGTATAAATATATCTCTAACTACTGTTAATTCGCCGCCTCCTTCAACGAAAAGAGTTTCCGTTGCTTCAGAATATTTCCTACCATTCACTTCTATCCAATAAGTAAGTTTGAAATCAGTACCAATACCACCCATGTTCTTAATAGTTATTTCTACAGGTAGATAATCGCTTCTACTAACATACTTCTTTCTAACTTCTAGGATTAAATCAGCGGGACCTATCTGTGCTACCCTGAATACTTTATATCTTTTAGCAACCAGGGTCTTGTTCAAGTAGATCTCAGCAGTAGAGGTATATAATCCTAGGGCTAAGTTTGACGGGATAGCCCACATTGCTAGGTAAGTACCCTTAGCTATTCTAGTCATATTAGTTTCGTAGGCTATATCTTGAGCGGGGTCAAATATCTTTATAGTTATATAATCAGCATCTATCGGCGTTCCATTCAGGTGAGTAAATACTAAGGTTGACTTCCATATCTTACCAGGATATACTAGCTCCGAGACATCGAAATCCACGAATACTGGTGAGTATAATGTTGCATTCCATGTTGTAAAGTAAGCGTTGTAGTTCTTTGTAGTTTGATCTATTTCCTCAGCTAAGGTTTTTATTTGTTCGGATATGTTGAATAGTTCCTCTGCTGTTCTATTCTCCCATCTTGTTTCATTTATATATTTGCTGATATTGTATGCTTTCTCAGATATTTCGTAGAGATGTTGTGCCGTTAGAGAACCCCATCTTGTGGTGTTTATATAATCGGCAATTATTTTTGTTTGATTACTTACCGTGAATAGAATTTCAGCAGAGTAGGACCCCCATTTATTCATCACATCTGCAAATATATAAGTACCCCATCTAGTTTCATTTATATAATCAGCAATAGCTTTAGTTTGAGATTCTAAATCATACAATTGCTGTGCCGTTAGGCTTCCCCATTTGGCTACTAAATAATCGTAAATAGCACTAGTTGTTTCGTTAATTTCTATTAAAAAATCATAATTTTTTTGAACAGTTTGATTTATCCTATCTAATCTTGGGATAATCTCGTCATTTATTTTAGTTAGAATTATTCCATCTAGTTGAGTTAATATAATCTGCGATAGATTTTGCTTCTAGACTTATATCGTATAAATCACTTGCTACATAAGCCCCCCACCTAGTTTTGTTAATGTAATCTGCGATAACTTTTGCATCGTTACTTACAGAATACAAATCGCTAGCTGTATAAGTTCCCCACTTGTTCATTATATCTGCAAAAACATAACTTCCCCATCTAGTTGTGTTAATGTAATCAACTATTAGGTAAGCATCTTCAATTTTGTTATAAAGAATTTCTGCCGTATAGCTTCCCCACTTTTCCAATATTTGAGTTGTAGTATAGTTGGTTTGATTTTCTAAATTGTATAAATCTTGAGCGGTTAGAGAACCCCATTTTTCCTGCAGATAATCATAAGTTTGATGAGTAGTTTGATTAATTTCTACGCTTAAAGTTTTTATTTCTTGGCTTATCGAGTATAAATCGCTTGCTTTATAAGTATCCCACCTGGTTTCATTAATATACTTAGCTATTAGATAGGCTTGGTTTGAAATAGAGTATAAATCACTAGCCAAATAGCCATTCCATCTAGTCTTGTTAATGTAATCTGCAATTATTTTTGCTTGTTCGCTTATGGAATACAAATCGCTTGCCGTATAAGTAGACCATTTATCCATCACATCTTTGAAAACATAGCTACCCCATCTAGTTGAGTTTATATAATCTGCAATTTGTTTGGTCGATTGCTCTAAATCATATAGTTGTTGTGCAGTCAGAGAACCCCATCTAGAAACCAAAAAGTCATAAGTTTCATGAGTGGTTTGATTAATCTCAGAGAGATAATCATAATTTTTATGAACTGTCTGGTTTATATCTTCTAACAAACTTAATATTTCAGATTGGTTGTAATCTGTTAAAGTTCTATTTGAATATTCCCAAACTGCCTGAGCAATTTCGGTTGCGTTTACTTGGGCTTGACCACCCAACCTAACATGGAATTCGGCAGAACCATAAGCAGTTGGATTTTCACAAACAACGTCAGCAAGAAATACTGAAATGTTTTCGGGGACTGTAAAATTATAATAGTATATTCCATTCGAATTTGCTATATGTTTCATCTCCTGATTAGAAACAAATAATTTTTCTTTGTTCCATATAGTAACGTTACAGAGTGCATTATTTGCTGGTGTTCCATCTCCATATAATACTTGAGCATATATTATTCCTTCCTCTCCTGGCAAGTATTCAGTTCCATAAACTTGTATTATTCCAAAGCTCTTCGGTCTGTCTTTTAAAGAAATAGTCCAATCAATTGGTTTATCGACAATAAACTTGAACTCTCTTGGTGGATAATCTCGATGGTGAATTCTTATGGTATGAGGTGTAAACATCACAGGAGTATTTCCATGTTCTTGGTCATAATATCCGTAAGTAAGTATTTGCTCTGGTATCTTTCCTTCTGAATCCGTCGTTTCATTTACAACTAAGTTGCCGTTTTTATCCCAGATTTTTACGCTTACATTTGGAATGGGATTTCCTTCTGCATCGACAACTTTAAGATTGAATGTGTATTGGCGATGAACTTTTCCTGTGCTTGAAACCCACTCAAAAGTCCACTTGCATTCAGAATTGATAACATAAACATCCGCATCCATCCAGCTACAAGCAAAGCTTGTTGTCTCACTTATCATTCGAATATTTCTGAGTGTTAGGGGAGTGGTTACATGTGCCAACTCAATACCCTTCTCACAGTCTGTGATTAGAAAATCATAAGCATAGACAAAGTTGAATAGAAAGCCTTTATCACTTGCCTGTAAAGTTACTCTATTTGCATCTAGTTTTGCTATACCTCCTTGAGCAGAGCTTGTAATGGAAATCAATAATGAGTTCCATATTCTGATGTTGATGTTATCACCATACATTCTGATGTTGATTTCTGGATTTCCGAGCATGGTTGAGGAGAATAGTTCCAATTCACTTCCATCTTCTAGGTCTATAAGATTGTAACCGTAAGTTGAAAACATGTATAGATAGCATCCATTCTTTGTTGTTCTCTTAGTCTCATCTACTATTTCTCCTAGTCTTAAGTGTCCATAAGTATTAACGTGTATAAACGTAACAATTCCCTCAAAGGCAATCTCCTTACCAGCATCTACAAGCCAAGACTCAGTAGAACCGTCTCCAATTTCGAGCAAAACATCAACAATTCTAAACATATTTCCCATTCTCCAGACAACACCCCATTGTCCTTGAACTAGCTTGTAGTCGAAACTACCACTTCCAGTAACGCTAACTACTTGTGTCTGAGTTAGTTCAGTCCACAGCTTGCTTGAATAATAGATGCCGTTTCCAGTTACTACAATATCCTCAGTCTGATCGTTCCCAGCTTCATCCTTTCCTATCAACCTTATCGTTGCATCTGTAAAACCACTCCAGTTCTCTACTTCAATCCACAAATCATGCTTTGTCCCACCCATTACTTTTTCGTCGGCAGGTCTAAGATTGTATGTATTACTAACTGGTTCAGAATCTGTGCTACTTATTCCGTCTCTATCGACTAAAGTAAGATTTCCTGCTTTGTCTGCATTATATATATCTTCAAATGTACATGGATTTGAAGAAGAATTACCACAAACAGAATCGCCAATAACAAAAATTCGATTATTATTCGCATTATAAGTTATATATGAAAAAACATTATTAGAAAATATTATACAAATAACTACTAACAGAAGTAATTTAAGAACCTTCATAGTTACATTTATCAAATAGCTTTTCTTATTCCTAATCATGGTGCTAGGGCGTTATTGATGACATGTATGATTACTGCGGGTAAAACGCTACCAGTAACCCATGTGCTTAGATCTGCAATTATTTGGAAAGTTCTAACCCTATCAAACACCACTATGCATTTCTCTGGAGGAATTCCCTTAGATTGGCAATAAATCGTGTACGCATTCTTGTGCCACTTCGCAACTATTTCTCCCATTATAAACGCTGATAGAACAACAACAGGCAACATTATTGCATAATATGTCGCTTTGTTATTTTCTTTGAATTCCGTAATGTAATCATAAGGTCTTCTGAAATATTCGGAAAGATCTACCTGCGTGCCTATAACGATTGCGAAGGCTAATATTGATAATAATCTGACACATGTCGGAAACATAATCCCACTCCAAACGCTACTTTCTACTATTGCTGCAACAATACGCATCGTTTTTGTCTGCATAACATCCATCATAGAGACTTCCATCGGTATAGGTAAGCCAAGGAATAGTGCTTCTAGTTCCAAAGGTCGGCTGAGGAAGAGGATGGTGACGATAAGACTGAAAAGAAAGATATTTCTCAAACTCCAATGATACGGCTTAAAGATTATCGCATCCGTGTATTGCTTTAGAATTCTTGTTAATCCGAAGCAAAGGAAGAATATACCCAACCCTGCCTTGTAATAATTGGCAACATCTCTATATTCTATCCAATTACATGCAACATACCATAGAAATATCATAAGGAACATTAAGAAAACTACATAAATTCTGGCAGGCAAAGGCAATTCTTCTACATTCATAAAAATAAAAATTAAAAAAAGATAGATTTAAAATTTGCGTACTCTGGTTAAGCCTGTATTATGATGAATTCCTCTTGAGCAAACTCGTTCTTGAAGTCTCCCACGAAGTCCTTAGCTCTCATGTCATCTACTTTGATCTTTAGTAAGTTGTCGCCATCTGTGAAGCTAGCATCAGTTTCTGTTTCAAGTACCACATCTAGTTGAAGTGGGTATGCGGCTTCAATGTATCCGTATATTTGTAGGTAGTCATCCATTACGCTGTTTGGTACGTCATGCACGACTATTGGATAATTGGCAGGGTTGCTAATTACTAAGAACCTTAGATCTTTCAATGCTGTCTCGTAGTTCTCGTTGATCCAAGTAGGCTTGATTATTACATCTCTTAGGTACTCATCGCTAACCCTTGGTTGTATGTACATGTATTTGCCTGTCTCTCTGTAGAGGTCATAGATTTGTCCAGCTTGGGCTGCTGTGCCGTTTCCTTCTAAGTTCCAGTAGTAGATGTGGTTTGCTGAATCATAGTAGATCTTCCATCCTGCGGTGCCGTAAGTACCTACGTTCTCGATTATGGTACTGAAGTTACCTACCTTCCTGAGGTACAAGTTAAGCAATGGGTTGGTCCATGCTGGTTGTTGTGGAGGCAAGCTGGGTACTGCATTAGCACCCGTCAAAGCTGCAACCTCTGGGTATCTTGTAGTTGACCATGCCCAGACCCATGTGTCACCAGGCATTACCAGCAATTCATATTTACCAGAGCTATCCGTTACAGCAGATGCTGTAATAGGAGGTACTTGGTCGTTGTAGAGGTACTTCTCTAAAGGCTCTTCCTTGCTTGCATATACTGAAACACTGGAGATGGGTTTCTTGTCCTCATAGGTAAATACATAACCGAATATCTTTGTAGCATACTGGGTAACTTGTCCAGGTGTTTCTGGAGTTTCCTCAGGAGTTCCAGTTATTTGCAAAGAAGGAGCCTCTATGTCAACTTGCCCTGTAGGTGCCTTGAAAGGCACCTTAAAGATCACTAGCAATATTAGGAATATTAGAGTTGCCGTTAGTATCTTGTTCAATGTCTTTTCTCCTAAGATAATTGCGGCTTTTTTACCTAACATTTTTCCAAAGGTATTTATCTTATAAGGAGTATATAAAATTATTCTTACTAAATGTAAGCATGGAAATAGAGATTCTGATAGATCTATATGAACTTGCTAGGAGATATCCCGATAGATTATATACTTTCAGAGAATTGTCTAAAGAGTTAGGATTTGACCCATCTACTGGATACATATACAGAAGAAAGGAATTGAGAGATCTCATACTGAGTTGTTTGGACGTGGTTGATAGTAGCAGGGTAGATGTTTATAAGATAAATAAGGAAAAAGTGATTAAAAGGTTGCTGAGCATCCCTCTAGTAAGAAAAATAGTAGATATTGTTGCTAGCTTATAATACTTCTTAATTAGACTCATCGAAACCTCAACAACTCTAATATTTTCATTATATATTCTATAATATAATCTAGAATGCTTTTTGTAACTTCTTCCTCAGGTGGTTTCTTTAAGTAAACATATTGCTCTATGGCATATCTGCCGAGATCACATCTAACATAATAACTTTCTCCGCTCAAGTCCCATACAAGATATTCTTTAGTCTTCCATCCTGCAAGTTTATTTGGACTTTCTCCTGAGTAAAGTCTTAGCTCATGTCCCTCCCAAACTATTTTTCTGTAAGGTACGCTTGAGGATGGTCTTCTGTACAGTATGTAATTAGACCCCTCCCTGTAGAAATCGGTAAGGCTAATCTGTCTTATCCATATCCCATCGTTCTTATTATATTGCTCTTTGAATGCTATTAGGGGGTTTTTGCCCAGCTGCAATATCGAGCATCCTGCATATTGCTCCTGATACCTTGGCAAAGCACGTTCCCTATATCGTGGAATGGTGGGTCTTCCGAATTTAGCACATATAAAGTAATATTTGCCAAATTTATCTAGGGTAAACTCCTTTGTAAAATAAGTAACCCATTTCTTAGGAGGGTCTTTATAGGAGGAGTACCAAGAGACATATCCCTCTGGCTTAGGTGTCCAATAGACATATAGATTACCTAACCCATCCTCATACAGAATCAAAGCATATAGAGTCCCTGAGCCATAGTAGGTTGTCCATCCTCTCTGGTAGTAACAATTATCTTCAGGCATATAATAGCATGTAAACTTAACCTTACCAGGTTCTATTTCCTCTACTTCAGATTTAACATGACAATCGCATGCACGAGCTACTGCTAAAGGGATTATATTTAATTTTGCTAAAGATAATAGAACTACAACTAAGATCAAGCTACCTAGTGCTATTATACGGAATTTCCTCTGTTTCATTTTCAAAAAAAGTTAAAAATAGGAGGGGGTTATTCTGCCTCTGGGTATTTTATCTCCATCTCTATAGGTCCTACAGTACCCTTCTCAAAAGTCATCTTAAGTCCGCCTTCTTTACACTTAATTTCTCCACCTACTTTTGCACACAATTTTAAACTAACTTTTCTCCTGACTGCCATCTTTCCCACCGATAATAACTTATATTCTTATATTTAAATACTTCGTTAACTTAGCACAATATGTGCTCATTTCTCAATAAAATTACCCGCTACTCTAAGTTTTACCTTTATTGGGGACTCCTCTTTTTCCTTTTTTGAAATAAAGCTCTCTAGTTCCTTCTTATACTCTTTCCATAGCTTACATTCATTTCCGTTACATTGAGATGCATAGATACAATTCAGAGCTACTGGCTTCCCTTCGATTAATAAGATCGTTGCTGGTGGCAAACAGAGAATATCTCTATTTTCCTTGAGTTTAAAGCGTTTAATGGTATCTACTATGTTAACTTTCTCGACCCATCCCCACCTTATCATCCTGTTGAGTTCTCTCGTTATCTGAAAATGATGTATCTCCTTACCAAGAATTTCATTAACTTTATCATTAATCTCTGACAGTCTAAGTGGAGACCTAGCTCTAGCTAAAACTTCAATTATTGCTAGTTTTATTTCATCGATTATTTTCATCTTTGCCAAAATTTATTCTACTGCTTTTATTCTGAGATTTTTTCTAGCCCATCTTAGAAATCGCTCAATGTCCTTAGGATCATCTGCTTCGAAGTCCTCTAACAATACCTCTCTATCATCCCCTACCAAAGTGAATTCTGCTATATCCTCACCAGAATCCTTATCGTATATTACACAATGCACTCTACCATCTTCAGAAGGGGTACATCTTATCCTCGTACTTTTTCTCAACCTCATTCGTCAAGCACCTCCAATACCTTATTTATATTAAGAGGTTTAGTTATTTTTATAACATAATCATCAAATATCATAGTAGGAAACTCTATTCTTCCGTATTTACGAAGAATTCTCCTATCTACCTCATCTAAACTCCACTTTATCAGTATTTGTTTACTCGGTGGGTTGCGTATATTATATTTTATTACATAGTCTAGTATTGCCCTACACACGGGACATCCTTCCTTTACATATAGTACTCTCATCCGAACCGCCTCAGATTTATATTTCTATTACTCTCCTCTTTTCCTGACCAGGTGGTATTTTTGTTAAGTCAATTACAGGAATTCCTCTTTTCTCTAACCATTCTACAATTGCCTGAGCATAAGGTAATATTTCTTTGCCCTTGGGGTATTCTACAATTATTTCCTTCATATCATCCCCTGCTACTCTAAAAGTTATTGCCGAACTTTTCCAGACTATCCTAGCAAAAGGTTTCTCAAGTTTTACTTCTTTTTTAAATAATTTTTTTATTATTTTATCAAATACGTTTACCATGGTCATTTAAGATGTTCTCTTAACCTCGATACCTCTTCGAACATAGCCTCTAACTCATGTTTAGGTAAGAGGTCCGCTAACCTTCTCCTAGCTTTTTCTATGACACCCCAGAGTACTTCATTTTCTTTCTTCAATTGGGATATGGTTAGTGTATTTTCAGTAAGTTGATTAACTAACTTTGTATGTTCTCTAAACATCTCAATGTACTTACTAGATATATCCTTTAATACTGCTGTAGCATCATCAGCCCTAAAATGTTCCATAAGAAAGTTCTTTCTCCATCTTTCCGCTTTTTTCATATATTCCCCAAGTGCCTCTCTCAAAGCTTCGTTTTCCTCTTCAAGCTTCGAAATTCTCTTTATTAGGTTTCCTACGTAGTCCTCCATTTTTTCAACCTTCTTAAGATACTCTTTAGGTATATTCTTAGGACAGTCCTCTGGTATAACTTCAACCTCTATATCTGGTATAAAATTACCATCCTTATCTCTATTCACCATAAGAATCTCTGCCTTATCTAGGTGATCTGGTCTATGGAAGAGACTATCTATATCTTTTGCTTCCCAAACTAAGTATTTAGTACTCCCTTTCTCGGTCACTACACCAAATTTACCATTAACTATTGCAAGATCAAGAAATTTACCTAAACCTATATTATCCTTAGTTACTACTGGTTTTCCTCTCAAATCTTTAATATCTTTTTTAATTTCCTTCTCCTTTTCTCAACCTCTTCCGCTAATTCTATTTCTTTGGTTTTTTTTAATTGTTCTTCAAGTTTCTTTTTTTCCCTCTCCAGCCTAATTACCTTCGCTCTTAATGTAGCTATATCTTCCTCAGTACCTTTACCAACCCTGAATAGAATTTTCCCGAATATATTTTTTATTTTACTTATCATTCTATCTCTTCTGAAGCGGGAGGTGCTTTAGACGAACTTTTCTTCTTTGTTCTTAAAATAAGAGGTTTCCCTCCAGAGGAGGGTTTGACTCTTACAAATATTAAGGAAATAGCAACCGCTATTATACATATCAGAACTATACCTAAATAGCTCTTCTTAGCTATTATTGTTGCAATTCTCTCACCTTCAGCATATACATTATAAACGCCCTCCTCATTCGGGGAGAATACTATTTCAGTACCGTTTCCCCTAGCTACTATAGCTCCATCTTTTCTTATTTCCCACTGAGCATTTCTTGTTAATTGCAGAGAGGCTTGCTTACCCACTACCACTTTTAGAGTCTCTGGTACTGCCTTTACAGGTTCCTTTACGAATATTAGCTTATTGAAGGGAGAATGTCCCTCAGCCTCTACTCTCACATCTAGCAGAGATTCTTGGGGGGTTATTGTAAGCTCTGTTGTATTATATGTAACAT
>Ga0209410_1000070_pt1 | contig 39431 bp, 51 predicted proteins | sample Mar14436cmmetaG_FD_184135 | JGI IMG/M metagenome (GOLD analysis project Ga0209410, IMG submission 184135) | Marine hydrothermal vent microbial communities from Guaymas Basin, Gulf of California to study Microbial Dark Matter (Phase II) - Marker... ... | reverse complement strand
GCAAGATAAATTGCTGCAGCGGCCATACTTATCGGCACCTTGCCAGCAATTATACCTTCCTTTCTTGCAGTCTCAAGTATTTCAATAGCCTTAGCCTCCGTCTTACCTGAAACGCCAAGTGCTGATGCAAGTCTTGGCACATAGTCTGATGGCTTAACAACTGGCATTCTTAGGCCCAATCTCCTACAAATTGTTCTATAGCTCCTGCCTATATCCTTTTTCTTGACCCCCGAGACGCGCTCTAATTCATCCAAGGTCTTTGGTAGATGCCTCTGTCTCGTTACCATATAAATTATGGCTGCAATCACACTCTCTATTGACCTTCCCCTCACAATTCCACTATTTACACATTTTCTATACCATCTGGCGCACTCTTCCTTTATATTGGGCGTGATGTTGAGATATGCACACATCCTATCTAACTCTGGAAGGGCAATTGATAAATTCCTGTCTATTGATGTTCCCATTCTACTCCTTCTCTGCCACTTTCTCAGTCTGTAGAGCTGTGCCTTTCTCTCAGAAGGCACTGCGCTACCCTTAATATCTCTGTCATATCTATCAATTTCTGTGGTGAGTCCAATGTTCTGCTTTGCAAGCTTTATTGGACCTCCAGTTCTTGCTCTCTTATTCAATTGTTCATCATCAAATGCCCTCCATTCGGGTCCAAAATCAAACAACACATCATTCAGAACAAGACCACAATCCCTACATATAATCTCACCACGTCTATAGTCAACAATAGTCCTTGTACTTCCACACCCCCTACATGTTTCCATTTTTACTCAGCCAACCATTTAATTTAAATAATAAATTCTAAATTCTATCTTTTCACTCTTCCCATGGTAGAAGGCTACTCCCTCAGTAGCCAACCACCATCAGAATCTCGGATTACCCCCCATAAAACTATAATGTTAATTCTCCTATAAAAACTTTTCGGTTTTTTGCTTGCACATTCCCATTACTCACACTTGATTTTCGGTGGCTTAACAAAACGAATATCCTTACTCCATCTTTACCCTAAATCTCAACCCAAAATTTAAACTCCTCCAATTGCTTCCTTAATTTGTATGGAATTCCTCTACCATATTCGGATAACCATCCACTATCCTCAAAATTTCTTATTATCGAATTATCCTCAATTTTTGCCCTCTGGATAAATTCAGCCAGACCGCGATTCCTTATTATCGAATCTCTCGGCTTAAATATTCCGCTCCATATCGCCCACACCTTAAAGACGGTGTCCGGGTACCTTCCACCACCCATATCAACTGCAAGAACATCACATTCCCTGCTTATCTTTAAAACATTTATGATCGTCTCAAAACTTCTAACATCTCCCAAAACAAATCTAATATTTTCCGAGTTTTTAAGGATATTGCTAAAATGCTCCTTAGATTCATTACTCTTATCAACAACAATTGTAAGTTTAGTCCTTGGAAGATACACAAGGGTACTCTTCCCCGTGTGTGGACCCAACTCTATAACAATATCGTTCCTTCTCACCCTATGACCCAGAATTTCTCGATATACACTCACATCGTAAGTTATGGAAATCATCTTAAATGCGATACAATTATATTGATGAATGGCATTTATTATTAATTAAAATGCGTTTGGAGAGATTAGAAATCATTGGCTTTAAATCCTTTAAGGAGAGAACGGTATTGGAATTTCCAGACAGATTTACTGTTATTGTTGGTCCAAATGGCTCCGGGAAGAGCAATATAGTAGAGAGCATATGCTTTGTATTGGGTAGGTCAAGGGGATTGAGAGCGAATACACTAACGGATTTGATATATAATGGTGGCACCAGAGGAGAAAAATTAAGTTATGCAAAGGTAACGATGCATTTGAGCAATAATGGCAATAGATTTAAGATCAGTAGAACTATAGATAGGGACGGCAACAGCATCTATAAATTGGATGGCAAGAGGACATCGAGACAGAAGATAATTGAACTTCTTGGAGATAATGAATACAACATCATCCTACAAGATGATATTACGAGGATTATAGACATGAAACCGAGAGAAAGGAGGGAGATTATTGATGATTTATGCGGTATAAGAGAATACGACAAGAAGAAGGAAAAGGCGTTGAAGGAGTTGGAAGAGGTGGAGAAGAGAATTTCTGAGGCTCACATAATCTTGGGAGAGAGAAGGGGTTACTTGAAGAGACTAAAAACGGAGAGGGATGATGCATTGCGGTATAAGGAATTGCAAGAGGATTTGAAAAGACACAAGGCAAGCATTCTGAGAAAACTCATAAACTCTGAGAGAAAGAGGTTAGAGGGTATAGAGAATGAAATTAGGGCGATAAATGATAGAAGAGATGATATGGTAGATAAATTAAAAAAATTGAAGATTAGAATCGGAGAGAAGAACGATAAACTTAAATTAATAAATTCCGAGATAATGAGATTGGAGGAGAAGAGGATTATTGTGAGGATTCCGGAGGTTAGAGGTGAACTAAATAGAATCAATGATAGATTCGATATTCTACATAAGAATCTCAAGGATGTTGAAGATGAGATATCCAAGATCAGAAAGAGGAGAGAATCGCTTGAGGAAGAAAAAAGTGGCATAGAGAAGGAACTCATTATTATAAATGATAAATTATCATCAATTGATGAGAAAATTAAAAATATGAATGTAGTCAAAGAGGAGGGGATTGAGGATAATATAGAATCCCTAAGGAGCAGAATCTCGGATATAAGGTCAGAGATAAGCATAAGGCTTGATTTAGAGAAGAGGAATAACGACGAGATCGCCAGATTGAGGACAGAGGAGCAGGTCCTGAATGAAAAAATAAGAGATTTGAAAAAGAGGATAAGAGAATTGGATAGGGAGATGGAGAAAAGAAGAAAAACACACGAAACGGAACTTATTGAATTTAATAGATTAAAATCAGAACTCGAGAGGGCAGAGAGGAGGGGGAAGGAATTATTAGAAATTTTAAATTCTTTAAGGGTAGAGTTTGCTCGGAGGAACACAGAGCTTAAAGTAGTTAAAAAAACAACGGACGCAACAATAATAAAATCGATCATGAAATTAAGACGGATCATTCCGGGAATTTATGGCGTGGTTTCTCAGTTGGGAGACATAAAGGGAGAGGAATATAAGAGCGCGTTAATGGTTGCTGCTGGAGCTATGGCAAATTACATTGTTGTTGAGAATGAGGATGTTGCGGCAAAGTGCATTAAATACTTAAGAAAAAAGAAAATTGGGAGATGCACATTCCTCCCATTAAATAGAATAAATATAAAATTGAGGGAGGATCTGCCAAGAAATGCGATGGGGTTTGCGAGGGATTTTATAAGATGTGAGAAGAAATTTAGAAAGGTATTTGATTATGTGTTTGGAAACACCATAATTGTCAGAGATATTGATTCTGCAAAGCCGTTGATTGGAGAATGGCGAATTGTAACCTTGGATGGGGATATCATTGAGAGGGGTGGGGCGATCAGTGGAGGGTATACGAGGAGATTTGAGGTAAAATTCTCGAGAATTGATGAATTGGAAAAGGAGATAAGGAATCTGGAAAAGAGAATAATCGAAGCCGATGGTCAGGCACAGGAAATTGCAATAAATAGGAGGAAGATTGAAAACAAAATCCTTGAATTGCAGGAGGTGATTTCTAACTTCATGACGGAGATGGAGAGAATGGAGGTCGAGAAAAATTCATCAATCGAAAGGCTCAAAGACGCGGAACATAGAATCTCCGAGATAAGAGATGTGATGAAGAAACTCAGAGATGAGACAACAGCAAATAGGAAAGAATTGAAGAAATTTGAAAGAGAATTGGGTAGATTGGAGGGGGAATTGAAGAGGTTGGTTGATGAGAGGTCAAAGATGAATTTGGATTTATTGGATAGACTGAAGGATGAGCACAGAGACCTTGAAATTAAAAAGAGATGCTTGGAAGAAAGAAAACTCCTAATCGAGAGACAGATTAATGAATTTGAAAGGAATTTGAAGGGATTAATAAATCAGAAGAAGACCCTTCTGAATGAAATAAAATCAATTGAAGATGAAAGGTCGAGACTCGAGAATAATTTGAGGGAATTAGACGAGGAAAGTAAGGGATTGGAAGAGAAGATAGAGAAATTAATGAGAGAAAGGGACATCTTAGAGAACGAAATCTCAAATCTTGGCTCGGAGAGTGGCAAGATTCGGCATGAGATTGACGCACTTGATGAAAATGTAAATAAATTGATGATTAATAAAGCAAGAATTGAGACGAAATTGAATTCTCTTGAAGAGGAATTTAGGGAATTTGAGAATATTGAGGTCATAGATATGGGAATCAATAAATTAAGGGAAAATCTATCGAAAATAGAACTCGAATTGGAATCCATAGGTAGTGTAAATCTCAAGGCGATCGATAACTATGAGAGACTGAGTTTGGAGATAAGGGATATAGAGAAGAAGATAGATACGCTAAAGGAAGAAAGGCAATCGATTTTTGACTTTATGGAGAGGGTCGAAATGAGAAAAAGGGAAACATTTATGAGAACATTCAACACGGTAAGGGACAATTTTGAGAGGATATATAGGGAGTTGTCCGGGGGTAATGGCACATTAATCCTCGATAATCCAAACGATATCTCAGAATCGGGATTGCTCATCTCCGCATCTCCTCGGGGTAAGAAGTTGATGAGCATAGATATGATGTCTATGGGTGAGAAGGTAGTGACAAGTTCGGCATTTCTGCTCGCCATTCAGCAATACAAACCATCATACTTCTACATCTTAGATGAGATCGATGCATCACTTGACGACAAAAATTCGGAAAGACTGGCAAAGATGTTTAAAAAATCGGAGGGTCAATTCATCCTAATAACACATAATGATTATATAATGAAGAATGCGGACTCGCTGATAGGCGTAAAAATGAATGATGGCGTATCAGAGATCTACGGTGTGAAATTAACATAATTTATTCAAAAATCAAATTTACGGAATTTCTCCTCAAATTTTTTATTCTATTTTCTATGATAGTTATCAGCGCCTTTCTTACATCCTCGGATTTTCTAAATTCTATATAGCTTAGTAGGGTAGCAAGCTTTTCATCCCCAATGGCATTCCTTATCCACTCAGAGAAGTCATTTCTACCATTCATATGGAATTCTATGGCCTCCATTGGAACATCGTGCAATATTCTTGCAAGCTCCTCAATATTCTTTATAGTGGCAATTATCCTATCATCATTAACCTTCAGTTTGAATTCCTTGCCACTCTCAACACTTCTTAGATAGGGATGTATGCAGACATTCTTATTATTTATTATTGAATTTACAACTCCCCAATACATATCCTCTTCGAAGTGGTTGATGTCCATTGTAGTAAAATAATTAGTAAAATAATTAATAATAACAATATAAAAAGTTATCAAAATTTATTCTTTTATTTCGAATAACTCTATATGTCTGAAAAGGAGAGAATGGAGAGGATACTGGTGACATCCGCATTGCCATATGCAAATGGTCCCGTGCATGTCGGACATGCCATCGGAGCATATCTACCAGCAGATGTTTATACGAGATACCACCGCATGAAGGGAAGTGATGTTATTTATATCTGTGGAACTGATGAGCATGGAACACCAATTACAGTGACTGCGGAGCAAGAGGGAATTTCTCCCAAGGATGTTGTGGATAAATATCATAGAATTATAAGAGATGCCTTCAAAAAATTGGGAATCAGCTTCGATAACTTTTCGAGAACGACGAATGAACTTCACTACAAGAATGCTCAGGACTTCTTTCTTAGAATTCTGGAAAGGGGATATGTGTATAAAAAGAAGGTTAAGAGACCATATTGTGAGAATTGCAAGAGATTTTTGCCAGATAGATTTGTTAAGGGAATTTGTCCATACTGCAATGCTCGGGACCAAAGGGGTGACCAGTGTGAGGCTTGTGGAAAACAATTGGAGCCCCACGAATTAAGGGATTCGTACTGTATAATTTGTAAGAAAAAGCCCGTGGAGAAGGAAACCAAACATTGGTTCTTCAAATTGTCTGAATTTAGTAGTAGATTGAGAGATTGGATATCCAAGAATAAACACTGGCCAGAGAATGCAAGAAATTTTGCATTGGGCTGGATCTCCGAGGGTCTTGAAGACCGGGCAATTACTCGGGACCTTGATTGGGGAGTCCCAGTGCCATTAGATAATGCAAAGGGCAAGGTTTTGTATGTGTGGTTTGACGCTCCAATTGGTTACATCTCATCAACTCAGGAATGGGCAATCGGGCAAAAAAGACCGGATTTGTGGAAGAAATACTGGAAGGATAAATGTAAGATAGTTCACTTTATTGGAAAGGACAACATACCGTTTCATGCGATAATATGGCCCGCGATGTTAATGGCTCATCAGGGTTATAATCTGCCCTGGCAGATCTCAAGTAATGAATATCTAAATTTAGAAGGGAAAAAGATGTCCACCAGCAGGGGGTGGGTTCTATGGCTCCATGACTTTTTAGAGGAATTCGAACCCGATTTATTAAGATATTATCTGCTTAGCATAAATCCCGAGAAGCACGATGCGGATTTTTCGCTGAGGGAATTCCAGCACAAGATAAATAATGAATTAATTGCAACATACGGAAATTTCGTTAATAGAACCCTAACATTCATCTCAAGAAATGACTCAATAGTTCCAGAGATTGGGGAGTTTGATGAATTAGATGATGAAATGCTGGAGTTTATCAGAAAATCTCCAGAACGTGTTGGCAAGAGAATAGAGAGATTTAAATTTTTAGATTCCCTCAAGGAATTGATGAGGACCGCAAAATTTGGTAATGAGTATTTTCAGAAAAAGGAGCCATGGAAAAAAGAAAACTCAACAACTCTTTATTTATGTGCAAATCTTACCAGGACATTGGCGATATTATCTGTGCCGTTCCTGCCATTTACTGCGGAGAGGATATGGAAAATGCTAAATCTTAGGGATTCGGTTTTTGAGCAAGAGTGGAACAGCGCTAGTGAGTTGGCGATAAAAGAGGGGCACAAGATTGGAAAAATTGAATTACTATTCAGAAAGATAGATAATGCCCAGATAGAAAGATTCCGTGAGAAGGTCAGAATTAAATTAGATGAGAAAAATGAACGATAGGAAATTTGAAATTATGTTCATATTCTCTATGATCATTTCTTTTATAACTTCATATCTTGTCCTCGGTGTTCGTGGTGTGGCATTACTTATTCTTGTTGTCTTGACTCCATTATATCTTATAAGAATCTCGATCGCCTTATTTCTGAGAGAGTGGGAAGATTCAATGAGAAATGAAAACGAAATTAAGTATATATCGATTCTGATTATGTGGTACATTTCATTATCAATTCTAATTCTGTTTATCAGTGATGTATTGCTCTCTGTAATAATCTATATCCCATTTGTGTATAGATTTATTGGTCTATTGCTCATCTCGGCTGGGATATTTATCGCATCATGGACTGTTTATAGAATTGGTATGAAGAATATCGTTAGAATTCCCGAGGTATTTTCGGAGTCATATAAGCAGAGACTTGTGAGGAATGGACCATACGGTATTGTTAGACACCCGCTATATCTATCAGAATTGTGTATAATTTTTGGCTGTTTTCTAATAAGTGGGGAAGCCTCATTACTCATATTGTTTCTCGTATGGATTCCAATTCTCGCATATATAATAAGATGGGAGGAAAATAATCTTATGAGGATATTCGGTGGGAAATATCTCAAATATAAGAAAGAAGTTCCGACAATTATACCGAGAATAAGAAATAAAAATGTTAGAAAGAAGTAAAAGAGAGGAGATCAGTAAATTTTTATATTCAAATTTCAAATCAATGAGAACTATGGGTAGGTTTGCATTCAAGAAAGATTTCAATATCAGACCGAGACTTGGCGATTATACGCATGTATCATTATTTTGCTTGAGATATCTATCAATGGCATATCTCTATCCAATAGTCATATACGATTTCTATAACATCGGGAAGGTTCTCGGATATTTCGGTGTTTACTCTCTACCATCTGAGAAGATGCAGTTGCTGAGGAGTATAAGAAAAAAACTCATGGATGTCTTTGGAGGTGTTGTATATAAGAATATAAGATATGGGTGGTCGGAGATAGGTGGTGGTATTGTAGAATTGGTAGAAATCAATAAAGATAAAAATTTTATCAAATATAGGTTGTATGAGAGCCCCGTTCTCCCATCTGAAAATAGAATAAATCATCCCGGATGTTTTATGCAGCTCGGAGGATTATGCGGTATTATTGAGGGACTAAGTGGAAAATTCTGCGATGGAATAGAAAAGAAATGTATACTCATGGGTGATAAGTATTGTGAATTTCATCTTTATATTAGAGAAGAAGAAAAGATGCCCAAATTCGAACAATTGAGCAGGGAGGAATTCAAACTCGGATTAGATGCGTTTATAGATTATATAGTTAATGGTCGATACCGGTTGAGGAAGATGTCCAGGGATTATATCCATATATCAATAAATCAGGCATTAAATTATATCCTACTCTCAATTTCTAAGGGACATGTTGTATTATCGAAATTCTCTGGAAGGAGGATAGGGGAGGAAATTGCCGAGAAAACCAAGATAAGAAATCTGTTTGATATGCTGGATTACCTACGTGATGTATTCTCATTTCTTAAGATAGGAATAGTTGAGACGGAAATGCTACCAGATAAAATAATCGTAAGGGTCGAGGAATCTGCCTATTCATACGGCGTTAAAGACATAGGTATGAAATTATGCATATTTATAGCGGGGATCATAGAGGGTTCCTTAGAGAAATCAACTGGAGCTAAGTGGAATGTCGAGGAGGGAAAGTGTATTGCTAATGGAGACAAACATTGTGAGTTTGAATGTAAAACCGAAAATCCAAAAGACCTCGAGAAAATGCTCTTGGGATATTAAAAATGAAAAAGAACAGAATTCTCGATACATCCGGAATCTTGAGATCAAGGTTAGATTTCTCCAATTTTAGATATCATATAACGAACTCTGTTTTGCATGAATTGAAAGATGAAAATGTAAAAGCTGCAATTGAATCTGCAATAAAATCGGGCAATGTTATTCTCTCTGAGGCATCTGACGAATATGTGGCAAAGGTTATCGAAAAGGCGAGAGAAACTGGTGATATAATGAAATTATCTAATACAGACATCGAAATTCTCGCAGTCGCATTGGAGAAGAATCTGAGTATAGTGACAGATGACTATAGCATACAGAATGTTGCTTCGCATCTAAACTTAGATTATGAACCGGTAACTCAGAATGGGATAAAGAGAAGTGTCAAATGGAAAAAAATTTGTCCATTCTGTGATAGAGAATATCACTCGGACAAAAAAGAATGCGATGTGTGTGGTTCTAAACTGAGAAGAATAGCCTATTATTGAAGTGCTCCCGCCGGGATTTGAACCCGGGTCTCCGGCTCGAAAGGCCGGGATGATTGACCGGACTACACTACGGGAGCGGAGATAGAATTAATAAACAAATTAATAAATATACAGAATTTCATATTTTTATTTTGTTTTTTAATTTTGTTTTATTTTGTTAATTCTATCTCTATATGCACTCCATCCGGAACTTGAATACGCATTATCTGTCTCAATGACCTTTCATCTGCATCAACATCTATGATCCTCTTGTGAATCCTCATCTCCCATCTGTCCCATGTTGCAGTTCCCTCACCATCTGGAGATTTCCTGCAGGTTATCCTTAATTTCTTCGTTGGCAGTGGAACTGGTCCGGAGTAATTCACTCTCGTCGCCTCTGCAATCTCTACGATCTGCTTTGATATCTCTTCCAATTCCCTGGCATTTTTGCCTATAAGTATAATCCTTGCCTTTTCCATTCCATTTAAAAATATTTAAAAATAAGAAATTTTGAAATTTTAGAAATTGGATTAAACCTTCTTTGGAACCACATCTATGACCATTCCGGCCGCAACTGTCTGACCCATATCCCTTATCGCAAATCTTCCAAGTTGTGGGAAGTCCTTTGCCTTTTCTATAACAAGCAATCTCGTTGGTCTTAACTTGACCACTGCAACATCACCAGTCTTGAGGAATTGTGGGTTCTCCTCAATAACGCCACCAGTTCTTGGGTCTATCTTCTTCACCAACTCGGTGAATTGACACGCAACCTGGGCGGTATGTACGTGAACAACTGGTGTGTAACCAACGGTAATTGCCGATGGATGCTGCAAAACAACTATCTGAGCGGTAAATTCCTCTGCAACCGTCGGCGGACTATCCACCGGACCAACAACGTCTCCCCTCTTGATATCCTTTTTTCCAACACCCCTAACATTGAAACCAACATTATCCCCCGGAACTGCCTGGGATAATGGTTCGTGGTGCATTTCGATACTCTTCACCTCACCAGTAACATTTGCCGGCATGAACACGACCTTCATCCCCGGCTTCATAACTCCAGTTTCCACTCTCCCAACTGGTACTGTACCGACTCCAGTTATTGAATATACATCCTGAACTGGCAATCTTAAAGGCTTGTCGATTGGTTTCTCTGGAACCTTGAACTTGTCTAATGCCTCCAAGAATGTTGGTCCCTTGTACCATGGCATCTTGTCACTCCTATCCTTTAGATTATCTCCCATATATGCAGATATGGGAATGAAATCAATTTCATCGATTTTATAACCAATACTCTTCAATAAATTACCCACCTCATCCTTTACTTTGTTGTATTTATCTTGATCATAATTCACAGCATCCATCTTGTTCAATGCAACTAACAGTTGATTCACACCGAGAGTCTTCGCGAGAAATGCGTGCTCTTTTGTTTGTGGCTGGACTCCCTCTTTCGCAGAGACTACGAGAACCGCAGCATCTGCCTGCGATGTCCCAGTAATCATGTTCTTCACGAAATCTCTATGTCCAGGGGCGTCGATAATTGTAAAGTAATTCTTCTGTGTTTCGAATTTTTTGTGTGCAATATCAATCGTTAGACCCCTTTCACGCTCATCCTTTAGAGAATCCATCACCCACGCAAATTCAAATGTTCCCTTTCCCAATTTCTCTGCCTCCTCTCTATATTTCTTCAATACCTGCTCTGGCACTTCCCCAAGTTCATAGAGTAGCCTACCAACCAGGGTTGATTTTCCATGGTCAACATGTCCTATAAACACCAGATTTATATGTGGTTTTTCAGCCATTTTGACATACCTCCTTCAATTCGATCATTTTCTTGAATTGATAAGATTAGTTTTACTAATTTTGATTTTAAACTTTAAAAGTTAGCATTCATGAGATAAATTCTATTCCATAAATTCCTCTGCCTTTGGAATTTCCAGTGGAAGGCCCTTCCTCTCCCTAATCTTTCTTATTACCGAATCCAGTAGCTCTGACGGCAACTTCTCAAAGCCAGCATTCTCCGTAGACCAGAGTGCATGTCCCTCTGAAACACTTCTTATGTCGCCAGCAAACCCAAAGGATTCTGCAACTGGCAACATACCCTCTATCGTTACTAACTCATCCTTCTGACCTATATTTGTTATTGTTCCTCGCCTCCTTTGCAATTCCCTTGTCACAGAACTCATATAATCTTGAGGAACATCTATCCATATCTTCTGTATTGGTTCCAAGAGAATTGGATTTGCCTTTAACATGCACGCATAAATTGGTCTCTTTACCGCCGGATATACCTGAGCAGGTCCTCTGTGAATTGCATCCTCGTGGAGAACGGCATCAACTAATTTTACCTTGACTCTCGTTACCGGTTCTTTTGCTAATGGTCCGGAATCCATTGCCATTTCAAATGCATCTAGCATCAATTCCATTACTTCATCGAGATGTTGAATTCCCTTGGTCATATCCACCATTATGTTACCTCTATAAACATCTATCACCCTCTTTGCCTCCTCTCTATCCATGCCCAATTCAACCAATTTTGCTCTTATATCTTTACTTCTATCTTTTCTCCTGCCCTCGGATATCTCTCCGGATATAATTGCCCTGTACACCTTTTCTTCCAATGGTTCCACGGATATGTAGAATTTGTTGTGCTTATTTGGGGACTTTCCCTCAACAGGTCCGTAGCTTCCACTCACAGTTTCTCTATAAACAACGATTGGAGAAGAGGTTTCTATGTCTAAACCACCCGCTCTTATTCTATTTGTAATTATCTCCAAGTGCAATTCGCCCATTCCAGAAAGTAGGTGTTCTCCAGTTTCCTCATCGATCTTAACACTTAGGGTTGGGTCCTCCTTTGCAACTTGTCTTAGAACCTCTATAACTCTTGGTAAATCCCTCATGTTCTTTGTTTCAACCGCGATTGTAACAACTGGTTCAGATGTGTGAATCATCGGCTCAAACATCTCAATTTCATCATCTGAGATAGTTTCTCCCGCAAATGCCCTCTTTAGTCCGGTTATGCCGAGAATATTTCCGGCAGGGATTTCATCCGTATTGACTCTCGACGCACCCATATAAAAACTAACCTGTTGCACTCTTTCCTTAGACCTCGAACCAACTAAGTATACTTCATCACCCGAACGAATCGTTCCGGAAAAGATTCTTGCGGTGGCAACCTCCCCCTCCCTTTTATCAAATACCGAGATGTTTGTTATCATCATAGCTAATCTTCCATCTGGGTCGCAATTTAACATAGCCTTACCTATATCGCTCTCCAAGTCACCCTTCCATATCTGAGGAATTCTAAATTTCTGGGCATCTGCGGGATTTGGCAGATGTCTTATTACCATATCCAATACGATCTCATAAACCGGAGCCTTATCAGCCAGTTCCTTTTGCTTTTCATTTAGACAATGATCAATTATGTCTTTAAATGTGATTCCCGTCTCCTTCATATATGGAACCGATATTGCCCAGTTATGGTATGCCGAACCAAATGCAACACTTCCAGTTTCTACATTCACTCTCCAATCAACACCATCTGGTTGTCTCTGCTTTATCAATTTGTTCACATCCATTATGATCTTAAAGAATCTCTTCTGTAATTCTTCCGGGCTTAATCTTAATTCGTTTATTAGCCTATCAACTTTATTTATAAATAACACGGGTTTTACCCTCTCCCTCAATGCTTGACTAATTACGGTCTTTGTCTGGGGCATTACACCCTCAACGGCGCAAACAACAACTATAACTCCATCCACCGCCCTCATTGCCCTCGTAACATCTCCTCCAAAATCCACATGTCCTGGGGTGTCGATCAGATTGATCAGGTATTCTTCTCCTTTGTATTCGTGAACCATCGATACATTCGCAGCATTTATTGTTATGCCCCTCGCCCTCTCATCCTCGTGGAAGTCAAGTGCCAACTGCTTCCCAGCCATTTCCTTAGATATCATGCCAGCGTGATAAAGCAGGTTATCGCTTAATGTTGTTTTTCCATGGTCTATATGTGCCACAATTCCCATATTCCTAATTCTCTCCGGTTTGTAGATCAATTTTTTTATCTTCTTAGCCATCTGTTCTTCACGACCCATTTTGACACCTTATCGTCTAATTTTTTACCTTGAGGATTGCGCAATTCTCTCCGTCTCTTCCTTTCGCTGTATTGCATAACTCTTTGTATCAGATTTTGATGCCCAAATTATCTCGTCTGCGAGGCATTCCTCAATTGGCTTTTTTGAATTGAATGCGGTTGCGAATGCTCCCAACGAAATATACTTCAATGCGAAGTCAACCCTCCTTTGAGTTGATACATCAATTGCTTGATGGTAGCGTATGCCTCCATAGATTATTGTAGTTGTTTCTTCTCTCGGACCGGCATTTGCTATTGCATCAGCCAACACTTGAACGGGATTTTGCTTTGTCCTCTTCTCTATAATCTCGAATGCTCTCCTAACTATCTTTATTGCATTCTGTTTGTTTCCGGTGTTTCCGCCACCCCTTATAAATCTTCCAGCGACCTTCCTTGTCCCCTGACCAGAACGCATCATCTTATTTATCAATCTTTCGACAATATTCATTCTGCTCTTTGCAAATTGTTTTCCCGTGTGTCTGCCGGCAGTGTGCGGAACATAAATTGGCTCTAGGCAGATATATCTCTCTAATCCCCTATCCCTGATCTTCACATTGCTCAGGTCCCATTTGCCAAATAATTTGATCTTGGTCATATTCACCCCATTTTATGAATACTTTTTGAATCCTATACTCTCCGCCTTTTCTCTGAAGCATCTCCTGCATATATTCAGTCCATATTTATGAATCAACCCCCTTGTAGTTCCACATACCGGACATCTCAAATTTCTCGCATCAATTTTCATATTCTTCTTCTGCATCTTTACGATTTTTTTTATTCTTTATGATTTAATTTTTTGATTTTATATTATCTTCACTTTAAATTTATTCTTTATGAATTCTATTGCCTCTTCCTTTGAAATTCTGTTACGTGATGGAATCTTTGACTTTTTTATGCGCCTCCTCTTTATCCTAAATCCCGGTCTCTCCAAGGAGACGCATATATCCATCCCGAAGATTCCTATATCTGGATCATATTTTATTCCCGGAAAGTCAATATATTCATGAATTCCAAATGAAAAATTTCCATATTCGTCAAAATTTGACTTCTTTATTTGATTGTCCTTTGCTATAAATGCCCTTTTTAGGAATTCCTCCGCATCTTTGCCGCGCAGTGTTACCTTACAGCCAATTGGCTCCCTCTTTTTTATGCCCCACGATGGAATTTTGTGCCTCGATATTGTTCTTACCGGTTTTTTGTTTATCAGTTTCTGAAGCAATTTTTCTGCCCTTCTTAGTTTTTCTCCGGACTCGCCACAGCCTATATTCACAACAACCTTCTCGATCCTCGGCACCTGCATTATGTTTTTATATTCCATTTCATATGGTTATATTCATATGGTTATCATTGGTTTTTCCTTACCGATCACAAACACATATTCCGTCAGGGTCTGTACCCCATCAATTGTTGTTAATGATTTTTTTGTTGCCGACGCCTCTGAAATTTCCTTTATAATTCCGGATTTGCCACTATGTCTGCCCTTGACAACTAATGCAAAATTTCCATTCTCAAATTTGATCCAATCCTTTATCCTTCTTTCTGGTAACTCTAAGATAAGTGTGTCTTTTGTTTTATATTCATTGCTATCTACTACTATATTTGTGCCATCGTGCAGATTTAATTGAATTGCCCCATTCTTTATAATTGTTTTGTTCATTATCCTGCACGGCTTTATTGACACTTCCTTTTTTGGAATTTCCTTAAGAATTAATCCATTGAATCCATTGCTACTGCCCGGCAATACTCTAAAATATCTCTTTAATCTTGGAATCTCAATTGTATCCATCAATCCTATACCAAATTTTGGGTCCTTTCTTATTTTTTTGTCGACCATGATTAAGCCATCATTTAGGATCTTCTTTACCTCCCTTGAAGTATCTGCATATTTCAACATATCCCTGAGTAATATCATTAACGGTATTGATTCATTCTTTGGATGAGGTCCTGGCCTGGGTGTAGTGACCCACTTCGGCTTTTTCCCGTAACCAATTGAAATTCTCTTCGTGTGCATTTTTATTTCAATTTTCTTTCAAGCATTTCTCTTCTTTCTTTATCCTCCATATATATCTCAGTAATCATTACATTTGATGGGTCAATTGGTCTCTCAACTGCCGTCCCATCTGCCTTTTTAATCGTCACGCCATCAATATAAATTTTATATTTTGATGGCAGAACCCTTACAACCTCTCCCATCACTCCTTTGAATTCGCCCCTCATTACCCTCACTTTATCACCCCTTCTGATCGGGATATTCCTTCTGTTATACTTCTCCCTTAATTTCTTATCCAGGGTTGCAGATAACATCTTTCTCCTTCTATGTAATGGCGCATTGATCTGATACCTCCTCTGTTTCCCCGGCTTTTTTGATTTTGGTCTCTTCATTTTAATTTATACGATAATTGTTGCGATAGAGCCAATTTTATTCCATCTATCTGCGGCCTCTCTCGCAACCGCCGTCTTTATCTCGGTTCCCTTCGGAACGCCCTTATCATCAACTATAACCGCAGCATTATCTTCGAATCCTATCTTCATTCCATTACATCTTGTGTATTCCTTTTTCTGTCTTACAATAACTGCCAACACAACCTGACCCCTTAATTCAACTCTACCCTTCTTTACGCTCGCAACTACCAAATCGCCGACCCCTGCCTTTGGTAACCTTCTTCTGACTCCCTTATAGCCCCTAACCGCAATTATTTCGAGTTCTTTTGCACCGGTGTTGTCTGCACAATTTACCCTCGCACCAACCGGTAACGCTCTCGTTATCTTTGCAGTTACTGCCCTCCCCAGGGGCAAATTCTTCATAGCTCCCAATGGCTTTGCCATTTTTCCTTTATTCTAATTTTTCAATTACGACAAAGTTTACCGTCTTACTCAGCTTTCTGCACTCCATTATCCTTACCCTGTCTCCAGTCCTTGCATTTATGCAAGGTGGATTATGAGCGGGAATTCTCGACCTCTTTGACCTGTATCTCTCATATTTCTTCAATTTTATCTTATAATTTCTCTCAACAATTACCGTTTTATCCATTTTATCTGAAACGACCACGCCCTCTAATACAGAGCCCCTCACCGACAATTCTCCATGAAATGGACAATTCCTGTCTCCACAATCCTTCTCTATACCCTTCTTTTCAGTTTTCTTCCTCGGCATTTTATACAAATTTAATTCTATATTTCTTCTTTATTCTATTCTCTGGTCTTCCAACGAGTAATTTCCCATCGATTCTTACAATTGAATCCAGTGGTAACTTTAGTTCAAGCACAATGCAATCCTTTGGTAGTCTCTTTCTACCACTCTTCGTCTCAATATCTATTGTATTTCTCGTTTCGTTTACTATTTTGCCCCTACACTTATACCCCGGATGGGTGGCATCAACTACCCTCGCCTCTAAACCTATCAACTCGTGACGGAGTATATTATAGGGAGTTATCATATCCAATCATATCTAATAATATCAATGATATTTAAAATAATCAATAAAAATTCATTCTTTTCTTTAAATCTAAATCTTGAAATCTTGAGAAATATGCCCAATCATGAAATTTCAATCATGTCCTCGGAGAATCCCATCTCAATTAAGATGTCCTTCATCTTATTGAGATGATCTCCCTGGAGTTCAATTCTATTATTCTTCGCAGTTCCGCCACACGCAAGTCTCCTTTTCAATTCCTTGGCTATCTTCTCAATATCTACATCCCTGAGACCATCAATTATTGTCACCACCTTACCATAGGTTCTCCTATCACTGGTAACTCTTATCCGCTGTGCCTCCTTTGTCATCTCTTCACAAACACACAACTCCTTGGGGAGTCCACACCTTGGGCAATTCATTTCTTTTTTTCTTTTTCCCTTTTTATAGTTAATATTCTCGCGATCGTTTTTCTAATTTCCCTTGTTTTTCCAACATCTTCGGGAATTCCACCGGATGCTAAAACACCCCTTATCTTCATCAATTCCTTTTTTAAATCCAATAAATGCTCATCCAACTCCTCAATACTCATCTCCCATAATTCTCTCTTATGGAATATTGCCATATCTCCATTATTATTAATTATTAATTAATTGATTTACAAATTATTAAATTTTCCATTTGTTATAAATGCCTCGATATGATGCTACCATATTACTTCTTCTTTCTCTCTTCATTCTTCATCGCTCTTTTCTTTCTTATCGTCTTTCTTTGCTCTTCCTTTCTTTGCCCTCTCCACTTTCTTCTTTGATTTTGCTCTTGGTTTTTCATCCCCCTTCTCCTTCTTCTCCTTTTCCCCTTCCTTTTCCTTGACCTCCCCTTCCTTTTTCTCCTCTCCCTCTTCTCTCTCAAGTTCTTTCTCCTCATCCACGGTCACTTCTTCAACCCTCGGACTTACTTCTATCTGATCTGGAAATACGGTATCTGGAGGAATAATCTTCACTGTCACTCCAATAACCCCGGCCTTCAGGTAGCTTTGAGTTGAACCAACCCTTACCAACTTTAATGAATCTCCAGCCTTCTTCATATATCCTTGAGAGTATTTCTCAGCCCTTGACCTTCCCCCCTTACCAACAATCTTACCCGACAATATAATCTCAACTCCTCTCGCTCCCGCATTCATCACCGCCTTTAATGCCTTATAAACAACCCTTCTCCTATTCATACCTCTCTCCAATGCCAATGCGATCCTCCTCGCGACAATATTCGGGTCCAGGGTTGGATTCTCTACCCTTTGAACATCAATTGCCGGATTATCCACTCCGTATCTTTCCTTCAATATTCTTGTTAATTTATCGATTCTTCTACCCTTCTTTCCTATAACAAGTGGTGGTTTTTCAACATATAAAACAATACGAGTTGCTAAAGGAGTTTTCTGTATGTCTATTCCCGAATATCCTGCCCACATCAATTCATTTCTAAGAAAATTTTCGATCTCTGACCTTATTTTACCCTCCTGAATGAAGTGTTTTTCCATCGACATTCTTACTTCTCCTTTAACTCCCGATTAACTTCTTCGGCAATTATCTGAATATTCACATATTGTCTTTTCCATAATGCCCATCTGCCCCTTGGCTTTCTTCTCAAACGAGAGATTCCCTTTTGAGCCTGAATATGCTTTATCAGCAATTTATCGGGATCTAAGCCTTTATAATCTGCATTATTCTCCAAATTCCTTAAAATTTTTAATATATTCTTGGATGCCTTCACTGGATACTTACTTATTTTGTCTTTCTTGAGTCCTTTTCTATGACCCACACCCTTATTAAATCTTCTGAACGGAATTGTCCTTTCAAGTTTTATCACAGATTCCAAGATGTTTATCGCATCCTTTATCCTCATACCCCTGAGTTTGTCGCATATGAGGACAGCATGCTTGAAGGATATGTCCATGTCTCTACCCATCGCCTTCACAATCCTTTCTTCATCATCCAATTTTAACGAATACTTCAATTCCATTTCTCACAATTTTATTTGATTGGAACGAACAATGATGACCTCGTAGCACCAACCCCTGGAGCACCATGTTTAACAATTTGTCTCGTCATCGAGAATTCACCCAATCTATGACCAATCATCTCTGGCAGTATCTTTACCCTTTTGAATTCCTTTCCATTATACACCTCAAACTCGAGTCCTAACATTATTGGTAGGATCGGCATATCTCTGCAATGGGTTCTTATCGGTTTAACACTTTTTCCCTCGTTTATCTTGCTTAATGTCTTCTTTACCTTGATTAGTAATTTCTTCTCATGCTCTGTAAAGCCCCTCTTTAGCTTTCTTCTGATATCTGACGGCATTATATTGACCAATTCGTCCATTGACATCTTCTTTAATTCATCCAGGGTGTAGCCCTTATATTTAAATATCCTTCTCGCCATCTTACTTCTTCTTTAATCCCGTTCTCCTTGCAGAAATATGACCAACCTTTCTTCCCGGAGGAGCATTCCTTGAAACGGTTGTTGGTCTGCCAACATGCGGATGCCTGCCTCCACCATGAGGATGGTCAACCGCATTCATCGCCCTTCCACAAACTCTTGGATAGAGTTTATTCTTCGCCCTGTGTTTATGGAATGCCTGCCCAGCGCGTGCCATTGGCTTATCCTTTCTTCCACCACCCGCAATCTTTCCAACGGTTGCCCTTGCATTGCTGTTGAATGCGACTATCTTTTTCGATGGTAATTTAACATATGTTATCCCATGACCCTTTTCATGAGACACTACCAATGCAGATGAGCCCGCCGCCCTAACAAGTTTTCCACCATCTCCCGGTTTTATCTCTATATTATAGACGGAAGTGCCCTCGGGTATATTTGCTAAAGGCAATATGCTTCCATTCTCTATCTTAGCATTTTCACCGATCTCAATCCATTGACCCACTTCCACCCCTTCTGGAGCAATTATGTCAATGCTTTCGAAATTTTCCAACAATACCTTTGCAACCGGTGCCGTCTTAGATGGGTCATGAAATATCTCAATTATCTGACCACCAATTCCCTCCTTATATTCATCTCTATTTGGTGGGTATCTAACATCAGATTTAAATCTGTGTGATGGCGCTCTATACCTTGGTCCTCCACGACCCCTCCTTTGTTGTATTAGGCGTTTACCCATCTTTATAACACTCCAAATTGTGATGCAATTTCCTCTGCCGAATAATCTGGATGTAATTTGACATATGCCTTCTTCTTTCCTCTTTGAGTAATTAGGACATTGACCTTTAAAACCTTCACATCATAAAGTTCTTCAACCGCCTTTTTTATGTCACTCTTCGTTGCTTTATCATTCACCATAAATGTTAACTTATTTTCCCTTTCCCTTAGAATTGTTGCCTTTTCACCCATTAGTGGATACAACAATATCTCATGAAGTTCCATCTTTAAATTTTATGTAAATAGTCTGTGGATATTTTCAATTGCCGATTTCGTCCATAGTGTTAATCTGCCTGCATGTGTCCCGGGAGCGAGTAATTCGACATCCAAGTCATCTATTCTTACGGCATCAACTCCAGGGATATTCCTCGCACTGCTCAGTATTCCCCCATCATTATTAACAACTATCAACACACTCTTCTTTTTCTTGTATCTTCTACCACGCATCTTACCCTTCCCTGCCCTTATCCTTTTCTCCCTTGCCCTCTCTAAGTCCTTTTCTAAGCCCAGTTTATTTAATGATTCTATAACCTCTTTTGTCTTATTTAATTCCTCAAATTTATCCTCAATTATCAACGGCAATTCCCTTATTCCGGTGATTATATGACCTCGCGCCGATACAATACCCTCATCCTTTGTTGCCGCAATTGCAGATTTCAATGCAAGGAGGTACTCCTTATTATTAATCTTCTTTGACCAGTCCCTGCCCTTTGGGGGATGTGCTCTTCTACCTCCAACCGCATGTGGCACTATCCTAACTCTGCCAAGACCTCCACCACCCAGTTTCTCTCTTGGTAGTCTTGAAATTCCACGATTTATTGTTTGTCTAAATGCCCCCCTTCTCCTACCGAAGTAATCTGCGGATGTCTGCTGACCTGCCAATGCATATGCCGAATATCTCTGTCTCCTATTACTCTGAATAGCTACTACTGCCCTCTGAATCAAGTCTGGTCTATACTCCGTATTAAAGACATCTGGAAGTTCCATCTTCCCAATAATTTTACCGTTTATTGAATAAATTCTTACCATCTTTGAAATTAAACACCTTGTTTTGATTCGAGGCTTATATAGGTTATATCATAATTCTCCTCTTTATGCTCCCTTCTATTGAATGTCAATCTTATTAATCTCTTCGCTGGTCCTGGAACGGAACCCTTAACAAGTATGTATGAATTTCTTACTGGTCCGTAGTGCAGGAAATCGCCCTTTGGTGTTACCTCTTTGCCGTCATCTCCTATCTTCAAGATCAATTTGTTGTATTCGGTTCTTGTATGATAACCCAATTGTCCCGGCAATGGCTCTCTCCAGAGTTTTCTTGCGGGGGTCCACGCACCCCCCGTTCCTATATGTCTCCTTCCCTTACCAGCCTTTCTTGGTTGGATTTTTATGCCAAATCTCTTTACCGGACCCTGGTAGCCCTTACCCTTTGTAACTGCTACCACATCGATAAATTCATTCTCGGAAAATACATCATTGATCTTAATTTCCTTTCCTAGGCTTTCCCTTGCAAATTCAAATTTCTCCCGAATTGTGCCAGAAATTGAAATCTCCATAACATCCGGTTTCTTCTTTGGAATCGAGAGTAGCTTGGGTTGAGTATGCATTATTAATCTTATATCTGAAATTTGATCTATCTTCTCTTCCAATTCCTTCAATTTCTTTTCTGTCTTTTCTTTCTTCTTCATTCTCATTCTCTTTCTCATTTCTTCTGATAGATTCTCTGCCCATATATCCATGATCACTTCTTTACCAAAATAGCCATTCACATATGCTCTTATTCCCACGGCGACCATTGGAGGAGTCTCTATAACAGTAACTGGAATGAAGACCTCCATACCATATGTTGGACTATTCCTCGTATTATTTATTGCAAGCACATGGGTCATGCCTGCCTTGTATCCGGCAAACCCAAGCAATCCAACCTTGTCGCGCTCTGGCCAGGAGTGTATTCTCGGCGTTTCCTTTTTTGCCCTCTTTCTCGGTTTAAATTGCAGTGAACCCGCCCTCGGTTTATTCCTTTTTGCCATTGCAGTAATCTAATTTTATAATAAGAATAAACATGGAGTTTAGATATAAAAATTAGAATGACATAAATAGTGATGGGAGTATTGTGTTTCTAATTCCCGGACCAATTCCAAGTATAAATATGGTAATTCTAAGGATTTTATACACATTTAATTCTAACTCATCTCCTTCCTCACTCTCGTATTTTTCAATCAAATAGATGATGCACAAAACGACAATCAGTTTCACCGGTATCATTATTATTGCATTTCCGCCCGCCAAGGATATTAATATGTTTGGGAGTATATGCTCCTCGGAGAAATTAAAGAAATTGTATGCAATGAATGTTGATGATGCATCCAGTAGATGGGCAGATATGATCGATATATTTTCAAATTTTCTGAACATCTCAAATTCTGGAATTCTGAACAAAATGTATAGGAAAAAAATTAGTACCGAGGTTAGTAGAATTGGAAACAGAATTCTCTCTGGATACAAAACCCTCATAACTATGAAATTAAGGACATAGAGAGATTCGATCGTGCCGAGAACAAATGTGAAATAAAATGCATTAATTCTTATAAATTTAGATACCAAGATGGAGATTGAAAATGATATTAGAAATGCCATAATTGAGATAATATAAACCCCCGGGGTTATACTCCAGAGTTTATTCCGCTCTATAACATCGATGTCTGCCAAAATTCTTATAAAGACACCAAGAAGGATAAATGGTAGAATCGACACAATGAAATCTCTATCGATCCTAATTCTCGTGAAGAAATATTTTATGAATAAATAGAGAACAACATAGAGAATTGCGATGTAAATTATATAGTCCTCAAACCTGTATGTACCCATTCTCAATCATAATACATTATCCACAATCAATTCAATTTGGTCCGAGAATTCATTATATCTGACCCTACCTATCACAGATATCTCCCTGTTGATTAATTTATCCCTCACCCTGTTTAATGGCTCCAATTCATCTTGTGTTTCGCCGATTATATTCATAACCTCTTCAACATCCATTCCGATAAGTTTCTCAGCATTCTCTCTAAATGAAACGACCCTAATACTTGATGTATTATCCTCAAGGATAAATGAAAACACGATATTTGGAATCGGCTCGACATCTTCACTACAGAATTCACAAAACCATCCCAGGCCAAGATTCTGGACACTTCTCCCGCAATTGGGACAGGTCATATAGATCAATCTCTTGCCCATCTCTATATCAACGATCTTTCCACTTATTTTCACATATCTATCACCCCTCTCGAGAGACACAATATCCTTCTCTCTTATGAGCGAATTCTCAATCTCCTCCAATGATGGTAAATTCAAATCTTGATTTACAATTATTTCACCGTACCTCCCGACATGAATCTCCAACTCATTATTTATATTTTCTCTTGAGTATGCGTTCTTTATCCTTATCGCATCCCCCCTCTTTATCTCATTAACAATATCGGACTTCTCATTCCACAAAACGGTTCTTATCGTTCCAGTCTCATCTCCAAGAATTAGGGAAGCCATCAGACCATTCACATATGGTCTCTGCCCATAAATCTGCAAGACTCTGCCACTTATTGAAAACCCGGTCATTATGGAATTTATTTCATTTATCTTCAATTCCTTCTCCGGCTCCAATTCTGGAAGATTTAGTTTAGCGTCCACATGCAATATCCTCCCCCTATTACCAACATGAATCTCCAACTCATTATTTATATTTTCTCTTACATAGGCATTCTCTATCCTAACTATATTGCCCCTCTCCAATCTCGTGTCCGATGCGGAATCCCAGAGGACTACTCTCATCTTTCCGGTTTCATCCTCGGCAATAAATGATGCCCTCTTGCCCATACTTCCATCATCTCTCTTAAACTCCGTCTGTGGGTAATACATATAAACTCTACATATCAAATCAATATCTTGCATTTCCTTCTTTATATCGGAGATCTTTACCAATTCCTCCTTGACCTTAGGCAACTTTATCTCTAACCTCGGATTTATTGTGATCGTGGTTAATGAGCCAGTATGAAGTTCAACCTCATTATTGATGTTTTCTCTGGCATATGCATTCCTTACAAGAATAATGTCATTCTTTCCAACCCTGTTTGAGATTCCAACATTATTATTCCACAAAACCAACCTAATTTCCCCAGATTCATCCATTAGGATTATACTTGCAAATCTTCCTCTACTGCCATCATTTCTCTCAAATTCTCTCGGGGGAAATATCGCTTTAACCCTGCCGGCAACATTTACCGTTTCATTTTTAGAAATCTCCGATATCTTCTTCAATTCTAATTTATCTTCACTCAAATCGATGCCGAACTCCTTTGCAACAGCATATATTGCACCATAATCTGAAAGTAGACCATGGGTTGCTTCCTTACGCTTATTCATCATTGCTCTTATCTCCTTGGCACTCTTGCCACTTTCCTTAGCAACCCTTTCGATTAATTTCTCGATCTCGGGATTCATGCTATATAAAATTTTGATGCAAAAAATAAAAAATCAGAAGAATAAATCCTCCAATACGGAAATTAATTTCCTGTTCTCTTCAGATGTTCCAATTGAGATTCTCACATACTCACCATCAAATCCCTCAAATCTTCCAAAATTCCTTACTATTATTTTTTTCTCGTATAATTTATCACAGAATTCCTCCGAGCTTAATGGGCTGACATCAACTAATATGAAATTTGCCTCGGATGGGATCGGTCTAAATTTTTCAGATAATTTATCAAAAAGAGTCCTCCTATCCTTCTTTATCTTGCCGACAATTTTTTTCATGTATTCTATGTCTTCCAACGCAGCAATTGCAGCATACTCTGCAAATGAATTCACATTGAATGGTTGCTTTACCCTGTGAATTAGTGATATAATATTTTCATTTGAAATTCCATAACCTATCCTAAGCCCCGCGAGCGCAAATGCCTTTGCAAATGTTCTCAGGACAATTAGGTTTTCATATTCATCAATTAAATCAACTACAGTTTTTCCATAGAATTCATAATATGCCTCATCAATAACAGTAATCTTACCCTCATCAAGTATCTTCCTTATGTCATCTTCTCTAATTACGGTTCCAGTTGGATTATTGGGGGAACATAGAAAAATTATCCTGGAGTTTTTGGATTTTTCTATGAATTTCTCCGTTGGAAAACCGAAATCCGGGTTTAATTTTATATCACTATATCGCTCTCCCAAAATCTGGCTACAGATCTTATACCCAGAAAAAGTCGGAAATAAAGCAATTATTGGACCCTTGAATGTCTTCAAAATCAGATCTATCAATTCATCAGAACCGTTTCCGATAATTATATTTTCCCTCTCTATATTGCAATACTCGGCGATCTTCTCTTTAACTTCCTCTTGCATATGTGGATAGACATTAACCAAGGACTTCTTCTCTTCCAAAACCCTCAGAACCTTATGAGATGGACCATAATTATTCTCATTTGATGCAAGCTTTACATACCCTTTAACAGTTTTTCCGGGGATGTATGGCTCAACTTCTTTGATCCAGGGCTTTATGTATTTATATGGAGATTTCATCTATCTTTTAGGTTTTCTCTTTCTCTTCTTCTCTTTCTTCTTCATCCTTATCTGCTTAACATACCTCAACAGCAATCTTGCAAGGACAAAGAGTCCAGTAGCAAGAAATATGCCAAATATTGTCCTAAAGAGTTTATACGCCCTTATGTCCGTAACTATCTTAACCGCATATAAAATCTCAACAATCGCCAATAAAAGGATCGACGAACCAATCAATGTCCATGCGGTTATGATCTTATCTATACTCAAGAAATGTACTGACCTAACAATGGATTCCAGTTTTTTATCTCTTAGTGTGCCAACTATTACGATTGCAAATATACTACATATAAGTATAAGAAATGCATTCATTATATCCACTATACTTGTCGCTGTTGAGTATATTTCCATGTTACCTAATTCCATGTTAGTTAAAATATTTATTTTTATTATTATATTTATACCTTTCTTTTTTCTAGCACCGCAGAATTTCGAACCTCGCCAAGATTCTTTCCCTCACCATCTTTCTTACTTATCAGATATCCTCTATCACATCCCCCGCCATTATCTCTCTATACTTAGATGGAAACAACTTGGAAATCCTATCCCTGTACGCAGTACAATGACAGGGCATTATCTTATCGATATTCTTCAGAATTTCAAATCTGTCAAAGTCATGTAGTCCGCCGATAATTGAATGAATTCTCCCGAATTCCCTTGCCTTTTCAACAATTTTGTCAACCCCGGGATGTGCACAGCCGGTTATGATATTTATCCCATTCTCAGTCTCTATTAGAAGTGATTGCTCCTTTATCCATGAACCCAATTCTCCAGTCGTATACACACCGTCAGAGATCTTCGCAGAATTCTCAACCTCATAGAGGGTAGTTCTTTGGGAGATTTCACTCTTAAGATGCTCGGAGAAGGATTTTGGAACAAACACATCTGGACTGCATAGGTCGAGAATCTCCGCCACACATCCAGTGTGATCCCAATGTTGATGTGAAAGGAATAATATATCAATATCCCTTATGTTTAGATTCATTTTCCTAATGTTATGAAACAAAATGGTGCTATCCCAGCCCGTGTCAAATAAGATATTCTTATCTGAGGAAATCCAACACGAAAACCCCCAGCCCGACTTAAAGGTATTCCTTGAGTTGTTGTCATATAGGATGTAGATCTTCATTCTGCGCCAACAGTTTTAATTTCATCCATATTCTTTTAATCTCCTCCGCAACCTCGTTGGATGGAAATTCAACTATGCTCTTTAACTTTATCATTGCCCTTACGACACTCTCATCATATGGAATCCTTCCCAAAATTGGGATTTCATTCTTGGAACAGAATTTCTCAATTCTCCTCGTATTTTCCTCATTAATGTCAAATTTATTAATACATATTGCAGTATTTATCCCGAAATGTCTTGCAACCTCCACAATTCTGTTGAGATCATGAATTCCGGAGAGTGTGGGCTCCGTAACTACTAAGGCGATATCAACCCCAGAGAGTGACGCAATTACTGGACATCCAATTCCCGGGGAGCCATCTATAAGAATCATGTCCCTATTTTCGCTCTCCGCAATTTGCCCGGCAATCTTCTTTACCTCTGTTACGAGTTTTCCGGACGCCTCTTCTCCGATATTCAGTTTTGCGTGAATAAATGGTCCAAATCTCGTATCTGAGATATAGATCTCACCCGCTCTTCTGTCAATCATCTCTATGGCACCCTGAGGACAGATAAATGCACAGGCAGAGCAACCCTCACACTTAAATTCCAGAATATTTAGATTTTTGTCTATTGCACCAAATCTACAAACATCCCTGCACCTTCCACATTTTATGCACTTAGACCAGTCCTTGACTGGAATTTTCATCGCATAGAATGGAATTTTTTTTAATATCTTTGGCTTTAGTAGTATATGTAAATCCGGAGCATCTACATCGCAGTCCGCAATAACTGCATTCTTGGAAATTGACGAAAATCCCGCGGTTAGTGTAGTTTTTCCAGTACCGCCCTTGCCACTAATTACCAAGATTTGTTTCATTTTTTATTCCATTAAATACATCGATAAATTTTTCTCTCCATTCTGGCATTTCATCAACAAATGGAATCCCCCTTGAATATAATTCGGCAATTTTTTTATCGTTGGGAATTTTCATCAGTATTGGAATCTCCTCTTTATTGCAGAAATTCTCGACTCCAGAGTCTCCGATATCGCATCTATTTATTATGACACCAAATGGAACCCCCAATTTTCTGCACAATTCTACCGAAATTCTCAGGTCATAGAGACCAAAGGGTGTGGGCTCAGTAACCAGAATGCAATAATCTGCATCACTAACAGTCTCGATAACCGGACATGCAGCCCCCGGTGGTGCGTCGAGGATCATATTCCCATCATCGTTTACAATTTCCTTTAGTCTTCTGATCAATGGAGTTGACATTGCTTCTCCAATATTCAAAACTCCCCTGACGAATTCAATTCCCTTTCCATTCCCACTTTCTATTATCCCAATGACTCTTTCCCTTTCGGTGATGGCATTCGATGGACAGAGGAGTGAACATAATCCGCAACCATGACACAACTCGCCAAAGACCGTTGCCTCATTTTGAAGAACAACTATCGCATTATATTGACAATTTTTGGAGCATTTGCCACAACCGGTACATTTCTCATTATCTATAACCGGCACCGGAATGGAAACATCTTCTATCTTCTTAAGATTTAGATTAAGAAATAAATTGCAATTCGGTTCTTCTACATCACAATCAACTAATTTTACATTCCCAACAGAGAGTGCAAGATTTACTGCCATTGTGGTTTTTCCCGTTCCGCCCTTTCCAGATGCAACAACTATTCTCATTCTTAGGGCCTCCTCCTGAGCACTTCAATCTTATTCATGGGTTTAACTCTCGGTCTTTCAGACTCATAGACTGAAATAAAATTCATCCCCTCAAAGTTTTTCGATATCTTTTTTATTTCATTCTCAGACAATGGCTCAACGGGACAGGGTCTTAGAGGTGTGTTAATCTGAACCTCATCTGGATCTAACTCCCTCGCAAGAGATGCGATTTCTTTTGCATATCGCTCATTTTCCTTAACAAACATTATCTGCAAGGAGAATTTTCCATCAAACACGCTTCTAAATTTTCTTAGTCCTCTCAGGATCAAATCAAATTCTATCTCTTCTACTGGGCGGTTTATCTTTTCCAATAAATTCTGATTTGGAACATCCAACTTCGCGATCACATGATCCAATCTCTTCAATTCATTCACGATTTCATTTTTATGGAGAAGAGAAGAATTTGTCAGAATTGCTATTGGGAGATCCGTCATTTCTCTTATAACATCAATAATCTCATTAAGATTTTCAGCCAAGGTCGGTTCTCCGGTTCCAGAAAGTGTTATCACATCTGCACTAACCTTATCGATTATCCTTTCGATATCTTCTCTTACTTTGTCTGCTTCTACAAATTTTCTTCTTTCAGCCTTTCTTGAGGTTCTCCCGAGTTGACAATAGATGCAATCAAAATTACACACCTTCTTCCCGCAAATCGGATCAACTCCAAGAGACCTGCCCAATCGCCATGAAGGTACGGGACCATAAACTGAATTCATCTTAATGCCTCTATCTTCCCTTCAATACTGGCTTCTTCATCCCTTCTGTCATCGATCTTTATATTGGTTACTACCCTTTTTGCCCCGGCTCTAAACACCGCTTCATGAGCCATCCCAATAATCCTAAATAATTCCCCAATATCTCTGACTTCTATAACTGTTCCCATCGCTCCCGGTTTAACCGTTATGTCTTCATTCTTTATGGCACTTATCGCCGCCTTGACATATCTGCTAACGCTGGTACTCCCCGTCCCAATGGGTATAACGCTAAATTCCGCAATGATCATTTTTCAAGTTTTTCAAGTTTATTTAATCTACCTCTAATCTCATCCTCTGGAACCACGCCAACTATATAATCCACAACCCTACCATTCCTAAAAAATAGTAGTGTTGGTATGCTTCTTATACCTAACCTCTTTGCAATTTCCATATTCCTATCGATATTTAATTTTCCAAATACAATCCTCCCGGAATACTCTTCAGATAGTTTTATTATTCTTGGCTCAAGAATTCTACACGGCACACACCATTCCGCCCAGCAATCTATTACAACAAGTGGGTATTTACTTAGAATTTCCTCAAAATTCTCACTGTCGACCTCTATCGGCTTCTTTGGATATTCCAATTTTCTTTTCAATTCCTCAAGCCTTCTTTTCCTCAATTCCTCAAGTTCATCATCATCCATTTTTTTGCCCCTTTAACACATATAGAGCCGCGTATCTTCTATCATTGGTTGCAAAGATTCTCTCTTTGTTAACATTAATGCCGAGAAAATATTCGTCCTCAACCATAAAATAATTTGACACGGAATTCTTTATATCTCCGAGGTCTAAATGCTTGACCCTTCTAAAATACGAATTTTTACTCTTCATATGATATTTGAAATATTCTGATTCTGGATTCAGAATCATCGCGAGAAATTTTCCATTTTTTGATAGGGCGCTGTACGCTTCTTTCAATGCTATCTCGTAGTTTGGAATGAATTCAAGTGTTGTTAAATAGAAGATTCCATCAAAAGACTCATTCCTAAATGGAAGACTCTCTGCCCTCGCTTGTATAAATATCTTATCGCTCCTTCTTTTCGCTTCGATGAGCATTTCCTTAGATTTATCAATTCCCAGTATATTCAGATTAGATAATCTCTCCTCTATGGAACCTATTCCACAACCAACATCGAGAATTCTATTACATGATTTAAACCATTCTCCAATATAATTAGATTCAATATTCATTATCTCCATACCGAATCTACTCTCATAGAACTTGATAAATTTTTCTGTATCTTTCATCGGTTTTTAATGTTTATGTCCCCTACATCCATGCTCATAGGTGGCTCTCTGCAGTTTTCCTCGTTTCCACATTTCTATGGCTTCCCTTACTGTTCCGTGAGCACCAACAAAGACTTCAATGCCCAAATTTTCAAACATTTTAATCGCTCTGAACCCCAAGGCAGAGCATATCATTATATCCACTCCCTCCTTCTTCATGATCTCTGGTGGTTTTCCGATACCGCCCATATGCTCACTTGTATTCTCTATAACCCTGAAATCCATCGTGTCTGAATCGATGATTGTGAATGCTGGTGCTCTTCCGAAATGCTCTGATACCGAGTCATCCAAACCCTTATTTCCCGAGGTTGGAATTGCGATCTTCATTTTAATTCACTGTCTCCTTCCATATCCCATTCCTCGTCCTCCACCTCTTCCCATTCCATATCCAATACCAAAATGTTCTCCGACTGTTGGTGTTGTTATTGGCTTAATATCTCCATTCAGGTATTTCATTAAGATCTCTTTTACATTGCCACGCGTCTGAACCATCTTAATTCCTGCCTTTTTCAATATCGTTGCAGAATTTGGGCCGAAATTTCCCGCGATGACCGTATCTACTCCCTTTTCAACCATTAATTGAGATGCCCGGATTCCGGCCCCACCTGCAGAAGATGCAGATTCATTTTGAATTACTTCGACCTCTTTTATCTCCCCATTATCTGCCTCAACTATTGTGAATGTTTGACATCTTCCAAAAACTGGGGAAATCTGATCATCTAAACCCCCACTGGTAGTTGCAACGGCAATTTTCATTTTTGTTCCTCTAATTCCTGGAGTCTCTTCCTGGCATTTTCCAGTTCCCGCTCTAAATACTTTATAGTATTTTCAAGATATGTCTTTTCGTCTGCAGGTTCTGGTCCGTATATCGGCCCATATATCGGCCCGTATACCGGTACTCTCAGCGGAAATCTCCTAAATGCCCTAATTCCTCTACCTCTCCAGAAACCCCTGCCCAGACCCAATCTTGGCCAGGGATTTGCATATCCAGGCACTGGGTAACCGGCACAGAAACCGGCTCTTCTTCCAGTCATTGGTCCTTCTCCCAATGGTCCAGTTCCATCTCCTCCCGGCATTTCGATCACCTCCTTTTGTTGTTTAATTTTTAATTAAATTTTAGATTTAGACAAATTTAATCCTGACTAAATTCGTCAATCGCTTCCAATAATTTACAGATATGTGTTAGTGCCGGTCCACCAGCCATCAGAACTGCAACATATGCCGCCTCGATCAACTCATCTTTTGTCGCACCTGCTTCCAGAGCGCCCTTTGTGTGAATTGCTATACACCATTCACACCCATCTGCTAATGCAATTGCCAATGCGATCATCTTTTTTATTTTGGCTGGCAATGCTCCGTCTTCCTCTACAGCATGTCTCTTTAGAACACCAAATGGGCTTTGTAATCTCGGATATTCCTTACTCAAGATCTCCATCGTATTTTTTGCCTCCTCCAATCTTTCTTTCATACTTGTCATTTTTCAATCACCTCCACAATCTTTCTAACTATATCATTAAATGCGCTGGATGAATTTGAATTCACATCTTCTAGGATAAATGGTTTTCCAGAGTCGCTATCCTTCACTATTCTGGGATCAAAGGGGATCCTGCCCAGAAATTCTATTCGCATTTCTCTGGCAAATTTCTCCCCACCGCCATTGCCGAATATGCTAATGACCTTTCCGCAATGAGGGCATTTAAATTCTGACATATTCTCAATAATTCCAATAACTTTGATTCCCAATCTCTTTGAAAAATTTACCGCTCTCTTTACATCCATTAGTGCAACATCCTGTGGTGTTGTTACAATTATCGAACCATCAACATTCGAAATTAATTGTGCAATGCTTAATGGTTCATCTCCGGTTCCGGGAGGCAAATCTACAATGAGATAATCAAGACTACCCCATTCAACCTCGCCCAAGAATTGTTGAATTGCACTCATTTTTAATGGACCCCTCCATATCACCGGAGAATCTTCATCCAAAAGAAATGACATCGACATTACTTTGAGTTCTCCTCCGAGACCCGCACTAACACGAATCGGGTCAATCTTATCCCCTATAGTTCTGAGTCTTTCCCCATCGACACCGAGCATCTTGGGAACATTCGGGCCGTGAATATCTGCATCTAAAATTCCCACATCAAAATTTCTTAATTTTAATGCAAATGCCAGATTTATTGCAACAGTTGTCTTCCCAACTCCCCCCTTTCCACTCATAACCATTATTTTGTGCTTTATGCCCTCCATCTGTTCATTTATCTCCTCTCTAATCTCTTCAAATGTTTTTTGTTTCTTCATTTTAATCTAAAAACCTTGGACCTCTGCCCGGACCGCCCCTTCCCCTGCCTTGGGGAGATGGACCTCTACCCATCCCCATACCTCTTGGGCCAGCATCCAATCTGTGGATATTATTGCTGCCACATTTTGGACACTTCATATCCCTTCCCCTAACGCCAGTTCCATAGGGCACCTCAAACTCGTGATTGCAGTTATAACATTTAAATCTCCTTACCGCCATTTTTACCCGCTAAATATTTGATATATTATGAATATATATTCAAAATATAAAAATTCACATTGTAAATGAAATTTAGAGGCATATAATATATATGCAAAAGGATAAGGGCGCATTTTCTGATTACCCGATCTATAGAAACTTCTATATCTTGACAATTTAACTCTATTTTTCAATTATTTAATCAAATGGACTTGCAACTACTATCAAATGTATTTAGCTATTACCCATTTGGTGCAACTTTAATAATATCCTACATCATCCTTCGTGTTCTAATCGGAAATAGTAATATATGGAGAAGGTGGGATGATCAAGATAAGAACATTTCATACTTCTTAGTCTCTATACTTATTTATCTTCAAAGTATAATGTGGGTGACATCTATAAAAAATTTTCTTTTTTTTCTTTAATCATGAATATCCAAAAAAATACGGAATGCCAGTACCATCTCTGGTAGATGCAACAGATTATGCCCTCATACTATATCCTATTTTGATATGTATACTCTTTATATCGGCGTGGGCTGAGAAAAAGAAACCATTGTATAAACAAGAGAAATTATTATATGAGATATTCGGTTTAACAGTTATTATTTCTCTATTTTTTGTTATGTCTCTAATCCTATTTTATTTACCATTTTTATTGGATGATTTTTATAAAGAATTTACTTTAAAAATATCCTATGTGACAATAATACCGATATTGGCATTTGTTTACTCTCAAATCACTTTTTTGTTATTAATCTTACGAATCCTCACAAAGTCATTAGATTGTGATAATAGCATCACTAAATTTCTAAAAAATTTCAAAGAAATTGGACTATCTCCCTACATAACATGGATAAAAAGTAATAAAAAACTGACATTTTCCATAGTAGTGGTGTGTGTATTTATATTATTCTTGCTAATGACGCCAAAAAATGTGACGCCCCAGGTATCACTGAGTGACAAAGAACTTTATGAGGTTTCTATAAAAGGTCAGTTTAATCATGATGGTAAATATAGTAGTGAACAGTTTTGTCGAACTTTAAGTATATCAAATGAGATACGTCAGAACATAAATGTTACTCCTCCAAGATTTAAAATAGTTGGATGGTTAGTTGTCCACACAGATCTAGGTGAAGCAAAACTTATTCAAAAGCCAGATTATGTGAAAATTGAGAAAACAAAGAATGGTAAAAATTATCTGTTATTTAATCTATCTGCAATGGACAAACCATATAGGAGTACATTAAATGGGTTTGAAAAAGGATATGATTGTAGCAATAATATTATCGATAGAAAAGTACGAAAATTAATTGATGACTACGATCTTGGTCTATATTCCTACACTGCTAACTTAACATTCAGTTGTGCAAATATAAGAAATGATCATGCATTTTTAAGTATACCTATCAAGGAGGAAGATTTCTCTTTATATGTCCACTTGCAAGAAATCCTTATCTCTCCAATTAAAAATTGTACTGTGGAATGGTATGATTATAATCCAAAAAGTAAAGGAGATTATGTCGATGTAAAAACTCTTGGAGCAAGGAAAGTATATATCAATATTGCGAAAAGATGTGAAAACAATGAAAGTATAACTGTTACTTATGAGGTCATATGTTCCCGTAATACTTCTCGTTAATAAAATAACACTAATCTATGAATTTTTACCAATTTATTTCATATTTTTAACCGTAAGATAAAGTATAACTTTATCTTCGGCATAAAAATGCTCAATTCACTCTGTGAATTGGCACTCAAAATTCACTTAGGTGAATTTTGTCCGTTCACTTCGTGAATTTTTCTTGTGAACAATAATGATAAATCGTGTCTTATCCAAACCAAGAAAGATAAGGGTTTCAATAGGAACTGCCACCGTTCTCGGAGTAGAATTTGTGAAACTTGAATGCGCTCCAAGAACGGCATATTTACAGACATACTACAATGGGAGATGTATGGCAAATTGCAGATTCTGTGCTCAGGCTCGTAACTCCAATGCCAAGATAGATAGGATAGCTCGGGGCTTATATCTGCCATATAATACCGACTTAGTTGTTGAGAGATTGAATAAGGCGATGGATAATGGAATATTTAAGAGGATATGTATTCAAACCATAATCTATGATGGAATGCTCAACGACCTATTTTGGCTCGTGGGAAATTTAGATGGGAAGATTTCTGTTTCGTTGCCACCCCAGAGGAGAGAAATCCTCGAGGAACTTAAAGATGAGGGGGTTGATAAGATTGTGATTCCGTTAGATGGAGTTACCGAAGAGATATTTGACGAGATTAAAGGGAAAAAAGCCGGAAGTCCGTATAGGTGGGAAAAACACTGGTCAGGTCTTAAAAAAGCGGTTGAGGTGTTTGGAAAGGGCAATGTCGGAACCCATTTAATTGTCGGTTTGGGCGAAACTCAGGAAGAATTTGCAATAATTATTCAAAAATTGCATGATTTAGGGATTTATTCCGCATTATTTGCCTACACACCGATACCAGAAACAAATTTAAATAAAGAAGCACCAACCTTGGGATTTTATAGAAAAATTCAACTTATTCATTATTTGATCTCGGAAGATATCTCCAATTACAATAGAATGGAATTTGAAGATGGTGGAATAGTTGAATTTGGAATAGAACGAGAATTTCTGGAAGAGATAATAGATTCTGGCGAACCATTCACAACAAAGGGCTGTCCCGACTGCAATAGACCCTTTGCAACGGAAAGGGTAAATCTGCCTTATAATTTCCCAAGAAAGCCAGATAAAAATGAATTAAAGAAGATAATGAATGAGCTAAATGAATGAGACACTTTCTCTACTACGGGAGAATTTCGGTAACGAAGTGAAATTTTATATGAGGGCATATCCGCCAATTTCACTTACTGCCCGTTCTTGTAAACTGAGTTGCAAGCATTGTAATAAAATCTATCTGAGGCATATGATTCCCGCCGAAACCCCTGAAAAATTATTATCTGTCTGTGAGATGATAAGGAACAAGGGCATAGATGGAATTGTGCTCAGCGGCGGAAGTGAATTGGATGGAACCGTTCCATTGTATAGATTTTCGGATTCTATGAGAAAGATCAAGGAGATGGGCTTGACAATTAATGCACATACTGGTCCTGTGAACGAGAAGCAGGCAAGAGATATTCTCATGGCGGGACTTGACTGTGCGATGGTTGATGTTATCGGCTCGAAGGAAACAATCAGGAATGTGTTGGGTTTGAATTTTTCTCCACGAGATATTGAGAATGCGATGAAATTTCTACGAAAATATGGGATAAAAAATTTATCTCCACATTTAATTGTTGGCTTGGATTATTGTGAATTGAAACATGAATTTAAGGCAATAAAGATTCTCCAGAAAGTTAAGGTGGAGAATATCGTAATTGTTATAATAATCCCGACAGAGGGAACTGAATTCCAAGGCTTAGAGCCGCCACCAGTTGAGGATATCGGCTCTTTAATCTCCGAGATGAGAGATAAATTTCCAGAGACAAATATCTCATTAAGTTGCGTTCGACCTGGAGGAAAATACAGGGAAAGGTTGGATGAAATTGCACTAAAATCTGGAGTGAATAAGATAGCGATCCCATCAAGATCTGCATTTAATACCGCAAGAAAATTGGGTTTGAAGATAAAAATTTATCGAAAAAATAGGTGTTGTTCATGGTAAAATTGATACCCATAGCGGGGTTTGGGGATTTGAGAATTTATGCAAAGAGGGGATGTTTGTATTCCTTCTATAGTTCGCCTTATCCGGCGCATCCAAATCATTCGGCAGTCGATATCACAACTGGTGGTAAGAGATATGACGAGATATTTTCACCTGTGTCTGGTGTTATAGTTGATATAAAGAAGATTGATGCGCCAAAATTTTCCAAAAATCTTGATCCAGAATTCATAACAATAATAAGATACAACGATGAATATTCATTCAAGATAATTCACATGAAGCCTACACTCGAGATTGGCGATTATGTGAGTGCTGGCGATACAATAGGAGAACTGATAAGGACAGAATACTTTTCCAGAATAAATGATCTTGGAATCCATATAGAGATCAGAAAGAACAATGATCTATATAGGGCATTGGGTGGAATGCCGTTAAAGCCGATTGTGTCGGAGATCAGGGGCGAGACGGAATTGGTTGGGAGGATATCGGAGAGTAATGAAAAATACTCAATAGTGAAGATAGAAAAATCCGGGGCTTCTGAGCACATCAGAGGTTTAACTTGTAAGGTAAATGGTAGGAACGCATTTCTAGATTTTGGCTACCCTTATCTAGAATATGGTGGTGTCATAGGAGCAAGAAACGGCAATGTCCTCCTTAATAACATAAAAATTGGAATTTCAAGAGAGAATATAATAAAATTCAATAAATTTCATGTATATGCGAATGATCTTAGAGTAGAGAGCATCACATCTGTTCTTTCATTGAAAGACAAGGCAGAAATTAAGATAACTCCATCTATCTTCGAGAGGGGTGAAAGGGTAGAATTCAAGATAAAGGAGGTGATTTAAATGAAGATTGAGGAATTCGAATTTCCGGACGATCTTCTATACACAAAGGAACATCTCTGGGTAAAGATTGAAGATGGAAAGGCAAGAGTTGGCTTTACCGATTTGGGACAGGCATTCTACAAAGGAATAATGCATATTGATCTTCCAAGGGTGGGAGAGAAATTCAGATTGGGGGATGAAATTTCCACATTTGAAACGATAAAATCTGTATCTAAGATAAATTCTCCCCTCAGTGGAAAAATTACAAGGATAAATGAAAATCTAAAGGACAACCCGGAGATCATCAATGAGGACCCCTATGGAAAAGGGTGGTTATTTGAGATAAAGATGGAAAGTCCAGAGGAGAAAGAACAACTTATGGGTATAGAAAAGGCTGCTCCACTCTTCAAGGAGATTATAAAAAGGGAGAAGGAGAGATATGCATATCTGTACGAATAAAAAATGCTGACTGAAATAGAGAAAAGGGCTCAGAAATTTAAGCCCATAACACTTGAAGAGGCGAAATTTCTATTAAACTTGGAATGGGATAAATTCTCGAAAATAATGAAACTGGCGAGAGAACAGGCAGACGGGATTTTCGGAAAGAGGCTATATTTTCACTATACGGGAAACAACTACCCCGCGCTTTCCCTGACCGGAGAAAAATGCGCTCTGATGTGCAAACATTGCAAAGCAGAGTTATTGAAAAGATTGATTCCAATTCGAAATAATGAAGAATTAATAAAAGTCTGTATAAATCTGGAGAAGAACGGCGCAATAGGTTGTCTCCTCACTGGTGGATGCGATACAAATGCGAAAGTTCCAATTGTAGAGTTTGTCGACGGAATAAGAGAGGTAAAGAGAAGAACAAATCTCGGTTTGATCGCTCATACCGGAATAATAAACAAGAATGAAGCATCCCTTTTAAAGAATGCCGGTTTAGACGGAATTCTTCTTGATATTGTTGGATCTAAGGAAACAACAAGGGAGATTTATGGTATAGAAATTCCTGAAGAAAAGTACAGAGATTCATTAATTGCGTGTCAAGATTCTGGAATAGAGATAATTTCGCCGCATATATGTGTTGGTCTCCACAATGGAAAATTAAAACATGAATTAAACGCCTTGGAGATAATTAGAGCGATTGAACCAACCACCATAGTTATAATTGCATTGATGCCATTAATAAAGACAGAAATTAGATCTATTCGCGTGAGAGCGGAGGATGTCGCAAGAATTATCTCTATTGCAAGGTTAATGTTTCCTCAAATAGGGATTACCTTGGGGTGCGCAAAATCATCCGGGGAAGAGAGAGCGAGGATAGATGAATTAGGAATTAAAGCCGGTGTCAGTGCTATTGCATTACCCACTGAAAGGGCAATCGAAACCGCAAAAAAACTGGGATATGAAATTAAAGAAGTAAAGACATGTTGTGGCGTTCCGGGATGATTTATAGTCAATCCCGTAATTGCCACAAGGCTTTTGAGCCAACTTCTCAATAAGAGGATGACCTCCTTTCCAGCATCAGTATTAAACCGTAATATTTTTATAAAAACAATTTAACTCCCTGACTTTTTTGATTTCTTTCGGATATATATGTATATCTGAAATACTTACCCTTGAGGGAACTGTAAAATAATTTAAAAAGAGATAAGTCATGAGGATAAAAACAAAAAATGATATTCATTCAGGGAGAGGTATATGCGGATGGTTCGCATATCTTCCATCTTTAGGTGTATATCCGAACTGTTCGGATATAAACTAGTTGTGCGACATGCTGATTTAGGAGG
>Ga0209410_1000069_pt1 | contig 39450 bp, 43 predicted proteins | sample Mar14436cmmetaG_FD_184135 | JGI IMG/M metagenome (GOLD analysis project Ga0209410, IMG submission 184135) | Marine hydrothermal vent microbial communities from Guaymas Basin, Gulf of California to study Microbial Dark Matter (Phase II) - Marker... ... | reverse complement strand
GTTTTCACGGTGAAGCGATCTTAACCAGGCCTCATATAAATAAGATGTAGCGGGGCCTGGATTTGAACCAGGGATCTCCGGGTTATGAGCCCGGCGGGTTAACCTGGCTACCCTACCCCGCTTTTCCAGCTCCATCCTATATTATCTCCCAGCTCCTAATATACCTTAGACCCTCCCCATATTATTCGCCTTTCCCGCCAATATTTTTCGTTTTTATCCCGTTTCTTCAAAGCTTTCTTCATAGGATAACTTGTATTGTGTTTAATGCTTTATCCATACAAATATCATGTCAAACCCCTTAAGGCATCATCGGGGGCATGAAGCGCTAATAATCATGCCAAAAATAAGGTTGAATATACCTCACACTAGGTTTATCAGACGCCGTCGATCCAGATCATCCAATTCTTAAAGGGTGTATGGTGGTCGCTCTTCTGGAGCCTCCTCGGCAGGCTTCTCTTCCTCGACCTTCTCTTCCTTGACCTCCTCCACGGCCTCAACCTCTTCAGCAGGCTTCTCAACGACTTCCTCAACTTTTTCCTCAACCTTCTCCTCGACTTCCACTTCTGGAGGGATCTCCGGCCTTTCCTCGCATAGCTTGTCTAGATCTTGCTTAACGAGCATCGCCGCTATTAGGGTGAGCAGGGACCCTGTCCTCATCCTCGCGGGTATCGCTGGAGCTAATGCTTGGGCTAGGTTCGCTATCAGCCTCCTCCCAGCAAACTTCTCCTTATTCTCAGGCCACCATCTACAGGCCCTCGTCAAGATTCTACCCCAATATCTCTTGAGGAACTCCTCCCCGCTCTTTCTCAAGGGCTCCGCCGCCAAGGCTATGCTTTGGATGAAGAAGGCCGTTTTATCGACTCTTCTCGGAACCTTTGCCCTAGCGAGCCTAGCGACATCCCGGATCTCCTTGACCTGAGCACCTAGGATTGAGTAGAGTTCTCCTAGATCGAGTTCGATGAGCGCTTCAGCCCTTCTCGCCTCCCTCGCGACAGCCTTTCCCAAGAGATCGACCTTAGGCTTAGCCGCTTTTTTCACACGCTTAACCTTTCTCCGCCTCATAACAGATAAAACTATTCGCGGTGGATATATATTATTTTTCACCTTCACATCGGAACGCGTAATCATTCTCTAAGAAGTTGGTTTATAAGTTTGGATCCTAAGCCGATTGATGGATGGTCCTCTGGATAGGGTTGGACGACACGGACTCGAAGAGGGGTGGATGCACGACCTATGTCGGAGCCTTACTCATCCGGAGGCTTGAGAGGCTCGGCCTGAGATTGGCCGGCTTCCCGAGATTGATCAGGCTGAATCCAAATTGTCCATTCAAGACTAGGGGGAACGCCGCGATAGCCCTCAAGCTTCGAGGAGAGTATTCGCCGAAGGTGGAGGAACTCGTGGCCGAGGTAATTGAAGAATATGCTGAGCTTGAGGAAGAGGGAACTGAGCCGGGCGCTGCTTTCCTTGATGGAGAGCCTCCAGAGGATTTGAGGAGATTCTACTGGCGTGCTGTCTGGGAGATTATACCGCTTGAGGATGCATTCAAGCTCGCTGAGAGGATTGGGGCAAAATTGCTCTACTATAAGGATGGGAGGGGGGTTGTTGGAGCCTTGGCCGCGATCGGAGCCGATCTCTCAGCCGGCAAGACCTATGAGCTCATAGCCCATAGGAGGAGGGACTATTGGGGGACTATTAGACATATAGATCCAAGGTCTGTCTTCGAGATGGACAAGGCCACGAGGCCATACACCTTCGATAACGTGGATTATGAGGCTGGGGAGATCAGGATAGCTCCGCATACTCCATGCCCAGTCCTTCTAGGGATTAGGGGGGTGGATCCAGATGTCTTGGAGAGGGCTTTTAGGATGTTGAGGATAGGCGAGCCCGTCGAGATGGTGACGGTCTTCGAGACCAATCAAGGAACTGATGTTCATCTAAGGCCTGCGAGAATAGCTCAGCTGAGGGATGGGATGAGCGCCATAGTCACGGGAAGGGTCTTAGAGAAGCCTAGATATGAGGTGGGTGGCCACGTCTTCTTCAAGCTAAGCGATGGAACGGGAGAATTGACCTGCGCGGCCTACGAGCCAACCAAGAGCTTTAGGAATGTGGTCGCGAAGCTCCTCCCAGGCGACGAGGTAACCGTCTATGGAGCGGTCAAGCTCAAGCCCCAAGGCCTAACCCTAAACCTAGAGAAGATCCATGTGAGGAAGCTAGTGGAGGCGGTCGTTAAGAGACCTCCTAGATGCCCTAGGTGCGGTAAGAGGATGGAGAGCGTGGGCGCGGGCAAGGGATATAGGTGTAGGAGATGTGGGGTGAGGGCTGGAGCGGAGGCGGTGGAGGTCATCAAGCTTCCTAGAGAGATCACCACGGGATTCTATGAGGTTCCACCCTCGGCTAGGAGACATCTGGCCAAGCCCCTAAGCCTCCAGATCTAGGTCTCCTTAGATACCACGAGCATCGTTAGGGTGCTTCTAACCTTGTCCAGCCTCCGTCTGAGGGCGTCCCGAAAATCTCAGGACGCTATCCTCCAGGAGATCACTTCCTTGAGCTTATTCATGGACTCAGCCTCAATCTTCGCAACTATATCATAGAGTCCATAGACGATATACGCCTCCTTGACGTTAGGCACCTTATTCAGCTCCTTCAAGATCTCCTCTTCGGCACCTATCTCAGTATTGATCAATACAAACGCCGTTGGCATGGTTAATATAGTGGTGAATCTCGTAATAAGCATTCCGATAAGAGATTTAAGAAATGGCTTTGTATTGAGCGGGTGGATAGGGCTGGGATAATGGTCGCGAGGGCGATCTACAGCTTCGCCTGCATAAATTGCGGCGGAGAGATACTCGATGAAAGGTTGCTCAAGCTAGGATTATGTGAGAAGTGTCTACCGGATATTGGAGACATAGATCTCCAGCAAGCGATAGAGGTCTTGAAGTCGAGTGGAAGATTGAAGAAACTGAGGGAGATCTCAGCCCTCTACACGAGCTATCTCGAGTTTAAGGAGTTCTTCACGAGGGCGGTTGGATTTGAGCCTTGGGCACTCCAAGAGGTCTGGGCCAAGCGCATACTCTTGGGAGAGAACTTCGCGATAGTCGCCCCGACTGGAATAGGTAAGACGGTCCTCGGATTGGTTATGGCATTATATCTCGCCTCAAAGGGCAAGAGATGTTATGTTATCGTGCCGAGCAGCATCCTAGCTCAACAGCTCTATGAGAAGGCTGAGAGATTCGCCGAGAGGGCTGGGATTAAGTCGGTTGAGATAATCGCATATCACGCGGGCTTGACTAAGGGTGAGAAGGAGGAGGCGTTAAAGAGGATCTCCAGCCCCAGAAGTCTCCTGATAACGACCGATAGATTTCTGGTGGATCGCTTCGAGAACCTCAAGGGAAACGTATTCGACTATGTATTCGTCGATGACGTTGACTCATTCCTTAAGTCTCCGAGGAACATCGATAGGGCCGTAAGCCTCCTCGGATTCGATCCAGAGATAGTTGATCAGGTCTTAAAGCTTATCGAGCTTAGGAGGAGGATTGCTAGAGGATTCGACAAGGATCTCCTGAAGGAGTATGAGAGGGTGGAGAAGATCGTTGAGAGAGAGAAGAGGAAGAGGAGGGGGTTGCTGGTAGTTTCGGGCGCGACTCTCAGGGGTAAGCGGACTAAGAGGCTTATGATCTTCAGAGAGCTCCTCGGATTCGAGGTTGGAAGGCTTCCAGAGTTCGTCCGAAACATAGAAGACCTGTACATCGAGCCTGAGAAGAGCGATCTAGTCGATGAGGCGATAAGTCTCGTCAAGAAGCATGGGCCGGGATGCCTCATATTCATCCCACAAGCCCTTGGAAAGGATTTCGCGGCCGAGGTCTCCGAAAGATTTGAGAGGGCCGGGATAAGAGTCCACCTGTATGAGAAGATGGAGGCTGACATCCTCCAGAGATTCTGCGACGGAGAGATCGACGCGATGGTTGGGATAGCTAGCCTCAGAAGCCCCTTGGCGAGAGGGATAGACCTGCCCGAGAGGATAAGGTATGCGATCTTCATAGGGGTTCCGAGGAGGGAGATGATCATATCGAGGGACGAGTATAATCCGACGAAGATCCTAACCCTAATCTACAACATAATGCCGATCCTTGAGAAACGGTTAAGGGATGAGGCCGAGGCCGTCGCCGCCAAGCTCTCAAAGATAGTTCCATTAAACAAGGAGCTCATGGAGAGGATTAGGGAGGCCATCGAGAGGGGCGAGAGGCTCGAGGGATTCGAGGGATATGCTGAGAACGCGATAGTCGCCGGTAGGGAGTTCTTGAAGAAGGTGTTGACGGATGAGCTTATAGAGAGGATTAGGAGGGAGCTCGATATCTCGATAAAACCGATCGAAGAAGGGTTCTCGCTGATAATCCCAGACGCATCCGGATACATTCAAGCATCTGGGAGAACCTCAAGGCTCTACGCATATGGGGTTACTAAGGGGATGAGCATAGTCTTGGTAGACGATCCGAAGGCGTTCAAAGGATTAGCGTCCAGACTTAAGGTGATGTTGGAGGAGCTCGAGTTCGAGCCATATGATGAGAGGAAAGCCGAACTGGTTTTCAAGGAGATAGACTCCGAGAGGAAGATAATTAGAGAGCTTAGGCTTGGAACCGCGAAGATAAGGGTCAAGGACGTGATAAGATCCGCCTTGATGCTCGTCGAGTCGCCGACAAAGGCTAGGACGATAGCATACCTGTTTGGGAGGCCCTTCAGGAGAGAGGTTCAGGGGCTAACCGTCTATGAGACGAGCATAGGTGGGGTGATAGTCGGGGTTGCGGCGACCAAGGGGCATCTGACAGACCTCATCATCGGGAGGGGGATACACGGCGTCGAGATGATGGATAGCAGGTTCATCCCTATCTACGGATCGATCAAGAGATGCCTGAAATGTGGGGAGCAGTGGGCCGATGGAGAGTCATGTCCATCATGCGGGTCTAAGGAGTTTATCGACAAGACTCAGATAGTTGAGGCGATCCGAAAGCTCGCGACCCAATACAACGACATCTACCTCGCAACCGATCCAGACGCCGAGGGAGAGAAGATAGCATACGACCTAATGTGCTTGATCAAGCCATATAATCCTAGGATCTATAGGCTTGAGTTCCACGAGGTCACGAGGAGGGCCTTACTCTCGGCGGTCGAGAATAAGAGGGATGTGAAGCTGAGCCTAGTCGAGGCACAGTTGCTTAGGAGGATCGAGGATAGGTGGATAGGGTTCGAGCTAAGCATGAAGCTCTGGGATAGGTTCAAGAGTAGATGGCTATCGGCTGGAAGGGTTCAGACCCCCGTCCTGGGATGGATCGTGGATGTGACCGAGAAGGCTAGGAAGAAGAGAAACCTGCTAAGGATAAGGTTGAAGGATGGGCCGATGATAGAATTGCTCGACCCCGAGAACCTCGATGAGATCAAGGAGAAGTGGGAGGAGGGGAGGCTTAAAGTCAAGGTTAGGGATGTGAGCTATGAGGAGAGGGTCGTCAACCCGTTACCGCCCTACACAACGGACTCATATCTCAAGGATGCCTCACTCTACCTAAAGCTATCCTCGGTGGATGCGATGAGGATAGCTCAAGAGCTATTCGAGGCGGGGCTGATAACCTATCATAGAACAGACTCGACAACCGTCTCCCAAACCGGGATAAATGTCGCGAAGAGCTATCTTGAGCAGACATATCCCGAGGAGTTCGCTCCAAGAACCTATAGGAGGGAGGGGGCGCATGAATGCATCAGACCCGTTAAGAGTCTAGACTCGGAGAGGTTGAGATATTATATGAGGATGGGGATAGTCAGGATTCCTAGGAAGCTAAGCGACCTACACTTCAAAGTATATGATCTGATCTTTAAGAGGTTCATCGCCAGCCAGATGAGATCCGCGAAGGTCTTGACCCAGAGATATGTCGTCGATGTGGTGGGGAACTCGGTCGAGGTCTCAAGCGATGTCAAGATAATTGAGGAGGGATTCATGAAGCTATTCCCAACGACCAGGATTAGGAAGGAGGTGAGAGAAGGTGAGTATGATGTCGAGGATCTCTCGGTTAAGAGGATACCAGCCGCTAGGTTGCTCAGCGAGGGAGATGTCGTCGCCATGATGAAGGAGAGGGGGATTGGGAGGCCGAGCACCTATAGCAAGATTATCCAAACCTTACTCGATAGGGGATATGTAATCGAGAGAAGTGGAAGGCTGATAGCGACGAAAAAGGGGAAGGCCGTCTACAGCTTCCTAAGCCAGATGTTCCAGAAATATATCTCGGAGGAGCTTACGAGGAAGCTTGAGGAGGAGATGGATATGGTCGAGAGGGGTGAAGCGGACTATCAAGAACTCTTGAGGAGATTGTATGATGAGGTGATGGAGATAAAGAAGACGCCGATAGTGGTGAGCTAAAGGCTTGAATAAACCCAGCTATAGAGTCCTCGGCGAAGGGATCTTAGTCTCAACAAAGTCTCTTGAAGAGCTAGGTGAACTCGATGCGATAGTCTTCGACTGTGATGGAACCCTAATAGATGTCGAGGAATCATATTATCTCACAATTAGGCTGACCGTATCGATAATCTTGAGGGAGATCTATGGAATGCAGGTAAGGCTTGGAAGAGATGTAAATCAGGCGATAAAGTTGTTGAAGATGCTTGGGGGATTCAACGATGACATCAACACGGCCTCGATAATAGCTCAAACGATCCTAGCGTTCTCGCCGAGAGACCGTGTAAGGCGCGGGAGATTAGATCGAGTGGATATCAGCATATTCTTGAAAGACGCATCTAGGGATCGAAGCGAGCCTGAATTCGTCTCAGATGCTCTCCGATGGATCATGGATAAATGCTCGGAGCTTTATGGAGAGTATGTTACGAGAGTGGATCTTGAAAACATTCTCGACGAAATCGCTTCGAGTAGAGGTAGGGGGGAGATACTCTCAGATTTTCGGGCCAATATCTGCGGAGAATCTCCCTCGGACACTCTTCTTAGGCTCTTCAACGAGATATTCGATGGAAGAGGGGTGGAGGAGGAATTCGGGGAGAAGCCTAGATATGTTCTTTGGGATGGGGCGATTAGAAACGATAGACTATTGATTCGGGAAGAGACTTTACGAGATCTCTCGGAGATGTTTAACGGTAGGTTGGGGATCCTGAGCGGGAGGAGGAGATGGGAGGCCGAATACACGTTAAACGATCTCTTAAAGTATTTCGATCCGAGGGCCATGATATTCTCAGATGACCCAAGTTGGTGTGAGAAGCCGGATCCGATGGGGCTCATTAGGTGCTCACGCCTCTTAAACTCGAATAAGATCCTCTACGTGGGGGATTCTTCTGAAGACCTATTGATGGTAAAGAATGCTCTGAAGAGGGGATTAGACTCTTTGATGGCATCCGTCCTGACCAACGACTTCTCCCTCAACTACTTCATCGAGATGGGCGCCGATATAATCGTGGAAGACATTAACCTCCTTCCAAAGGCGCTAAGCTGTAAATCTTGGAGTCCATTCAAACTTCCATGACCTTCTCCGAATACTTATATAGGTGGCGAATCAGTAGAAGTTCATGGAAGAGGTTAGGCTAAAGAGAAGGGGAGCATTATTCAAGGATGAAGAGGGCGGGCTACTGCTCGTAAACGACGACAATCAAGCGTTCAAAGTCGACGAGGTCGTGGCCTATATCTGGAGTATCTGTGAGGGTAAGACTGTGAATGAGGTCGTGATGGAGTTCGCGAAGGTGAGCAATGTGGAGGCGGATGAGGTCAGGCAGCCGTTGATGAGCTTATTGGAGAAGCTTAGATCAGTCTCCCTAATAGAGTAGGTTGATTGGCTTAATGGTGGATTGGCTTTATCTATAATAGGTTGAGATATGATGTTTTTATGAACATGGAACAAGAATTCCTTCTAGATCTCCTCAAGGCCACGATATCACTCTTCATAGTCGTCGACCCATTCGGGAACATTCCCATCTTCATAGGGCTGACCAGCGACATGGATTCTGAGAGGAGGGCTAAGGCTTTCAGAATGGCGGTCATAACAGGCTTCATACTCCTCATGATCTTCGCGATAGCTGGGAGATGGGTTCTCAAGATATTCAACATCACCCTCTACAGCTTCCGGATAGCTGGCGGGATACTTCTACTGTTCCTAGCGTTGGAGCTATTGATGAGGGAGAAGGTTTATGCAAAGATCTCCCCCGAGGAGTCTGGAGCGGTTCCCCTAGGAGTCCCATTATTGGTAGGCCCAGGCGCGATAACGGCCACGATCATAAACTTGGAGAGCGTGGGGTTCTCGGCGACGGCGATCTCGGTCGCAATCGTCTGCATAATCACTTGGATCGTCTTAAAATTCATCGAACCCATCCACAGACTTCTCGGAAGGATTGGGTCGACGGTTGTCTCGAAGGTTATGGCCATGCTATTGGCTGCGATAGCCGTCCAATTCATCCTAGAGGGTATCTCAGAGTATCTCTCACAGATCATGTGACATACTATCTTGGAGTCTTGACGCATCTCAAGATAAAGTACGCCATGAACAGCGCCACTGAGGAGATCTCCGCGGCAGCCGCCTTCGTCAGGATTCCCGTGAATGTCTTGATGAGGAGGTATAGTGGCCATATAAGTGCGTAGAGGATGAATATGCTCAACATGGCCTTGCTCCTAAACTCTATCGAATCCGCCAATATCGTTAGACCCATGCTCGTGAAGATGGCGACCGATACGAGGAAGTGCAGCCTGCCATAGACCTCGTCGAACGCGGCTATCATCTGGAGGAGGAAGCCTGAGACCGCGAATAATATCCAGCTGATCCTCGAGCTACGTCTAACATAGTTTAACGCTAGTAGGATCATTAGGAGGCCGACCAAGAGTAGGCTGAAGTTGAATTGGGCGGCGACCTCGCTCTTAACGGAGTTTCCCAAGTCGCTCAATGCATTCCTCCTCCAATCAAACCAGCCCGCGAGGGAGATCGAGTAGTAGACCGATGAGAAGAAGATCAGGGCTATCAGGACTCCGGCGATCAAGGGCTTAAACGCAGCCATCGAGACCAGCTTTCATCACCTTGGGATAAACCTTCCGGTCGGACAAAATATTTAATGATCGACGAAAGCCGTAGGAGATAGACTTGGAGATCGTTGAGAGAGCTGGACTCGATGAGAAGCTCCTCAACTACATCGAGAGAGACCCGACACCGCATCTCTTCACGATCTACGACCTGCTATATGAGCGGGAGAATACGAGGATCTGGGTTGTCGAGGAAGATGATGAGGTGAAGGGATATCTGCTGAATTGGAAACCTCTGGATTCATGGATCCTCGAAGTAGACTATGCTGAATATGCCGATGCCTTGCTAAGGCATGTTGCTCCGGAAAGGGGCTCCATGATAATAGATCTAAAGCTTCTGAGGGTTATCGAGAAAGATGTTAAGCCCGTCGAGGTCTATGACTGGATCTTGATGGAGGCTAGGCAGGGAGAGGAGAAGCTCGTAGACTTCAGCGATGTCGTTGAACTTGCTCCAAGCCATGCGGACAAGCTATACGATCTCTATAAACTATGGCCGGCTGGGAGTAGGAGTAAAGCCTACCTTGAGAGCTGGATTAAAAGGCTCCCGGTCTTCGGAATCTTCAAGGGAGATAGGCTCGTGTCGGCGTCAGGAATCCTAGCCAAATCGAGCTACGGCGGGGTGATCGGCGGAGTATTCACGCATCCAAGATATAGGGGAAAAGGCTATGCTTCGAAGGTGGTTTCAGCAGCAACGAGCCGCATCCTCACCGAATCTAGAATATCAGCCCTATACCTAGCTTCAGACAACTCAGCAGCCTTTAAACTATATGGAAAACTAGGATACAAGGTTCATTCGAGGAGAGCCTTCATCAAATTACAGCGGATGATGAGATAACCTCCTTAAACGTGCTTACTATGAAGCTTTCGAGGGCTGCGGCGGCTAAGAGCAATGCTGCCGATACCCCTATACTTATGAGTAGCCATTTAACCTCTCTCCTAACCCTCCTCTTGATCAGCGAGTATGAGAAGATTATACTCTCCGAGGCGGCGACACCATATCCCAAGAACTCCATCAATCCATAAACCATCGTTATCGAGAATAGGATGAATATCATGGGATGTATTCCGGATTTGGTCGAGATATATCCCAAGAGCTCCCCGGTCTGAAATACTATAAGCCCGATTATACCCACCCCTATGAAGGGTATGAAGGAGAGTAGCGCGATCTTGAGGTTGTTCATGAAGATTCTGAAAGTTGAGAGATCTTCCGTCAAATCCTCAAACTGCTTCATAAATTGCCTCGCCTCCTCTCCGCTCAAGGGAATGGATGAGCCTACTCCAAGTATTATGAAGAGTATTATGGTAGCTAAGATTGCAAATAGAATCCTATTGATGGGCTTCAGCCTCGGATTAGATGATCCTCCCCTATCCAAGCTTCTCATCCAGCCTTCTCTTAATCTCATGGTAGGCGGCGTTAATATCCTTAAGCCTCTCGATTCTATGGAGGATCAGCGGATTCACGCCCCTCAGGATCGATGTGTAGAGGGAGATGTAGTCTGAGAGCATGAAGAGCTCGATTATCTCCTCGAAATAGCTCTTGGAGCTTGCCCTTAACTCTAACACCCTCCTCTCTCCAAGCAGCCTGCTCAAAGCCTCAATCGTCTTCGAGATCTCATAAGGCTCCCTGAAGCTTCTCGGAGCTATTATCAGCCCATCTCGGGGAATCGCCTCTATATCGTTATGCAGAGCCTCGGGGATCTCAGCATAGTGGCAGAGGAGCTTCGCGTTTTCATTAAGCTCACACTTCAACCTATATCCAGGCAACCTAACCTCCCTATACACGTAGATTATTGGATGCGATTTGGAGATCCTTATCGCCGCCTCCTTCGCCGGATTCTCATCCACCCCCTTATCCCTCTTCAATCTCTCCTGAAATCCTCTAATCTCATCTAGGTTTATCCTCTCGAGGTCGAGGCCGAGATTCTCCAAGTATCCTAGGATTCCTCCAAGCATATCTGGGAAGGCATATCGCGGTTGAATCCCGCTCCTAACCCTTATGACCTTGAATCCAAGCCTCTCGCCCAGCCTCGCCAACCTACCATCCGAGGTCACGGCCACGACCCTATCTCCCCGATCGAGGAACTGGAGTAGCGAGTTGAGGGTCTCGGAGGTGTTTCCCGAATAGCTTACCGCTATGATCAAGTCCCATTCACCCGGTGGAGCCGTATACTCCTTCGAAACTTGGGCAACTATTCCCTTGGATGATAGTATCTCAGCCGCCACGTCGCAGACTATGCCGGAGCCTCCCATTCCTAGGAGGAGAACCCTATTTACATCGATCCTCTCAACTCCCATAGATCTTCCAGACCTCAATCCCTCCACGAATGCGTCAACATATCCATCCACGAGCTCAAATGCCCTGCGATAACCTTCCACCCTATACATCCATTCACGGTCGAGTAGTTCATGCCTCACGCCACATCACCTTCAATCGGGCTGAATTCTCCACCAAGCTCTATAACCATTCTCCTCAAGGACTCCGCCACTTTTTCAACCCTCCTCTCAGCGGTCTTAAGCCTATTCGCCGCCGAGATTAGCTGAAGCCTAATCATGGATCTCCCCTCCTCCATCCTTGGATGAGACTTTATATACACATCCGGGCTCCCAGATCTAAGGGTCTCGATCCTTGGAGCTAGGGTGGATTCGGCTATCCCCCTGACCTCGAACCACCTCTCAACCCTAAAGACCTTCTTTAAGCTCTTCTCGATCAGTGGCTTAACCTCGTTCTCGAAGATGCTTTTAAGCTCTGAGGGGACTCCGGGAAGGCAGACGATCCTAGTTCTTCCAGATCTTAGGAGGACTCCCGGAGCTGATCCAACCTCATTCCTCAAGGGTCTCCCGCCCCTTGGGAGCATAGCCATCTTAATCCTTTGAGGAGTTAGCTCTGGAGACGGTATAACTCCCCTCTCATATAGTTGCTTATATCTCTCCTTAAGCATCTTAAGGGCTTTCCTATTCAAGACGAGCTTTCTCTTAAGGGCTTTCGCGACGCCTCTGAGAGTCAGGTCGTCGTAGGTGGGTCCGAGACCCCCACTGGTTATTATCCAGTCGACCCCGCTCTTAATAGATTCTCTGACCGCCCACGCGATCTCACCTATATCATCTCCAACCGTTATCATCCTATCAACCCTCCCGCCCATCGAGGTTATCCTCTCCGCGAGCCATTTTGAGTTCGTGTTTAAGATCTTTCCATCGAGTATCTCGTAGCCGATCGTGATCAGATTAAACCTCGTCTGCTTAAGGCTCGGAAACCTCATATTCGGGTGTAAGCGGGCTCTCCGGCTATTTAATGTCATCTAGCTGGGGAAAGGTTAATTTCCCGGATAGGCTTCAAATAGAATTAGGACGATAGATCATGGTGTAGACCCTTGTCGCAGTTAAAGATCTTCGACCCCTCGCTTGAAGGCGAATTTGCTAAAGCCATTAGGGAGCTTCTAAGGAGGGATGGGGAGGAGGTCGCTAAGAGATGTGGGGTAGTCTACCTGCCTCCAAGACCCAAGAAAGGTCATGGAAGATTCATCGTGAACCTCTTAACGAAGACTTATTCGGTCGAACTCGACAGGAGGGAAATCGTTGACCTCATAGCTGGAAGAGAGATTAGGGGGGAGATAGCCCTCCTAATAGCCAGATACCTCTGCTACTCATCTGGCGGTGGAAGGAAAGAGGACTGGATACCATATGATCAGTTCCCGGGGTCGAAGCGGTATCGAAGCCTATTCGATAGATACGTTATAAGACCTTTCGCGAGATCGTTCGGATATGATCCTGAGAGATATAAGGCAGTATGTAAGAGGCTCGGGGGTAAGAGGGAGAGATTAGGGGGGTTGAGCTATTCATTCAACTTCCTCCCAAGGGTTAGGATCTTGACCCAGCTCTGGAAGGCGAAGAAAGAAGACTACATACCTCCAACCGCGAACCTCTCATTCAACCACTCCGCGAGATACTATCTCTCAGTTAGGGATTTATTCTTGGCTGGTAGGATTATGGTCGAGCTCATGGAAGCGGAGGCCAGGAAGCTCGAGAAGAGGTGATCTTTGGAGGCCGAGCCGATGCTTGAGGGGGTTAGAGGAGCTTTCTCAAGGCTCGTCGAGAACATCAAGACCAAGAGCCTATCCGAGAAGGATATAGAGAGATATGTGAACGAGTTTAAGCTCCAGCTAGTCTCGAATGATGTGGCCCTGGAGGTCGCAGAGAAGCTTGGAGAGGAATTATCTAAGAGGCTAAGGTCCATGAGGTTTAAGAGGTTTGGCGGGGTCGAGGAGGAGGTCGAGAGGCTTCTAGAAGAGATCTTGGCCTCGATCATCCATGAGGTTGACGTAGATGACGTTTTGAGGAGGATCGAGGAGAAGAGGAGGAGCGGAGAACCCTTCATAATATTGTTCGTCGGCCCAAATGGGAGCGGTAAGACCACCACCATAGTGAAGTTCGCGAAATATCTCAAATCAAGGGGATTCAAGTCGCTGATCGCAGCCTCAGACACATTTAGGGCTGGAGCGATAGAGCAGCTTAAGAGGCTCGCCGAGCCGATCGGGATAAGGGTTGTGAGCCAGAGATATGGAGCCGACTCGGCGGCCGTCGCGATGGATGCTGTTATGAGCGCCAAGGCGAATAGGATTCCAGTCGTCTTGATAGATACCGCTGGGAGAACCGAGATCGATCTAAACCTCCTCCAAGAGATGAATAAGATCAAGCGGGTGGTGAACCCCGATCTCGTCATCTATGTTGGAGATGCCTTAGCGGGAAACGTCGCAGTCGAGCAAGCTAGGAGATTCGATGAGCATGTTGGGATAGATTATGCGATATTGGCCAAGCTCGACGCAGATGCCAGAGGAGGCTCGGCGATCTCGATAAGCTACTCGATAAACAAGCCAATCCTATTCGTCGGCGTCGGCCAAGACCTAGATAGCTTGAAGCCATTCACGAGAAAGCTGATAATGAATTTGATCTTGGGAAAGAGCTCTTGAAAAAATTAATCTTCACGCTGGGCCAAGAATATGTTGATGGCATCGGTTAAGAGGGCTTTAGAGAGGTTGACTAGGAGACAGCCCGGCCCACTCCCATCATTCACGAGGACTCAGCTCATGGACCTGATCATGATTATTGGTAGATCAGAGACCATTGGGAGGAAGCGTTTGAGCAAGCTGATGGGCTTGGGCGAGGGAGCTGTGAGAACGATGCTCATGAGATTAAAGGATGATGGATTGATAGAGGTTGTTGGGAGGGAGGGATGTAGATTGACTCAGAAGGGTAAGAGGATCTATAAGGAGCTCGAGAAGACGATTAAAGATCTTGGAGAACTCAAGCTGGAACTCCCATGGAACTATCCATCAAACTACGCTGTAGTCGTGAAGAATAGGGCAAAGCTTGTGAGGAGGGGATTGGAGCAGAGAGATGAGGCGATAAGGGCTGGAGCGAGGGCGGCCATAATCCTAACCTATCAAGATGATAGGCTGATGATGCCGGGCGTAACGGATCTGATGGAAGAGCATCCAAGCTTCGCCTCCAGCATAATTGAGGCCATTAAGCCTGAGAATGGAGATGTTGTAATAATCGTCGGGGCAGACGACCCTTTAAGCGCTAGACATGGAGCTTTGGCGGCTGCTGAAACCCTACTTTGACTCCTCGAAGTGTCTCCTCCACTTCTCGGATGGAAATCTCTTCTCCATTATCTCAAGCTCCCTCTTGAAAGCCTCCTCCAAATCCACGTTAAACCTATTTGTTAATTGGAGGAATAGGGTGAATGCTTGGGCGAACTCCCTCGAAACCTCTCCAACCGGAAGCTCGTGGCCTAGCCCTGAGACCTTATATCCCTCTCTAACTAGGATATGTCTCCCTATCTCAGAGAGCTCCTCGATTAGGTGGGTGAAGATCTGCGACTCCCTAAACATATTCCAGCACCTCTCCTCCTCAAATTCCAGGATCCTCTGTTGAGCCTCTCGAATCCTCAAGCCCGTCCACCGCCGATTCCAAACAAGTCCATGAAATAAAGATATATCAATCGATCTCAACCCTTTAGAACGTTGACGGAGGGTTAGTGATGGCTTCTCTAGAAGAGCATTTGAGTAGAGCTGTCGTAGAGCTTCAAGCGCTTGAGAGAGCGATCTCAGACCTACAGTCTAGGGTTACGGCGCTAAGGGTTTTGATGAATGAATATGATGGGGCGATAAGCTTGCTCGATGAATTGAAGAGGCGTGGGGAGTTGACCGAGGTCTTGGTCCCGATAGGTGGGGGGAACTTCATCCACGCGGAGATTAAGAGGCTCGACATAGTTGAGGTCAGCATAGGCTCTGGAATAGTCTTGAGGAAGTCGCTGGACGATGGAAGGAAGATAATGGAGAAGAGGAAGGAGAGCCTGTCGAGGGCGATAGAACTATATGAGAACCAGATAGTCCAATATGCTCAAAGGGCGGATGAGCTTAGGAGGGTTGTCAACGCTCTCGCCGCGAGGTTGAGGGAGAAGCAGGCTAAGTCCCAAGAGTCCAGGAGCTGAGATACCTCCTCTGCTCATCGGTCAGCCTCTCAACCTCTATTCCCATGGCCTTAAGCTTGAGGCCTGCGACCTCCCTGTCAATCTCCTCTGGAACCCTCAAGACATCTCTCGGAAGCCTTCCACGATTCTCGACCAAGTATCGCGCCGATAGGGCTTGTAGGCTGAAAGACATATCCATGACTTCACTTGGATGACCCTCGGCGCACGCTAGGTTCACGAGCCTCCCCTCGGCTAAAAGATACAGCCTCCTACCATCTCTCAAGACATACTTCATGATACAATCAGATATGCGCTCCTTTCTGATCGAGATCTCCTCTAGGTCTCTCAGACTTATCTCGACGTTGAAGTGGCCTGCGTTCGCTAGGATCGCGCCATCTCTCATCACCTCGAAGTGCTCTCTCCTAATCACATTTATGTTCCCGGTGGCCGTTATGAATAGGTCTCCATGTTCCGCCGCCTTACTCATGGGCTCGACGTTGAAGCCATCCATGACGGCTCTAAGCGCCTTGATCGGATCTACCTCGACCACCGTGACCCTCGCACCCATCCCCCTAAGCCTACGAGCTATCCCGGATCCAACATTTCCGAATCCGACCACGACGGCGTCTCTTCCAGCCAAGAGGGTGTTCGTGGCCCTGACAATTCCATCTAAGGCTGATTGACCCGTGCCGATCGGATTATCGAAGAGCCTCTTCGACTCAGCATCATTCACGGCGATGACCGGGTAGAGGAGCTTCTCCTCTCTCGCCAGCGCCTTAAGCCTCACGACTCCGGTCGTGGTCTCCTCAGATCCTCCTATGATCCCTTTAACGAGCTCCTCAAAGTCCATTCCATCGACGATATCCTTGAGGTAGTCGAGCTCCCTCATTTGGATACCATATCTAAGCTTGTGGATGGTTGATATCAGGTCGGCTCCATCATCCATCGTTATCATGGGCTTGGAGGCGATGACATGTCCTAAACATCTATAGTATTCTTCCTCGGTCTGACCCCTAAAACCGTAGACATGAACCCCTTCCTCGACTAAGGCCGCCGCGACATCATCCTGTGTGCTGAGGGGATTAGATGCGCAGAGATATAGTTCAGCTCCACCGGCCGCTAAAGCCCTCATCAAGACGCCTGTATCGGTGGTTATGTGGAGACATGCCCCGATCCTAATTCCTCTTAGAGGCTTATCTTCAGAGAACCTCCTCCTAATCTCCATCAGGACTGGCATCTGAGTCTCAGACCAAGCGATCCTCTTCCTCCCCACCTCGGCTAGGGATAGATCCTTGATCCAATACTCCCTCACGCCCCAAATCTCCGCAATCTTTAACTTATAGATTAATCAGGTTCGAGATGGGATTGAGCTGGGAGGATCTTATCAGGAGGAGGGAGGGCTACGAGAAGCTCTTAGATAAGGTTATGTCGGAGCTCCCTGAAATCGTTGGAAAGCGTGGGGATAGGGCGATAATCCTGAACCCAATACTGATCCATGAGGCTAGGAGGACGATAATAACGAACTTTAAGGATCTCGCGGAGAAGCTCAACAGAAATCCGAGACACTTGGCTAGATTCATCTTCAAGGAGTCCGGAAAGCCCGGGGTATTGGATAATGAGAGGCTGATGATCCAAGGAAAGCTCTCAAACGACGAGCTTCGAAGACTTCTAAAACTCTATGTCAAGGAGTTCGTGAAATGCCCGCTCTGCGGAGGATTCGACACGAAGATAGTCGCCGAGAAGAGACTTAGATTCTTGGTATGCGAGGTCTGTGGAGCGAAGAATCCCGTTAGGAAGATTTAAAGAGGTTATTTCCATAATTCCTTCTTGAGCAGGTCTCTGACAGCCGTCCTCATCACGGCGCTCCTACTCGGATAAACCCCCCTCCTAACCAATTCATCCATCCCCTCGATCATGGCCTCAGGCATCTTAACCGAGATGAGCTTCATGACCTTCCCCCTATGCTGTTTAGTTTCTCATATCTGCTTGATAAAATTTTCCAAGCACGGCCTCGGTGAAGCCCCTGTAAAATGATGAAAACGAGTTAGCCAAGGCCATAATTCTCTCATAGAATGAGCATGGCCAAAGAAGATTTATCCGAGAAAATACATTCAATCTCTGGAAGGATCTTAGGCAAAATCCTCATACCATGGATTCTTCAAAATCGTCCAGACAATTGGGCTCAACCTTTCAGGTCAAGGCTTCTTTCTATCGAGTAGATGGTGATAGACCCTCTTCCCCTAACGGTTATCTACTTTGCCGCGGTCCTCTCTTCCCGCCGCCTCGCTCGACCTCCTCACCCTTCTTTTTCGCTACTTGACTCCTTTGGAGGTTCTTTAACCTCCTCTCCGAGTTCTTTAAGCTCGCCCTCAAGCTCCTTCTCGATCTCCTCGATGGGCTTAGGAGGTGGGGTTGTCGCCAAAGTATATCCTATCCAGGCCAAGATTCCCAAGACCGCGGCAACGGCCACAAACCCAGTCAGCTGGAGTAAGAGGATAGTCCACTCCGTGAAGAATAAAATCCACCCATAAACTATTATCCCGATCACCGACGCCACAAGGATCAGCGCCCCAATCACCTGATCCCTACTCAACCCAACAGATCACCTTAAGATTCACTAACTTAAACTATTTTTATCCTTTTCGGATTCGGAGAACTCTCCCAAAGCTTCTCACGAGCCTTCTAGATCCTCTAAGGCTAAACAATCCCTGAAAGAGCTTTATGTTGGGGAGGGGTTCTCGATGGTTGAGGCACTATCAGAAGGATGTAAGCCATTATTTCTTCAACGATCTAAGACTCGATAAAGCGTGTACATGACTTGCTATTAAAGGGCATAGGATTTATTTCTCCAGTCTTCGAGGGATCTGCCGTGAAGCTAGGGTTCGTTGGAGCTGGAAGGATCGGTAGCACATCGGCCTATACGATAATCCACCATCTAAGGGTCGATGAGCTGGCCTTGGTCGACATAGATGAGAGGTTGGCGGAGGGCGAGGCCCTAGACCTCCTCCACGCCTCCTACGCCCTAAAGAAGCCCATCAAGGTGGTCGGAGGCTCAGATTATTCCCTGATAGATGGCTCGGATCTGATAATAGTATCCGCAGGAGTGGCCAGGAGACCCGGGATGACCAGGCTCGACCTCCTCCATAAGAATGCTGAGATAATGAGAGAGATCTCAAAGAAGTTGAAGAACTATCTCGGTGACTCGTTGATCCTGGTGGTGACGAATCCAGTCGATTTGATGACCTACTTGGTCTGGAGGGAGACAGGGGTGTCGAGGAGAAGGATCTTCGGGATGGGCGGGCTATTGGATACGGCTAGGCTTTGGAGCTTGATGGGGAGGGTTGGAGAATCGTTCATTATGGGAGAGCACGGAGAGACCATGTTCATAGTCAAGGGTGATAAGAGACTTCAGGAAGAGGTTAGGAGGGCTGGGATGGAGGTTATAAGCAGGAAGGGAGCGACTATCTATGGCCCAGCGACTTGCATCTATCGAATGGTGAGGGCTGTGGTCGAGGATCTAAAGGAGGTCTTACCAGCCTCAGTGGTCCTTCAAGGTGAATATGGGCTTAAAGACCTAGCCATAGGAGTTCCAATAGTCTTGGGGAGGAGCGGCGTTGAGAGGATAATCGAGGTCGATGGGGTTAGAGAAGAGCTTAAGAGGTCTGCTGAGCTCTTGAGACAGAAGCTTAGGGAGATCGGGTATTGAACGCGGGAAAAGCAAAATAGGTTGAAGGGGAGAATTAAACTAGCATGAGCAGGGGAGGAAGGACCTCGAGGATTCCAGGATTCTATAAGCTAACGCCTATCGAGAGGCTTCAAAGGGTTAAGGAGTTCGCTAATCTAACCGATGAAGAGGTTGAGCTTCTAAGGAGATTTGGGGCTTTGGATGAAGCCCTAGCAAATAGGATGATAGAGAACGTGGTCGGAGTCTTCCAGCTTCCCCTCGGAATAGCCGTAAACTTCCTCATAAATGGAAAGGATTACATGATCCCCATGGCTATCGAGGAGCCGTCAGTCGTCGCGGCGGCCTCGAATGCTGCTAAGATGACTAGAGCCGGTGGAGGGGTCTACACCATGAGCACGGGATCCATAATGATAGGCCAGATACAGCTACTCGACGTCGAGGACCCCTATGGGGCTAGATTCGAGATTCTGAGAGCAAAGGATGAGATCCTACAGATAGCTAATGAGATGGACCCGGTTTTGGTGAAGTTGGGTGGAGGGGCGAAGGATTTAGAGGTCAGGGTCGTGGAGTCGGACGCCGAGGTTGTGGGCTCGAGGATAGGCTCCATGCTGGTCGTCCACCTACTCGTAGATGTTAAGGACGCGATGGGGGCAAACGCCGTGAACACCATGGCCGAGGCGGTTGCACCGAAGCTCGCAGCGATAACAGGTGGGAGGTATAGGCTTAGAATAGTCTCAAACCTCGCCGATAAGAGGCTTGTAAGAGCTTGGACGAGGATACCTCCAGAGGCGGTTGGTGGAGAGGAGGTCGCTAAGGGGATAGTCGAGGCATGGGCCTTCGCGGATGCAGACCCCTATAGGGCCGCAACCCACAATAAGGGGATAATGAATGGAGTCGACGCGGTCGTCATAGCGACTGGAAATGATTGGAGGGCGGTCGAGGCTGGAGCCCACGCCTACGCCGCTAGGACAGGCCGCTATAAGCCTCTAAGCACTTGGGAGATAGATGAGGAGGGATACTTGGTGGGCTCCCTTGAGATGCCTCTAGCAGTTGGGATAGTCGGCGGGGCGACGAGGACGAACCCGCTCGCCAGGATCGCGATAAAGATTCTAGGGGTTAAGTCTGCTCAAGAGCTCGCCGAGGTGATAGGAGCGGTCGGCCTAGTCCAGAACCTCGCCGCCTTGAGGGCCTTAGCGGCCGAGGGCATACAGGCGGGCCACATGAGGTTGGCGGCGAGAAGTATAGCGATGAGCGCTGGAGCGACGGGTGAGGAGATAGAGGTCGTGGCTAGGAGGATGATTGAGGAGGGGAAAGTGACCTTCAGTCGGGCGAAGGAGATTCTGGAGGAGTTAAAGGGCGAGAAGCAAGCTTCTTCATGAGAGATAACGTAGCTCGCGAACCACCCCTCTTTCTACTTATTCCTTGAATGTTGAAGCTCTAGAAGCCTATCAGCGATGGAGGGTCGTGATGAAGTGGCGATACTTATAAGCCCCGCCCGAAGGATCTCTCAGTGAACGATATGACGGATAAATTTCCCTTCACGAGGGTTCTCCAATTCAATTTTGAGGATGAGCCAGGCGTCTATGTCCACGCGGTGAAGGGATCGGATGTCGTGGAACTGGCCGCGAGGATTCACGCCAATACTGTCGTAATCTTCGCGAGGGATGCGTGGGGGAGAGCTTTCTATGATAGCAAGATCTCTGAGAAGCATGCTAAACTAGGCTCCAGGGACTTCTTGAAAGAGGTCGTCGAAGCGGCTAGGAAGAAGGGGATAAGGGTGGTGGCGATGGTGGGTCACACCACAAACCCCAAGCTCTACGAAAAGCATCCAGAGTGGGCTCAGAGGAGGATCGATGGAAGCCCAATAGCCATGGACACCGACCCCAGGCTGGCTAGAGGGGAGAGGATGAGGTGGCCGCTCATGTGCCTAAACAGCCCCTTCCTTAAACATGTCGCCGAGGAGATTAGGGAGGTTCTGGCCTACGACGTCGATGGAGTATTCCTAGACTCCTTCAGATATATGCCGGATCTGGAGAGAGCTTGCTTCTGCGAATACTGTAGAGCCCGCTATGCTAAGGAGAGGGGGCGAGAGCTTCCATCAAAAGAAGATTGGGAGAGTGCCGAGTATAGAGAGGCGTTTGAATGGAGGTATGGCGTGAACGTAAACGCCCTAAGAGAACTCTATAGGGTCGTGAAATCCACCAAGCCCTCGGCAATCCTAGCATACAATAATCATCCAGCGGGCTGGAAGGGTCGGGCCAACACCATCGTCGAGAAAGCCAAGGAGCAGCTCGACGTAGTTTTCGCCGAGTGCGCCGAAGCGGACTACAATCCACCCGGCTTCATCGCCGAGATGGTGAAGCTTACACGCGCAGTCAGCGGCGGCAAACATGTCTGGGCGTCTAGAAACTCCTTCCACGCTGCGTTAACTACCACGACCACGACGCCCGTGGCGATCAAGCAGGGTCTTAGAGAGGCATTCATCGCAGGCGGACACCCTTTCTACCTGGTCTTCAGCACGACCTTCTGCCAAAACCCAGATGTGGAGCGGGCCGCGGCGGAAGCGTTCAAGGAGCTTGAGAGGCTTGAGGAGTATATGGAGGATGCGGAGCCCGTCAAATACGTCGGAGTGGTCTACTCGAATAGGAGTAGGGATTGGGGAGGTAGGCGGAGACCAGACCATCTAACAGACTCCTTTAGAGGATTCTACTACGCCCTCACATGGGCTGGCTTGCCCGTAACCTTCATCTCAGACTCAGAGCTCGACGCCGGCGCCTTTAAGGACTATAAGGCGGTAGTTCTCGCCAACGTTCAATCGATGAGCGAGGCCGCGGCCAAGCATATCGAGGGATTCGTCGAGGAGGGAGGGGGGCTTGTAGCCACCTACACCGTGTCGCTACTAGATGAGAGGGGGGTGGAGAGGATGAAGCCCGCCCTCTCAAGGCTTCTGGGCATCGAGTATGGTGGGCTTCTGAAGTATCCATGGTCCTATCTACGCTTAACTAAAAAACATGCAGTGACCGACGGCTTCACGGACGGCCAACTACTCTTATGGGGCGACTTTGACCGAGAGTTCATGGAGAGGAGGGTGCCGGAGGAGCTGGCATGGCATGTAAGGGTGACGGCGGCTGACGGCGAGATTCTAGGGAGAGTTGTAGAGCCTATCGGCGAGTATGGCAACGAGTATGAGAATGGTAGAAGCCCACCCCCCGCGGGCCCTGAGCTCGAAGCACCCGCAATATTGGTCAAGGAGCTTGAGGGGCGGGTAGCCTACTTCACCGGACAATTGGGTAGGCTCTATTGGCGCCTAGGCTTGCCGGGTCATGAGAGGCTCATCTTGAACAGCGTTAGGTGGGTGGCGGGCGAGCCTCCGGCTAGGGTCATTGGCCCCGGGCTACTGCAGTTCGAGGCATATGAGCGGGATGGGCAACTCGTAGTCTACATCCTGAACCTAACCTATAGCAGGAGGATCGTGACTAGGCCGAATAGCGCCTTAAGCAGGGTCTGGCATAGCACGGCAGACTGCCTACACCCGCCGCGCGAGGTCGTGCCTCTCGACGATGTCAGCGTAATGATCTCAAAGGAGTATGAGGTCTCAAGAGCCTACTCTCCCCTCACGGGCGAGTGCTATGGCTTCGAAAATGTGGACTCGGGCTACGTCATAAGGTTAGGCAAGCTTGGAGAGTTTAAAGCTGTTGCGGTAGATTTGAGGTAGGTCTAGCTGAAAATCTTTATTAAGAGGGATCGATATTTTTAAAAATATGGCTATCTCTAAGAGAATTTTGATAGGCGTTGTTATCGCTATCGTGGTTATAGGGGTCGTCGCTTATGTGTTTTGGCCGAAGCCTCCGGCGAAGATTATCTGGGCCTCGACGCAGCTTAATCCACCCAAGGAAAGAGCATTTGCCGAGAAGTTGCTTGATGAGTTCACGAAGGAAACAGGGATAGAGGTCGAGTTCGTGCCCTTAGCCTATGGAGATTTAGCATCTAGGCTTGAGGCCGAGCAAAAGGCGGGAAAGGTCACTATAGCTCTCATAGGAGAGCTGCATGGTGGGCTAGACCTCTTCGCCGCTAAAGGCTGGCTAACTGATCTCACGCCACGCGGCGCATTGCCTGGCAGATCTTTTCCACCGATTCTTGAGCGATATACAAAGGTTCATGGTATCAAGGCATACATACCTTGGATGACGGCGACCTATGTTATGGTGATCAATAAGAAAGCATTCGATTACTTACCAGCCGGGCTTACAAAGGATGATGTGATGAAGCCGACGGATAAGTGGACTTATGACGCGCTACTCGCTTGGGCCAAGAACATCTATGAGAAGACCGGTGAAAAGAAACTAGGTTTCCCCGCAGGCCCAAAGGGATTGTGGCATAGATTCTTACACGGCTACATATATCCATCCTTTACGGGAGCTCAGGTGAAGAATTTCGCCAGCGACGATGCCGTCAAGCTTTGGGAATATCTTAAGGAGCTGTGGAAGTACGTGAATCCGGCCAGCACAACATGGGATGCGATGGCGGAGCCCTTGCTCAAGGAGGAGGTCTTGATCGCTTGGGACCACACGGCTAGGATCAAGGAAGCTATACTCACTAAGCCCGAGGACTTCGTGATCGTCCCGGTGCCCCGTGGGCCTAAGGGCAGGGGCTTCATCTTAGTTGTCGCTGGGCTCGCAATTCCTAAGGGTAGCCCTAACCCCGATGCGGCCTGGAAACTTATAGAATTCATGACCGACCCCAAGACCCAGGCAAAGGTTCTTGAGGGGGTTGGCTTCTTCCCATCGACTAGGGAGGCGACTGGAGCAATTCCTGCGGGGCCATTAAAGGTGATGGCTGAGGGTGTAGGTAGGCAAGTAGGAGCTTCCGACGCGCTGTTAGCGATGATACCGAGCCTCGGACCCTATGGCGGAGAGTTCCCGAAGATCTATAGAGATGCATATGAAAGGATAGTGCTTCGTGGAGAGGATATAAGACCTGTGCTCGATGAGCTAGCTCCGAAGCTGATGGATCTATTCCAGAGGGCTGGAGCCCCCCTACCCCCTCCAGACGCATAAGGGAAGTCGCGCGGTGTGCAAAATGAAACCCTCCTCTTTTTTCTCTTTAATTAAGAAAGGTGCTGAGAAAAGAGTGTTAATCTCCAAGCTCACACCCTATTTGCTCCTCATCCCCACGATCATCTACATCACAGTCTTAATCGGATATCCCCTTGCTCAAGGCGTGATCCTCGCCTTCCAAGACTCACATAGCCACTCACTCTCCCTCATCAACTTTGAGACATTGGTTAAAGATCCACACTTTTGGGAGGCCTTAAAGTTCACGTTCTTATTGGCAGGCATAATCATCCCGATCCAAGTATCCCTCGCAATCGCCGTCTCCTTATTGCTCTACACAAGGTTTAAAGGCTCAAGCCTCGTCCTCTACGTATTCATCATACCGCTGACCCTGAGCGACGTGTCGGCTGCGTTGATGTGGTACAATATCCTCACGGGCAATGGCTACCTCAACAAGCTCTTAATGGCGCTAGGTCTCATTGAGAAGCCTCTGCGTTTCTTCGGCTACGCCTATAGGTATATGGAGGTACTGGCTATAGTCTTGGCTGAAGTCTGGAGGGCAACGGCCATAGTCTTTGTCATACTCTTCGCAGGTCTCCAGATGATAGGCAGGGACTATATCGAGGCCGCGGATGTCTTCGGCGCGACAACTTTCCAAAAGCTCAGGCACGTGATTCTCCCCATGCTCAAGCCGAGCCTACAAGTCGCTCTAGTGACGAGGACTCTCTTCGCCCTACAGGTCTTCGGCACCGTGTGGATCCTAGCGGGAAGAGATGTTCCGATATTGGCGGGCGAGGCATTCTACTGGCAAACCCAGATCTTAAACTATAATGTGGCGTCGGCTTATGCCTTAGTGATAGGGGTGATCTCGATCCTCCTCGGGTGGCTCTACTTTAAATTCCTCAAACCTGAGTATCTCGCGGGTGGCGGCTTATGAGTCAGGCTAGATTCCTTCTGCGTAAATTGTTGGTGTATGCGGCCGCAATAATGATATGCGCTTGGATTTTGATACCGATTGTCTTGATCTTTATGTCCGCCTTCGCCGATCCTCATGACTACTATGATATTAAGAAGGTCATCCCGACCAACTTCACGATTGAGAACGTTAAGGATCTGCTGATAACTCTTGGAGAGTGGAGAGCCGTCCTGAACAGCCTGGTAGTCGCCCTCCTCACCATAGCCATAAGCTTCCCAATAGGTCTCCCGGCGGGCTATGCGCTAGCGAAGTACTTCTTTCCTGGAAGAGATTTCTTTAGATTACTGATAATAGGGTTGCGCATGTTCCCAGTGATGGTGATAGGTATACCCCTGGCCACCCTTTACATAAGGATCGGGCTTTCAGACACCCCTGTCGGGGTGGCAATAGCCCATGCATCCCTCGCCCTACCCTTCGTGATATTGATCACCTCAAGCGTCTTCGCCAGCATACCGAGAGACTATGAAGAGGCTGGCCTGATCTTCGGGCTATCAGGGTTCGGCGTATTCTCCAGAATCACCCTCCCACTCGCGCTACCCGGACTGGCGGCCGCCGCGATATTCGTCTTCGTCCTATCATGGAATGAGGTGTTCGTGGCCACGATATTGACCCTGATGAATAGGACGCTCCCGGCTGACGTGCTGGTCTCCGTGCTAGAGGCACCTGATCCCTATAAGTTCGCCGCAGCCTTCATAATGATACTCCCGGCGATGGCCTTCGTCTTTATTGCGAGGAGGTATCTTGTGACCATGTGGGGGATTAGGCTGAGGTGATCGTATGTGACTGTGGTCCGTTTAGAGAACCTTACAAAGAGGTTTGGCCGCGTCGTCGCGGTTGACCACTGTAACTTGACGATCAGGGATGGAGAATTCATGGTGTTACTGGGTCCAAGTGGTTGCGGGAAGACAACGACTCTACGCTTGATAGTGGGATTGGAGACGCCAGATGAGGGGAGAGTCTACTTCGATGATGAGGATGTCACCTATCTGCCCCCAAAGGACAGGAATGTCTCCATGGTCTTCCAGAGCTATGCCGTTTGGCCTCATATGAAGGTCTACGATAACATCGCCTTTCCCCTCAAGATAAAGAAGCGCTCTCAGGATGAAATAAAGAGGAGGGTCAAGTGGGCCAGCAAGCTTCTCAGGATAGAGAACCTTCTGGACAGGTATCCAGACCAGCTTAGTGGAGGACAGAGGCAAAGGGTCGCCGTGGCGAGGGCGATAGTGATCGAGCCTCGCGTCCTACTACTCGATGAGCCGTTAAGCAACCTAGATGCGTTGCTGAGGGTTCTCATGCGGGCCGAGCTCAAGAAGCTACAAAGGGAACTCGGCGTCACGACGATCTATGTCACGCACGACCAGGTTGAGGCCATGACACTAGCTGATAGGGTGGCCGTGATGAACGAGGGCAAGTTCATGCAGGTGGGCAGACCTAGGGAAGTCTACGAGAAGCCGGAGAACCTATTCGTCGCGGGCTTCATCGGTAGTCCGAGGATGAACTTCTTCGACGCCGTGTTCTCGAGGGGGGTGCTGAATGCGGAGTCATTCAAGCTGAGTTTACTGCCTTGGCAAACCTCCCTACTCGAGGGCTATGAGGGAAGGACCGTAAAGGTTGGTATCAGACCTGAATGCATATATCCGCCCAACTTAGCGCCAAGAGCCGCGAAGCTTGAGTGCATCGACGGAACGATAGACTTCGTCGAGCCGCTGGGTAGCGATACGATCTTACACGTAAGAGTAGGTGACATAACTCTTGTTGTAAAGGTTCCGGGGGCTTATGAAGCCAAGATAGGCTCCAGCTTAAGGATTTACCTAGACGTGGAGAAGTTGCATGTATTTGACCCAGCTTCCGAGAAGGCAGTATTCTAGCTCGGGATCCTATCCCTTAATGACCCCGCCAACTATGCCCTTGACATAATACTTCTGGAGAAGCGCGTAGACGATGACCGGGACCGCCATGGTTAAGACCGATGCGGCCGCTATGAGATTCCAGGGTATGAAGTATCTGCCCTTCAAGGCCGGGATTATCTGCGTGGCAACCCATCTATCAGGCGTGGCGAGCATGATCAAGGCGAAGAAGAAGTCATTCCAAACCCAAGTAAATTGAAGGGCCGCGACCGACGCTAAGGCTGGAAGCGATGTCGGCAACACGATCTTGTAGTAGATCTGGAAGTCCGTGGCCCCGTCGATCTTTGCGGCTTCCTCAATCTCTACTGGGAGCGTGACGAAGAAGTTTCTGAAGAATAGCACTATCCAGGGGAGGCCGAAGGCTGAGTGTAATAGGATTAGACCTCCATAAGTGTTCCATAGTCCAAGCTTCTTCGTGAGGAGGAATACGGGGATTATCACCATCTGCTGGGGGAGGCTCATGAGGATCACTATCGTGAGGAAGAGCAGATCTCTCGTGGGAAACCTGAACCTAGCGAATGAGTAAGCCGCCAGCGTCCCCACGAGTATCGGAATTATGGTCGATGGCACCGCTATAATGAATGAGTTGATGAAGCCCTTGCTGAGCGGATAGTTCTTGTGGTTCCAGACCTTGAGGAAGTTTTCGAGCGTTAGATTAAACTTCTCTAGGTTCCACCATCCGCTTACGATCTCGCTATATGGTCTGATCGACGCCATGAAGACTCCTAGGAATGGTATGATCCAAGCCAACGCGATGAGCCATGCGATGACATGGACTATGACCGTGGTCTTTCTCGGCCTCATTTTCTCACCATCGCCACCCTCACCATATAGATCGCGAAGGCTAAGGTTATCAGCGTGAGCAGGGTTGCTATGGCCGCCGCCGTGCCAGGATTAGATGGGATCTTGAAGAAGAGGTCGAGATACATCTCAAGGGCTAGGACGGTTGTCGCGCGGCCGGGTCCGCCGAAGGTCGCTACGTAGACTATGTCGAATATCTTCAGATCCCATAAGACCGTCATCATGAGGTTGGTCATGGTCGCGGGCTTAAGCATGGGGATTGTGATATGCCTGAATATCTGAAACCCCGACGCCCCATCTATCCTAGCAGCCTCATAGAGTTCTTCTGGTATGCCTTCAAGACCCGCCGAGTAGACGATCATGCAGAAGCCCGTCCAGATCCACACCGACCCAAATATCAAGGCGAGGAGCGCGGTGTCGGGGTAGGCTGTCCAAGTCCTAGCCATCCAGCCGAGCCCAATCGCCCTAAGCATAGCGTTCACCACCCCAGCGTGTTCGTCATAGATGAAGCGTAGGAGTATTCCGCCCACGACCATGGGGATCACCATTCCGAGAAATATCACCGACTTTATCAGGAAGCCTCCCTTCACCCTCCTCAACAACACGGCCAGCAAGAGACCTAGGAACATCGATAGCGGGACGTGAATCACCACCCATATGATGTTATGCAGTAGCGCTCCGAGCGGAGGCCCCTTGAGAAATGATCGACGAAGGTTGATTATACTGCTTCTGCTAAGGACTTCCATATAGTTGTCGAGGCCTGCGAAGCCCGTCGACCTCCAGCCCCTCCAACTTAAGAAGCTGGTCCAGATCGTGGCGACCGTGGGATAGAGGACGAATGTTATGAGAAGGATAAGCGCGGGAAAAAGGAATAGAAGGGGGGTTATGTTACGCCTCATACCACGCCTAGCCACCCTTAGGACTTCTTCACAGCCTTAGTATGAACCTCGGCCAAGGTCTCCAACACGTCATCAAGCATTTCGGGACTTGTCCACAGCAGCTTCAGCTGATCCCAGAATGTACGCTGGAACTCGCCGCCTATCGCGTCGTCTAGGTCGGGCACGACTTCAACGGTTTTCAGGAAATCGACCACCGCCTTGTCCGCTGGAGTGTAAGCCTCGGCTGGGACATCGACGTTGGTTGCGAGGAATCCGCCAGCTCTCACCATTATCTCCTGGCCCTTAGGTCCGGCCAAGAACTTGAGGAGCTTCTTCGCCTCCTCGAGGTGCTCAGTGTATTTCGGTATTATTACCCAGTCGCCGCCAGCGACAACTCCCTTAGTCTCGGGGAATGGGAAGAAGCCGAGGTCTTTAACATCCTTGACCTGAGGCATCGTGGTCATCCAGTTGCCCATGAAGTAGATGCCATACTTCTCAGCCCAGAGCTTGTCTATCTGCGCAGTCCACTCATCAGGTACGCTGAAGTAGCCTTTCTTCAGGAGGTCGACTAGGTCTTCAAAGACGGCCCTAACCTTTGAATCCGTAAACGTCACCTTCCCCTCGATGAGATCTCGTTGGAGGTCTGGGCTACCACGCCCAATTATGAAGGCCTCGGTCACGTCTGAGAGCGGCCACCCAACGCCATCGCCGCTAGCTATAGGCGCCTCTATACCAGGTATCTTCTTAAGCTTTTCAAGGAGATCTAGGAACTCGCTCCAAGTCTTGGGAGGCGTAAGCCCATGCTTCTCGAAGAACGACTTCTTATACCAGAAGCCGGGTTTAGCCCACGCCTTGAATGGAGCGGCGTAAATCTTCCCATCGGCGGTCACAAGCTCAACATAAGAGGGTGGATACTTGCTTGGATCGATGAGATCGGTGACCTCGATTATATGGCCCTCCTTGCCCAATTCCTTAATCCACGCAGGCCATGGAGCTACCACTACATCCGCAACGCTCGCCCCTGCCGCGAACTGTGTGGGGAGCCCTATCATCAATCCTTCAGTGGTTTGGGGGACGTGCTTAACAGCGATGCCCGTCTCATCGGTGAATGCCTTAAGCGCCTTAAGGAAGTTCTCCTCCTCTTTACCCGACCAAAGGCTGAAGACCGTAAGCTCAACCTTTGGAGCGGGGGGCGCAACACTTGTGGTCACCGTGGTTGTAATGGTTGTGGGCTTGGTTATGGTTACTGTGGTTCCAGGGGCGGTCACGGTCTTGGTCACGGTCGCCGCCGCGGCCGTCTTCGTCACAGTTTTCGTGACCGTTTTTGGCGGGGCTACCGATGTTCCCGCGAGATATCCTCCAACGCCTGCGATGACTCCGGTGATCACGGCGGTTATAGCAATCTTTCCAGCGGTTGAGATCGCCTCTCTCCTAGAGATCTTCTTACCCTCCAAAATATCCCCCTTTAATTCCCTCTTTTTCTCCCGAGAGTTCATGTAATTTAACTAGCCCGGGAAACATATAAGCTTTTTTAATTTTTGAGTTTTCATATTATTAAAGTGTTAAGTAGTTTCTCTTAGGATCAACTTCAGCGACAAAGAATCGAAAATTGTAAGATCGGGAAATCTTTCTATACGGTCATCACCTTCTAGCTGGTGCGAAATAATATAAGCGGGCTGACGCTTGCTAATCTGCAGAGAGAGATGTCAGAAGTTAAGGAGTTCGCTCAGATTAGGCTCAAAGACTATGAGACAATCGTCGGCGAGGTAGAGATCAATAGGGTGAGGGAGCTGGCCGAGGAGGTTAGGGGCAGGTCGGTGACCCATGTCAATGCAACGGCCTTTGGAGGTGGAGTGGCGGAGATGTTGCATAGAATGATCCCATTATTGAGAGATGTGGGGGTGGATGCGCATTGGAAGGTGATCGAGGGCTCGAAGGAATTCTTCACGGTGACGAAGACCATGCATAACGCCCTACAAGGAAAGCCTGTAAAGCTAACCGATGACATGAAGCAACTATACCTAAAGTATAATGAGCTCAATGCGAAGCTTCTATCGCTGGATGACGACTTCGTGATAATCCACGATCCACAGCCAGCCGCGATCATAAACTTCTACCCTAAAAGGAGGGGTTCATGGGTGTGGAGATGCCACATAGACCTCTCGACCCCGAACCCGATATACTGGAACTTCATCTCCAACTTCATCAACCAATATGATGCAGCAATATTCACGTTGGAGGAGTTCGTTAAACCAGATATAAAGGTGAAGAGGATTAAGATAATTCGTCCGTCAATAGACCCGCTCAGCGATAAGAACAAGCCCCTATCCAGCTCTCAAATCCTGAAGGTTCTGGATAAGTATGGTGTCGACCCTGATCGGCCGATAATAACACAGGTCTCTAGATTTGATCCTTGGAAAGATCCCCTCGGAGTCATAGATGTATTCAGGAGGGTGAAGGAGAAGGTGCCGGATGCTCAGCTTTTGATGGTTGGCTCGATGGCGACCGACGACCCAGAGGGCCCAATCTACTATGAGAGAACCGTGGAGTATGCGCGCGGCGATAAGGATATCCACTTCCTCTTAAACCTAAGCGACATCGAGGTCAACGCCATTCAGAGAGCATCGAACGTAATCTTGCAGAAGTCGGTTAGGGAGGGCTTCTCTCTAACGACGACAGAGGCGCTGTGGAAGGGCGTCCCGGTGGTGGCGTCTAAGGTCGGCGGAATCCCCCTTCAAGTGATCGACGGCGTCACGGGCTTCTTGGCTGAGAGCGTGGACGACTTCGCCGAGAAAGTCGTGTACTTGCTTGAGAATCCGAGGGTCGCGGAAGAACTCGGTAAAAATGGTAGGGAGCATGTGAGGAGGAACTTCCTCATGACTAGGCATCTCGCAGACTACCTCGAACTCTTCAGAGAATTGTCTTAAGATGGCTAGATTATCGGGATTTATGAGAGTGACTGGTTCTCGTGGATGTGGGGAAATAGGTAAAAGTGGTGGAGTAGCTTAATCATAGGGTAGGCGGGTTGAGGGTTAGGCTTGAGAAGAAGGGGATAAGGGTTTTAGGGATAGCTGAGAGCTTCAGGAAGGATCTTGATCGGAGGGCGGTCTTGGCCGGAGTCGTCATGAGGATGGATCTAATAATCGATGGAGTGGTCGTGGGATTCTGCACGGTTGGGGGGATGGACTCGACCGAGAGTATCTTGGAGATGTATCGAAGGCTTGAGAGGGGGGATATATCGGCGATAATGCTGAATGGATGCATAATAAGCTGGTTCAACGTTATAGACTTGAAGAGGCTCCACGAGGAGACAGGTCTCCCAATAATCTCGGTGAGCTATAGGCCATCCAAGGGGATAAGGAACTACTTCATCGAATACTTTCCATCGGATTGGAGGAGGAGGGTCGAGGTCTATGAGAGGAATGGGCCAAGGCTTGAGATCGTGAATAAGAATGGGTTCAAGCTATATCTGAGGACTGTTGGATTGGATGAGGATGACGCATTGAAGCTCGTAAACAGGTTCACCCTCTTCGGAAGGATTCCAGAGCCTCTTCGAGTAGCTCGATTAATGGCCCACTCAATCCTGAACGATGTGCTGGCCGGAGAATCTTCAGCCTAAAATACTCATAGATCTATGATCTTCCTTGATGCCGATCCATTTAATAGGCTTAGGTCTTGGAACGATTGAATACCTCACCTTAGGAGCCTTAAAGGTTGCTGAGAGGATGGATGAGCTTCTCCTAGACACTTATACGAGCTGGATCCACCCCGATCTAATGAAGTATCTTGAGGAGAGATTTGGCGAGAAACTTGTCAAAGCCGATAGAAGGATGCTTGAGGAAGGAATTGAGGAGCTTGTAGAGAGAGCCGAGGAGAAGGAGATCGGGATACTCGTCCCAGGAGACCCGCTGATAGCGACCACCCATATCTCGATAGTATTAGAGGCGAGGAGGAGGGGGGTTCCAGCTTACTTGACCTATGGCGTCTCGATAATCTCCGCCTCAGCCTCCGCCTCAGGCCTCCAAGCATACAAGTTTGGGAGGATAACGACTATTCCGAGAGACGGTGTGGGGGTTGAGACTTGTTATAGGGTTGTCGCAGAGAATTTGGAGAAGGGCTTACACTCTCTAATACTCTTGGATACCGCCGATGGGGGTCTCAGGATACCGGATGCCTTGAAGATGCTCATGAGAGTTGAGGATGAGCTTGGATATGGAATCTTCAGCCGAGAGAGCTTGGTGATCTGCTTGGCGAGGATCGGGTCTAGCGAGGAGCTTAGATGGGCTGGAAGGGTGTCTGATGCCTTAAAGCTCGACTATCCACCCCCACCACACCTCATAATAGTTCCAGGGGAACTGCATTTCGCCGAGGCCGAGGCATTGAAGGAGATCTTGGGAGCTGATGAAGACCTCATAGAATCTTATAGGCCTCCGAGATATGAGAGGGATAGGGTTCGATCATATATCCTGAAGGTTGAGAGGGTTTTGGAGGAGATTAGGATAATGGTTGGCTTGGAAAAGGTTGTAGATATTATTGAGATCGTGAAGAGCTATCTCGAAGACTCGAAGAAATTCCTTGAGAACGGGGAGGTGTTCAACGCGGTTGCGGCCATCTCTTACGCTGAGGGGCTCCTAGATTCTCTAAGGAACGTTGGGTATGTTGATTTTGAGTGGCCTAGAACTTGAATCCAAACGCCTCGGCGAGCTTCTCAGCCCTCCTCAACTCCTCCAGAAACCTATATCCCTTCTCGGTCAGTCTGTATTCTCCCATCTCCTCCTCGATAAGCCCCTTCTCCAAAAGCTCGTTGAGATACTTCATCAATCTATCATAGGAGAGGTTTGCGTAGAGGAGGATCTTCGATACCTTTCCACTCTCCTCGCTTATCGCCGTCAAGATGTCTAAGACTATCTTGAGCCTAGACCTGTAGGGCTTCAACCAGCCCTCACCACTCTGATTATGAAGACGGCGAACATCATGAACCCGATGAATCTAAGGATCTGGCCTATCACCAAGAGGCTTGCAAAGGCTAGGGCTTGTATCATGAAGCATAGATGGCTTAGGAATATCGAGGTGAATGCGGCGGCGATTAGGAGCTTATTAAGAGATCTATCCATCAAGAGGTTTATCATCGACTGAATCATCACCACCCCTATCAAGATTAGTAGGATCGACTCGGGGAGGGAGCCATACCTCGCTATCGGGACCATCGCTGGGACGGCCTCCTCCATCATAACCCTATCTATGATATATGATCCGAGGATCAGCGCGTAGCCTATCATGGTTGAGATGAAGTAGGCTAGGTAGCCGACTCCGAAGAAGTGCGGTATCCTTGAAGCTATGGCCGCATAGCTTAGGATCGAGTCCGCCAACAATCCTATTCCCGTGAAGATGAAGCCCAGCTCAAGCGCCAGAAAGGACTTCTTCCTAGTGATCGTATGGGCTCTATATGCTTGGTAGCTGACTATGAAGGCGACGAACGCGCTCACGAAGCTCATGACTATATCGTATCCGAAGAAGAGCACGGGCTTAATCGACATATCCTTCGACTCAAGCTCCTCTATAGCGTATTTATGTCTTGTGTATGATTCGTTCAAGGCTAAGATTAAAGACCTGGATCAACCATTATTCCCCCGATCGAGATGGCTGGAAAAATAGTGTTAACCACTGGAGCATTCGACATGCTTCACCCAGGCCATGTAAAGCTCTTGGAGGAGGCGAAGAAGCTCGCTGGATCGGATGGTAAGTTGGTGGTCTTGATCGCGAGGGATGAGACCGTTAGGAGGAATAAGGGGAGGGATCCGATCTTCGATGAGGAGTCTAGGAGATACATGGTCTCCATGCTCAAGCCCGTTGATGAGGTGATCTTAGGATATACGCCGCCCTCCTTCGAGAAGGTGATCGAGAGAGTCAAGCCGGATATAGTGGTCTTCGGATATGATCAAGAGAAGTTTAGAGAGGAGTTTGAGAGATTCTGTAAGGAGAGGGGGATAGATGTGGATATAGTGGTTGCGAGGAAATATTCTCTTGGAAGGCTGAACAGCAGCACGGAGATAATCGAGAGGATACTCAAGCTCTATAATCCCTGAGAGCTACTTGGTAGAGATTCTTCGATGGAAGCTTGACGCATACATACACCCTATCCCCATCCCTTAATCCAAGCTTCTCTCTCAAGCATGTTGGGGCCACGACCTCGATCACATCCTCGCCATAATGTGTTCTCTCGATAAAGACTATGGCAACGTTTTCGCGGTCATTCAGTTTGGCTAGGATGCATTTGGCTCCGCCATAGGTCCTCTTACCGTCCTTGAATCCCTCGATCCTTATGTCGGCCGCCTTCTCCAATAGAATCCTATTCATTATCGAATCCCTATCCATCAGCCTGATGTTGAGCGTTCCGGGATATGGCTTGAATCCGAGCTTCTCCTCGAACTGCCTCAAATAATATGGTATTTGGAGATAGTATGCTCCCTCCGATAATCCCGTGAAAACCCTTCCCTCAAGCTTAACCTCTATCGGCCTCTCCAAGATCCCTTTAAGGGTTAGATACACATCTAGGAGTTCCCTCAACCCCTTCTCTGTAAGCTTTACCTTCCTCACCTTTCCATATCTCCTCCTAACTATGTATCCCTCCTCCTCAAGTTGGATCAATAGTCTTGAAGCGGTCTGCTGGGAGATCTTTAACGCCTTCGCGAGTTCTAGGGTCGTGGTCTCCACGCTCTCGGAGAGGGCGTTCCTCTTGGCCAAGAATATCAAGATTCTCTCCTTATGACCTAGGAGGGCCATCGAGAGCACCTATCCAGAATCCTTCAAGCACTCTATCCTAGAGGTTTATCGTCTCATTGACCTTAAGCCCTTCATCCGTGAAGATTAAGAGGTCTATGCCGTTTCCGCTGGCAGCATCCCTAGCTATCGAGGCTTTAATCGCCTTTAACGCAAGCTCCCTCATCTCCTCCATACTCATCTCAGGCCTATATGAGCTCTCGATAATGCCTATCGCTATCTCCGCACCGGTCCCAACGACCGCGTAATCGTCCTCGATCATCGAGCCAAGCGGATCCAACACTATTACATGGGCTCCAGTCTCATCGAATCCACCGACTATGGTCTCGGTTAGATATGGTAGGAATCTGCTACTGAATAGGTAGTTTGAGAGGACCTTCGCAACCCCTCTAACCGTCGGCTCCCTCCCATACCTATACCTATAGAGGTTTATCTCGGCTTGAGCATCTCTAATCAAGCTCTGCATATCTCCGACGAATCCGGCGCACGCTGCCCCTATCTTAGGAGTTATTTGGAAGACCTTTCTCACGACCTTGCTAACGACGAAGTATCCATAGGCGAGCCTCTTCTCCGATGCCAGGACGACGGAGTCCCTTCCCCTGATCCCGAGGGTTGTGGCCCCAGGATATGGATACCGCTGAGCCATGACCTTGACCCAATGATTTCTCTTTAAGCCTCCTCTTAAACATAGATTCCTTAGACCATGGGCTTAAGCTCCATATAGTTCAACAATAAACTTATCAAGGATCGTGTATCGGACATGCTTGATGAAGGAATCTTATGAGGGTGTTGAGATAGTTGAGGTAGAGCCCATCGAGGGCGAGGGATTCACGATAATCGAGGGCTTCCCCGACGTGGGGTTGGTTGGATCTATAGCGGCTTCATTCATAGCGGATAGGCTTGGGATGAAGGAGGTTGGATATGTGGATGTCGAGACCCTTCCGCCGATAATCTCGGTGAGGGATGGGAGGATCCTAGAGCTCATCAGGATCTATAGGAAGGATAATTTGCTGGCCATCCTCTCAGATGTCCCCATCCCAGCCTCAATAGTGAAGCCATTTAGCCGCGAGCTTATGAATTGGATCGAGTCGAAGAAACCCAAGCTCCTAGTATCCTTGACCGGGATCCCCGAGCCCAATAGATTGAACATCGATAAGCCTAAGGTCTATCTCTTGGCGAGTAAGGTCGAGCTGGGGCAAAGACTCCATGAAGCCATGGGAATTGAGATGTTTAAGGATGGGTTTATAGCTGGAATTAAGGGGATGTTGCTGAAGGAGGGCGTGAGAAGGGGGATAGACACGGTCTTGATCTCAGCTCAATCACACTTCAACTACCCAGATCCGGGATCGGCTGCAGAGGTCGTCAGGTATGTCTCAAAGATCCTAAACATCGAGCTAGATGTCAAGCCCTTGCTGGAGAGCGCCGAGGAGCTGAAGCTTAGGCTCAGAGACCTGATGAGGAGGACGAACCGGATGATGCAGGGGGTTCAGAAGTCTAGGGAGCTTGAGCTACCTCCGGTCTACTTGTAGGAGGTGGGGTGGATGAGTTATAGGAGGAAGCCTCTTTGGCGGATTTTGTTGGACGAGTTTAGGAGGATTGAGGAGGAGATGAGCAGGATTGAGGACGAGTTCATAAGGAGGGTTAAAGAGGCCGAGGGGATGAGGGGATGCATAACTCCCCTCCACAATCTCTACGAGTCTGGAGACGAGATAATCTTCACCGCCGACATGCCAGGCTCAAGTAAGGAGGAGATAGATCTAAGGGTTGGAGAGAATTACATCAGGGTAGAGGCACCATGTAGATCTCCGATAAGGGGGGAGAGAAAATATCTTCTCCACGTCGAGCTCCCCGTCGAGATAGATCCGACCAGCGTCAGGGCCAGATACAAGGATGGAGTCCTAGAGGTGGTTGCGAGGAAGAGGCTTAGAGGATTCAGGATCAGGGTGGAGTAGCGAGAGCCCTAACCACCGCCGACCAAGCCTTCACGATATTATCCCTATTGTATCCTCCTCCGCCCATGGCGACGATCCTACCCTCACACGTCTCCTCCGCGAGCTTATGCAATCTCCTCGCTACGAAGTAGTGGACCTCCTCCGTATATTCGAGCCCTGTTAATGGATCTCCTATCAATCCATCGGCTCCAGCTTGGAGTAGGATGAACTCGGGATTGACGTCTTTTAGGAATCTCTCGACGAGCTTCTCCCAATTCTCCATGAACTCTTCGACCCCCGCTCCAGGCATCAAGGGTATGTTAAGCTTGGTTCCAGCCGCCTCTCCCCCACCCCTCTCATGGGCGAAGCCCGTTCCCGGATATAGAGTCCTACCATCTTGATGGAAGTCGACGTGCTTTAACCGTTTATCGTAGTAGAAGTCGTAGAAGACCCCATCTCCATGATGTGCGTCGATATCGACGTAGAGGACCTCCCCCAATCCAACCTCATCTAACAGATATTTTATCGCTATCGAGGCGTCGTTGAAGATGCAGAATCCAGCGGCCCTACCCCTCCTCGCGTGATGTAGTCCGCCCATGGGATTGAATCCATGATCTATCTCACCTCTCATGACTAGGTCCACGAGCTTGAGGGTTGATCCGACTACGTAGAGGGATGCCTCAAAACATCCCTTAAAGGCCGGAGTATCCCCATAGTCTAGGTATCCATATCCATCCATCGACATCTTCTTGACGAAGTCGACATACTCCTTCTCATGGTAGGATAATACTTCTTCGATCGTCGCCATCCTAGGCTTAACCCTAACTATCTGTCCTGGAAACTCGTCTTCAAGTTCTGGGAGCTTCTCATAGAATCTCTCGATCCTATCCCTTCTAAATGGATGGGGTTGGGGGAAGCTGTAGAGGAGCATCTCTTCACCGTAGATCACGCCCACCCTACATCCACTCACGGACAGCCCTCCAGAACAAGCCATCTAGGTGATTAGGAGAGGCCGATTATTAGATATTTTTACAAGGGAGGAGGTTTTCTCCAGATTGAGGAGTTGCCTCGGAGAAGGTTTAGGATCTTGGAGGGGAAAGATGGGGTTAGAAGGCTTTATGATGACTTGGCCGAGGTCTATGATCATTCACGATTCCTCTATCTAACTAGGAGGCTTGAGAGATGTGAGGAGAAGGTTTTGAGGGAATGGTTTGATAAATTGGAGTCGCCGATGCTGGATGTTGGGTGTGGATCTGGGAGATACTCTCTGAGGCTGGCTGATAGAGGAGTCGAGGTAGTCTCCATGGATCTAAGCTTAAGGATGTTGAAGGTTCTTCTCAGAAAGCTGGAAGGACGTGGGGTTAGGGAGAATGTCCACGCGATCTTAGCCGATGGAGAGAATCTACCATTTAGAGATAGTTCTTTTAGAGGTCTATTATGCACCCTAACCTTCGACCACTTTCAAGAGCCTGAAAAGGCAGTTTCAGAGTTTTCAAGAGTTTTGAGGAGCGGGGGGCTATGCATGATCTCCACCTTGAACGAAGAGCATCTCAAGCTAGTTAGGAGACTGCTCAGGATACCGGCTGATAAGATTCCCTTCCTTGGTGAGTCTATTCCTCCCACCCTCATCTACGAGGTCGGGCATACAGGTTTAGAGCTTCAAGAGCTTCTCTTCGCCAACGGCTTTAAGCCCGTTAAGCTTATGGGCTGTTGTCACTGGGGATTGTTCACTCCATTCATACCCGAGCCCATGTTTAAGCTGTTAGAGAGGCTGTTGGTCAAGCTTAAGTCCATGAGGCATGCTGCATTACATGTAGTGGTGGCCAAAAGATCCCCGAAATAGATCCTTCAAAAGCGAGGATATTCTAAAAGCTTATTTAGGAGGCTTTTAACCGCCGAGCCGGATTCATGGGGCAAATT
>Ga0209410_1000068_pt1 | contig 39501 bp, 47 predicted proteins | sample Mar14436cmmetaG_FD_184135 | JGI IMG/M metagenome (GOLD analysis project Ga0209410, IMG submission 184135) | Marine hydrothermal vent microbial communities from Guaymas Basin, Gulf of California to study Microbial Dark Matter (Phase II) - Marker... ... | reverse complement strand
AAGTAATTATAGATGTATCAAAATCTCACTATATAACACCGATATTTCACTTTTGAAGTATGTTAAATACTTATTAGCAAAGTATTATAATATTAAAACTGGTAAGATCTCAATAAATGGAAAACCAGGCCTATATTATACATCATACGGGGATATAATTAAGAGAAAAAGAACAGTATACAATTTATATACACATAAGGGATATGCCAGAGTATTTCTAAGGGAAATAGGGTTTACCATCAGTAGAAAACAATTTTGTCCTACCCCCTCCTCCTAACTTTTTACCAACCAATAAATAAAAAATAATTACATTCTATATGGGGCCGCCGGGATTTGAACCCGGGCTACCAGCGCTCTAGACGTAGTTCCCCAGGCTGGCGTCCTAGCCAAGCTAGACTACGGCCCCATTCATTTTAATATAGTTTAGTAGGTTGTTATTAAGATTTTTTTATTTAGAGTTCATGGATGTCGCTTAGGCCTAGTAGTTTAATTATTTCTGTAAATAGTTCGTGGGATGGGTTGCGTTTATATCTTTTTAGTATTGGGAAGATCGGCTCTAGGTTGATATTGAGTAGTTCTCTGATATATCCGCTGGCTGTAGATGATATTAGTAGAAACTGGAGGATGGATGTCAGGTTTTTAACCTTCCTTACCCTGGATGCAGATTCAAAGTCTATAATGACTGGATCTAGAGGCTCTGTTATTAGTATATGTCGATATGGGTTAGACAGCTCTCCATGGTCTACATGAAGAAGGTCGAGTAGATGACATTTCAACAACAGTTTATATATTAAACTCTTAACATCGTTTAAATTCGATTCATACAACTCATATGATAAATAATCATTGATAGGTATGCCGTCAATATACTCCAGAAGTAGATACCAGTCATGATAATCATATATTTTGGGTACTAGATGAAACTTCCTATCCTCCTCAGAACTGTTAATATACTTAAGTATAGACGCCTCATTTTCCAACGTATTTCTAGATGCATCCGATCTAAGCAACTTAATAACTTTCATTTCATTACTATGAAAAACTTTTATAACTATACTGTTTGTTCCTTTACCCAATACATAATATTTATCAACAAATACATCGCCCTCGAGTATTAGAGCCGTAATGCCGATATCTTCCAACTTCTTTAATCTATCAAGACATATATTCAAATCTCCATCAGGATAGTAAATTAATTTGCAGATATATGGATCCTTTTCAGGAAGCTCCTCCAACTTAACTATATATGTTCCTTCCAAAATTCGTCACCCACGATAAATTCTTTAATCCATGAGAATAGTTTTCGGTCTCTCTTCAAATGCGTTAAATTCAATCTATACACTGAATATTTCTTATATAATTCCTTAGGAGGCTTTATCAACCCCTTATCAATAACATCGGTTATTAAGCTGTATACATCACTATATTTAGGCGTCTTTAACACGTACCATCTGCCATCATATCCAATCCATTTTATCAAACCTTTATTCTTCTCAAGAAATGAAGACTCCCCCGATAGATAGGGGTAGGGACCAGTATAAACAGTATATTTAGGTTGCCTATCAGATGATAATAATATTACAGCGATACTTCTCGATAGGTAGTCTGAGAAAACAGCATACTTATATACATTGAAACCGTGATATTCGAGCTGTCTCACAATTTTACGGGCGAAGCTCGTTAATTGAGGATAATGTATATCCTCGATCTTAGCCTCATGTACTAAGTCAATTACGATAATTGGATGTGATTTAATAAGTTCTCTGTAGTTATATTCCGGTTTAGTTCTTTCACTAGAGAAAATATGGAAGTAACTTGGCTTAGGATCGGATAAGAAGGCTTTAACCCCTGATATCAGCATCGAAAACTTCCTCTTAGTTAAGGCCGCAGCTACGTTCCTTCCCTTATCAACTGGGTCAACAACTATTAAGTTATAACCCTCAAACACATTTCTAATCTCTTTTTGGGAAGAATATAATTTTTCAATATCTATAATAACTGGTGGTCGCCACTTAGCGATCGCATTTAATAAGTTTTCAAGACCTCTGTAATGTAGAACTAATAACTCAGTTAGATAACCTGATAATCCACCTATATATACTTCAGCCCCATATACTCCGATACCCTTAAACAACGATTTAGCTAATATTACATCTCTCCTATATGGCTTAATCCTCTCCTTCAAATACTGATTGTGGTAATATGATCTATCCGCGGGACTCAACCAACTAGGATATTGGGTCTTAAATGAAGGCACTACATTCAAGCTATATTCATCAAATATAATCTCGGCATATGGATGTTCTGCATACCTCTTCCTTATCTTATCCTTCGGAAAGATCTCAGATAACTTTGTGAATAACATCCCTTTAATATATTCTATATCAAGAGTTGGCGGAAAACGTATAAATATATCTATATCAAAATCGTCTTTAAAGAATGTTCCCCTAGCTACAGAACCACCTATATATACGTCATTATAATCTTCAATAACATCTTTAAAAAGTTCATATATCTGCAATCTATAACCTTCAGCAATATTCAACACATTTGAGACTTCAGCTTCAGACGGAACTATATATTCAGAAATATAGTTAAATAATTTCTGCAACCTATCCATTTCAACTACCCTAGTGGAATACTCATTAAGTCAATGTACTCGGGGCCAGAGTGTTTAAGTACGCTCTGCTTAAGCTTAAATTCTATAATCTCCTCAGTGGAATTAATATCGATGGACTTTAATTCATCAACTAAACTTTTATTCCACCCAAATATCGATTTTATCCTTGCAATTGTCACATGTGGATGAAACCTTTTATCTTCTCTTATGCGTAAGAATGATAGTGACTTATCTACAGCCTTATATAGAGTCTCAAGCTCCCTAGAATGTTCTACATCGATGAATATCACCCTCGGCCGTAATATACTTGGAAAAGCATCTATACCTTCAAATCTAATGCTAAATCTATTGAAATGTATCTTTGATAGGGCGTTCTTAATCTCGTCTATCAATGTGTCTTGAATCTCGCCAAGGAATTTCAATGTTATGTGAAGTTGATTAGGGTTTGGGAACGTCGCTTTAATGTTATTCCTTCTAATTAAGTCTTGAACTCTTATCGCAGTGTCTACAACTTTTTTATTAGTTATATCGATAGCGACGAATAGCCTTACCATGTAAACCTGCCTCTTCCAGTCCAAATATTTATTACATTATGTAATAAAATTATGATGAGATTAATTAAGTAAATTTAGTGTTAGAACCTCATCTAATATATTCTACTTTTATTAGCTTTTAATATACTGTCTCAGGTATTCTTCTATAGTGATGAAGCTAATTTGTATAACAGGGACTCCCGGATCAGGGAAGAGCTTTATGGCGTCAGTCGCTGAGGAAATGGGGCTTAAGGTTATAGCTATGGGAGACATCGTCCGAGAAGAAGCTTTCAAAAAATATGGGAAGAAGGATAAGGATACAGTCGGTAAATATGCTGAGGAGATTAGGAGGATCTATGGTGAAGGTGCTGTTGCAAAGCTTGTCATTGACAGGATTAGGAATTTGAAGGATGATTACATTGTCATTGATGGCGTCAGAAGTCCTCATGAAGTAAGTATGTTTAAGAAGTATTATGAAATCATCTTGATAGGGGTGATTGCATCTAGAGAGACTAGATACTTAAGGATTAGGTCGAGGGGTAGGGTAGATGATATCTCTTCGATAGATGATTTTATTCAGCGTGAGGAGAGGGAGATAGGATTTGGATTGGATGATGTACTTCATAACTCTGATATATATTTCTTTAATGATGATATCGATAAAGAAACTGCTAAGGAATATATTAGAAGGCTATTTAAATTGATATTAGATGGTTCTATATGAAGAAAAGAGAGATAAAAGATCTTCTTAAAAAGGATAAAGAAATTAAGAGGACTCTGGCTAAGGCAAAAACGACTATAAAAACTATATTATATGAATGTGAAGATATGAATAAGGTTTCGAAGGCGCTGATGAACGTATTAAACGTCAAACCAGTAGTTAGGGAGATAGGTGGTGAGAAGTATTTAGTTGCCGAAGCCGCTGGATATGAATATGTATACAGGATATTTAATCATTTTAGAATGCGGAGGGTATTGGCTACCTTAAGGAAATATTTATATAAGTATTTAGATAGAGATAGGGGGATTATAACGATGTATCTTCATAAACAGGCTGCATACGCTGGCGTCCTATCTCTTGTCGATCCTGGTGAGTCTCCATTGGGAGACATAATAGTTACAATAGAGACGGAGAACCCTGATGAAGTTATAAAGTGGCTGACGAGGTTCTAACTATGGAGTTACATATGGAATAGTCAATACGTCTAAATCCTTCGCTATAAATGTTGCTGGGAATATCTTTCTCGCCTCAATCAGGTGATTAGTTAAATCATTATATCTTGCACTAAAATGTGTTAAAACTAGGATTTTTACGCCTGCCTCGCGAGCTATTTTGGCGGCTTCTAAGGCGGTCATATGCATAGTCTCAATACTCCTATCCTTCAGCTCACTAGTGAATGTCGCCTCAGATATCAGGACATCCGCATCTCTAGCTAACTCAATCAAACCGTCGAAAGCCATAGTGTCCCCCGAATATACGATTGATCTACCCCTAATTGGCGGTGGAATTACATAGTCCTTGCTATAATATATTTTATCACCTACTTTCACATCCTCTCCCCGAGCAAGAATACTCCAATATTCTTTAGGAACACCATCTTTAGTGGCTTTATCTGCATTGAACCTACCTGGTCTTCCCTTCTCCTCGATCCTGAATGAGTATGACAAACCTCCATGTAGATTCCTAATAACCTTTATATAATACTCTCCAAAGTCCAGTATCGTATTATGATATATTGGTTTGAATACTATCTCGAATGTTGGCTCGATGTCAAGTAACTCCATGTTGTATTTCAAGAAACTCTCAAGCTTCACCGGACCATATATCTCTAATGGATATCTCCTTTTAAACAACGTTAATGTCTGCATAAGTGGTAGAAGGCCGAATATATGGTCTCCATGTAAGTGAGATATAAAAATCTTCATCTTCTTACTAAATCCTAGTCCCAGTCTAAATATCTGTCGCTGTGTCCCCTCCCCAAAATCAAAATAGATATGCTCGCCTTTCCTACGAATTAATATACTCGGCACGTTTCTCTCCACTGTAGGGACTCCTGAGGAAGTTCCTAGGAAGAATATATCGATATCCATTCTAATCCCGCTCCACGACGTATAATATTCTCTTTAAATTCCTATGAACAGGGATTACCGATTTAAAATTGACTCTCAAGTCATATTTATATATATAGTCGTCGATATCTTCCGGAGACATGAATACAGAGCGTTTTGCATATGAAACATATTTCTCAATAAAATTTCTATATATACTCGCTATATCCCTATATCCAGTTGATGTGATTCTACCATATGGAGGATCGGTTACGATATATACCTCATTACTATACTCATATACCCTGAGGACATCCTTAAGCGAGTCAGCATTAATGACATCGATGTAATTCAATGTCTCATCAATCCATTCTACATTCTTCAACCCACCTACACACCATTTAAAGAAATACTCGATACATATAGCCTCAATCGATAGTAAACTAGCCTCCATCGGTATACTAGCCACTCCACAGAATGGATCGATCAGGATGCTTCCCTCCCTAACTCCGGATAGGTTTATCATCAGCCTAGCTAACTTCGGGTGTAGTGAAAATGGAGAGAATACGGGCCTATATTTAGCTCTTCTATGTTCAAACCCCTTTCTCAATTCATCATATAACTCGATACCGACTAGGATAATATCTTCAACATTATAAACGCCTATAATAACATCAGGTTTCTCAAGGTCTACCTTCAAGCGGAGATCCTTCACATATAACTTATATATATCGTCTATAACACTATTAATCTCCTCACGGTGAACAATTCTTGGATTATATAGATGAACATGTATTGCCACATGTTTAAACCTGCTTACATACTCCTTTAAATCACCTGAATACAGTTCCTCTAAATTATAGGAATTACTGACAGTATAGATCTTAAGTGCACGCTTTACACATGATGATCTTTTAAATATATACTCTAAAACCTCTTCTTCAGGTCTTCCCTCGTACCCGCTAATATCTAGTAATATGACTTTGTTAAATAACCCTATTATTTTATATTTTATTCCGTATGATTCGAGTAATGTAAGAACCTCTTTGATACAGGCATCTCGATAATCCAATGATATATGGATAGCGAGCTTCATACCCACTACATTAATCCTTAATATATTCAGGTAGTATATCCTCAATATACAATACAGCGTATGGATTTAAAATGGTGTTAGACCCATATAGGAAGTCTACTCCTGAATTAAACAGCTTCTTATCAGCGCCAGAGATCAAAAGTAAATGCGAAGCAGCTGCAATAATAGTATCAACACCATTTTTCTTGAGATAGGACGACGCCAAAGCCATCGTACCTCCTGTCGAAATCTCATCATCAAGTATAATAGCGGAATTATATTTACTGAAATCGATCTCTTCACCTGGTTTCATCGTAACCTTCCCTGTATAACGATCCCTTTCTTTAATTAAATAAGTATAATCTAAGCTATGCTTCTCTGCTATATCGGAAACTGTATTTAAACGACCCTCATCTGGAGCGACTAATATGGCGTTATCAATTTCGTGTATATTTTTTATATATTCAAATAGTTTATGTAATAATGAAATATGTATGTAATCTAGCTTCTTAGCATATTTTTTAAATGACTCTAAACTATGAATATCAAAGATATAAATGCGCGAGATATCGAATACTGATATAAAATCTATTATAAGTTTAAGTGTTAGGGCTTCACCATCTAAAAAACGTTTATCTTGCCTCGAGTAGGAGAAGTATGGAATAACTAATTCTAGTTTACTACCTGGAATATAATGCCTAATGGCCTCAAGAGACTCGAATAACATCAGGATACGGTCGTTAGTATTAGGATATGTCGGAAAGAATAGGATAATCCTATCCACGTCTCTAAGCTTCTCGACCTCATTCACCCTAGCTAGAACCTCCCCATTCGGGAAATATCTTGTAGATATTAATGTATAGTTGCATCCTAAGTTAGAAGCTAATCTAACTGCATTATCTTTAGCATAATCAGGTGCAGCTACAATCATATCGAACCCCCGATATATTTATAATGAAATAATATTTAGTTTAATATTTGAATGAAGATAGAGGAAGATCCCGTTTATAAAGCTATAATCATGTTTATACACGGGAGGAGAAGGGCGTATCCTAATGAAATTGCCGAGATATTTAAATTCAGTAGGCAGGCGGCTGATTATAGACTAAAAAGACTTCTAGAACATGGATATATTAAAAGGATGCTGGATGACGATGGTAGAGTGTACTATATTTTAAATGAAAAAGGATATAAAATACTTGAAGCCGAGGAAAAAAGGGTGTCTAAAGAAGAAATTTATAGTGTTATTAGGTTTATACCACTTCTTCCATTTGCAATGGGTTTGATAGGACTTGGAAAATATATTGCTGAAGCGGATTTCATCCGTGGAATGATCTCATTTATCATGTGGATCATAGTGAGTATAATTGTATATGTATTGATAATTACTATATTTAAGAAATAGGCTTAGACTCTTTATCTATAAATTCCTTTGCTTCTAATGCAGCCATCGCTCCAAAGGCAGCTGCCGTGATAGCCTGCTGATATTTAGGATCCATGACATCTCCAGCTACATATACCCCTGGTATACTCGTCTTAACGAAGTCATATGTTTTAATATATCCTCTTTCATCTATCTCAAGTTTATCTTTCACTAGATCAGTATTTGGAACGTGGCCAATTGCTATGAAAACTCCGTCTACTTTAATGATATTTTCAGATCCAGTATCCAGATTTTTTACTTTAATAGCCTCTACCTTATTATCCCCTAGTATATCTAGGACTATACTATTCATTACTACTTTAATATTCGGATACTCTTTAATCTTATTAACTAATATCTTATTAGCTCTAAACTCTCCTCTTCTATGTATTATTAAGACCTCTTTACATATGCTTGACAAGTAGATTGCATCTGTTAAAGCTGTATCACCGCCGCCTATAACTGCCACAACTTTATTTTTAAAGAAGAAACCATCACAAACTGCACAGTATGATACCCCTCTGCCCAGCAACCTCTTCTCAGACTCTAACCCAAGCTCTCTATATCTAGCTCCAGTAGCTAATATTATCGTTTTTCCAGTATAATATATAGAACCTACCTTTACTCTATATGGATATTCTGATAAGATTATGTCATCTGCATCCGCTTCGACAATTTCAACTCCAAATCGTATAGCCTGTTCACGCATGCATTTCATAAGCTCAGGTCCATCAATACCTTCAGGAAAACCTGGGTAATTATCTACTTTGGTAGTCGTCATAAGCTGTCCACCCCATTCTAAGCCTGTTACCAATAGTGTACTTAAACCAGATCTTAACGCATAAATCGCCGCAGTTAATCCAGCTGGTCCCGAACCTATTATAATAACATCATATAATTTACTCGGGTCGCCCCTTTTTGCAACTCTAGATAACGATATTGAGATAGGCATCATACTGAAATCACCTACTACTAAGATTTAACTTAAGCCAGGTAAATTATAAATTAGTGCTATGAAAAGCTGGATTATAGTAATTGGGAATGAGATATTGATTGGAAGAGTTTTAGATACCAATTCTAATTGGATAGCTAAAAAATTAACTGAATTAGGAATTAAGGTGGAGAGGATCTTGGTAATACCTGATGAAGAAGAAACTATAGTTGATGTATTAAAAGAAGCATGTAGACATGCTGATATAATTATAAGTACAGGTGGATTAGGCCCTACCTACGACGACATAACAAGTGAAGCTTTAGCAAAAGCATTAAACCAGAAATGGGTAGTTAATAAAGAGGCACTTAATATGGTTAAGCAGAGACTTAAACGACTTAATCTTGAATTGAATGAATATAGAATCAAGATGGCTAAAATGCCTGAAAAAGCTAAACCGCTGGAGAATAAAGTCGGCGTAGCCCCGGGAATATATGTGGAATACAACAATATCAAAATATTCGCTTTACCTGGAGTACCATCGGAAATGAAACATATCTATTTAAATCATGTAGAGAAGATACTTAAGAGGATATTCAAAAGAAAATACTATAGAGAGGATAAGATAAGAGTTAAGGGATACACAGAATCCACTTTAGCTCCAATATTAAATAAGATAGTAACTAAGTATCCAGACGTATACGTTAAATCCCACCCCTTAGGAGTAGTCGATGGAAAACCCGTCATCGATATAGTTGTGGCATCCTACGGAAATGATGAAGGAACTTTAAAAAACAAAAATATAACTATAATTAACGAAATCCGTAAAAGGCTTGATGAATCAAAGAAAACTTAAAAAATAACTTTCATTTATTTTGGATGATGCGGGGGTTCCCCTAGCCAGGCCAACGGGGGCGGACTGAGAGAGTATTCCAGGAAGCTCCGCTGGCGTAGGCCTTCGTGGGTTCAAATCCCACCCCCCGCACCAAAATTGAATCGTGGTGCTTGTATCTTTATCCTATTCTTTTTCAGTATAGCCTTTGCTCTTCTCCTACCGTTAAGATTTAAATCCTTAAGATCCTCTCTAACCAAGTCAGCATTGTATTCTCTAGCAATCTCTGCTAGTAAAGTAGTTATTTTCTTCAACCTGTCCTCCACATGACTCTTTTCACGTTGACCATACTTAGCAAGAAGCTTACCTTTAAACTTAGTGTTCCTTACCTTCTTCTGAATACCCTTCCTAATTCTCCTATAGTTAGTACATATTTTTCCTAGTATCATGATTAATTGAAAATAGCTTTGTCCTACTCTCATCATATTTAACTAGTAAACAATCAATACCATCTTCATTGACATCTACGAAGAGATTTTTATGCTCGTTAACCTCAACATTCCTTCGTATGGTTAGAAGCATGCGGATACAGTTACTGTCAATTAGTATCCTAGAATTATCTAGCTTAAGCTCCCTTAAGCTCTCCTTCCTCATAAAATATACTTGACCTTTCCACTTTTAATCCATCTCTTAATAGTCCTAAACTTACACCTATCTCCCTACTAGCCTCATCAGTAGTATAATATTCCTTTCTTCCTGACTCTTTTACTTCTAGAAAAACAATATTACAGTTTAAAGCATGGTAACAATCTTTATTAAATAGGTAACACTAATCATCTTTTAGTGACTGTTATGTACTTAGAGAAAACATTTATGTTTTCTCTCATCATCCTAATCCTTTTGTTCTCAGCGAGTATATTTCCAGTTTATTCCATTAACCAGGTAAATACATATAGCATAGCATATGGAGACTGGGGAATCCCGACCCCATTTCACCATCACAGAGGCCCATCCTACGTCTTAACATCATTTATATGGGATACCCTAGTATGGAGAAACGAGACTGGTATAATTCCCCTACTAGCCTATAATTGGACATGTAGTACTGATGGGTTAACTTGGATTATTACTCTCAGAAAGGGAGTTAAATGGCATGATGGAGTCCCATTTACTGCTGAAGACGTAGCCTTTACGATGGAATACTTGAAAAAGTATCCATATCCCTTCGGAGCTTCCGATGTAGCTAAGTATGTTAAAGATACTATACCCATAGATGATACTACTGTTAAGATTATATTAAATACACCCTACCCTGACTTTATAGACGTGATTATGGGTGAAGTAGAGATAATTCCTAAGCATATATGGGAAAATGTCACAGACCCATTAAGTTACGTTGAAAAGAAGGCATTTATAGGGACAGGACCCTATAAGCTTATCGAGTATAAGAAAGGTGAATACTATCTCCTTAAAGCTAATGACGATTACTTTTTAGGTAAACCTCTGGTTAAGAAATTATATCTTAATGCGTTGGGTAGGCGCGGAGAAAGTGTTGCTTTAGCTTTAAAAAGTAAGGATGTGGATGCTGCCTCCTTCTCTGGATCGGAGGTTGATGTTGTAAAGACGTTTGAGAAAAACCCTGATTTCAAAATATTAGAAGGGCCTAGCTACTGGGTTCTCGAGTTGATATTTAATTGTAAAAAGTATCCATTTAGTGTTAGAGATTTTCGCATTGCAATAGCGTATGCCATAGATAGGGTTGAAATTGTAGATAAGGTCTTACACGGTGGGGGTATTGTAGCGAGCTTAGGAATAACTCATCCAGATTCTAAATGGTATAATCCTAATCTCCCCAGCTATAGTTATAACCTGAATAAGGCTTCTGATATTTTAGATAAACTTGGGTTTATAGATCGTAATGGAGACGGGATGAGAGAGTTTCCTAATGGGACTAAGCTATCATTTACTATCCTCTGCGCTAAAAAATTCGTTAGGGTAGGGGAATTGATTAAAAGCCAGCTCTCGAAGGTTGGATTAGAAGTTACTGTGAAGCCTATGGATTGGAAGCCTATGGATGACTTATTGGATAAAGGGTTATTCTCTGCTGCTATAACTGGTCATGGAGGGATATCGCATCTATGGCCTGGAATAAAATCTACAGTAGACTGGCCTGCACACACTTACGAAAACCCAACTTTAGATGATTTGCTGAAAAAATTCTATACCACTCTAGATGAGGATTCAAGAAGGAGGTATGCCTACGAAATTCAAGATATTATAGCGGGAGATCTACCAGTAATTGCATTATATCACCCAAAAACCTATTGTATATATAGAGTTGATAAGCCCGTCAACTGGTTTTGGACGAAGACAGGTATTGCACATGGCATACCTATATGGTGGAATAAGCTAGCATTAGTAGCTATGAAGGAGATACCAAGTGCTCCAGGAGCTTCCAAGCCTATCGGCTATCCCATAGAGCTTATAGCCGCCGTAATCGGTATAATAGTAGTCATAATTGCTGGAATAGTAATATATATCAGGAGAAAATAAGGGAGAAGAGGTGGGCGTCTCTAGACGGTTTTTCGTTTCGAAAGCTGCTTTTTATATCTCCCTCTTTATTCTATCTATTACTACTGTTTTCTTACTAGTTAGGATGATGCCTGGTAGCCCCCTTGATTATCTTGGTGGGGAGGCTGAGGATGTTCCATATATATTAACAGAAGAAGTTAGGGAGAAGCTTCTAAGCTACTATGGGCTAGATAAACCCCTTTGGGAGCAGTATATAGTATTTGTAAATAATCTCTTACATCTAAACTTCGGATATTCAATTTATTTTTCAGAGCCTGTTACAAGGATATTACTACCGCATTTAATGCGGACACTTATATTAATTACACTCGGTTTCCTATTCTCAATATCCATTTCTTTTCCATTAAGTATAATATCTGCTTGGAGAAGAGGAAGTACTCTAGACACTATAATTACACTTTTATCTATGAGTATATACTCTATCCCATCTTTCGCTCTGGCAATACTTTTTCTAATAGTCTTCTCAGTAGAGCTTAAGTTATTTCCACTTATAGGCTTCTCCGCAGAAGAGAATATTTTAGATATTCTCTGGTATGCATTAGGACCAGCTATGGTTTTTGCAGTAGCAGAATCTGGAAGAGCTTACTATTTTATGAGAAATTCATTTATAAGTGAACTGGATAAAGATTATATATTATTTGCGAAGTCGAAGGGACTTAAGAATAAAACTATAATTCTAAGGCATCTCTTGAGAGGCTCTTTATCTCCGATAATTTCAAAGCTTGCATTATTATTTGGATACTCTCTTTTGTCATGTATGTTTGTTGAAAATGTATTTAACTATCCTGGTATTACATGGCTCTTATTAATAAGCTATGAATATTATGACTATCCTGTACTAGAGAGTATATTACTGATTTTTATGTTTACCGTAATCGTGATGAACGCTATAGCAGATATCATATCATTTATAATAGATCCCAGGGTGAGAGGGGGGTGGATGTGAAGGCTTTGAGTTTCCTCGGGATAAAGGGTAAAATAGGTTTAATCATAATATTATTTGTGGTTTTCATCGGTATTACAGCACCAGTAATCTCTCCTTATGACCCCACTTCACTATTTGAACCATTTGAACCGCCTTCCTCCACCCATCTACTTGGGACTGATGATGTGGGTCATGATGTACTAACGATTCTCATATATGGTGCCAGAGTCTCCATCTTAGTTGGATTTGCAACAGCCACAATATCTACTTTTATAGGTCTTTTAACGGCTCTGATAGCTGGATGTTATGAAGGTTTAGATCCCATTATTTCAAGAATACTGGATTTCTTTTTAGTGATACCGAGAATACCCTTTATAGTAATAATCTCCGCCTTTCTCACACCTAATATATTTATAGTTATACTTGTTCTCTCCTTCTTTGGATGGGCAAAAACAGCTAGGGTTATCAAACCTTTAGTGAAACAAGTATATTCGAGGGAGTATGTTAAGAGACTGAAATGTATAGGCGCGGGAAATTGGTACATAATCTTAAGGCATATTCTTCCAGCTACATTCCCACTTGCGGTAGCGCAATTTGTGTTAGAGGGGGGGCATGCTATCCTTGCAGAAGCTAGCATAGGTTTTTTCGGGCTGGAGGATCCGTCTACATTAAGTTGGGGAATGGAAATTAATCATGCACTGCAGAAAAGCATAATTTTTCTTACTAATATATGGACATGGGTCTTAGGACCACCTATTCTAATGTTAACTATAACCCTTCTCAGCACTACATTCATCTCCATAGATCTAGAGACGAGGATAAACCCTAGGCTTAAAGTAAGGTCATGGTAAATTAATTATTTAACATTATTATAACAAATAATATAGTTGAAGGAAGGATGCTCTTGAAATGATGAGGTTTAATTCGTTGAAAACACCGTTGGTACAGGGAATTAACTTGACAAAAATATTTAGATATGGATTAATCTGGGGTGAACCCGTAGAAGCTGTGAAGAACGTTAATATAAATCTGCTAAGGGGGGCTTCACTATCTCTAACAGGGGAATCTGGATCTGGAAAAACTACTCTAGGGAAAATTCTGCTAGGTATTATCCGACCCACATCTGGAAAGGTACTTTTTAATGGAATAGATTTAACTAATCCTAAGAGGGTTCCTAAGTATATTAGGAGGATGATGAGTTATATTCCTCAACATCCTGAAGAAGCCTTTGATCCTAGATGGAGGCTTTATGACAATATAGCTGAGCCATTAAGAATACATAAGCTTATAGGATCTAAGGAAGAAGAAAAGGAAATTATCTTTAAATTAGCTGAAGATGTATCACTGGATACAAGTCTTTTAAATAGAAGGCCTTTTGAAGTGAGTGGCGGTGAAATTCAAAGAGCAGTCATAGCGAGTGCATTAGCCACGAACCCTCTATTCATGGTTTGCGATGAACCAACATCTATGTTAGATATTAGTACACAGGCTGATATATTAAGGCTCTTAAAAAATATACGTGATAAATTAAATATTTCCCTCCTATTTATTTCTCACGATATTGAGATAGCTAGTTTCATGGGATTTAAAATAGCTGTGATGCTGAAGGGAAGAATTGTTGAGATGGCTGATGTAGATAAACTTATAAATGAACCTCTTCACCCCTATACACAAGGTCTATTAGGAATTGTAAAAGTGGAATATGTATCATCATATGCTAAAAATTGTAGAGGATGCCCATATTATGATAGATGTCCTGTTAAAATGTTACCATGTAGAGAGAAGGAACCTAAGTTGAAGAATGTGGGAGGTGATCATTATGTCGCATGTTTCAGATACTAGTAAAGAAGTTATTTTATCGATAAGGGACCTTAAAGTAAAATTCTATACTGAAGAGGGTGAAGTAACTGTAATTAGCGACGTGAACTTGGATTTGTTTAAAGGCGAGACAGTTGCTTTAATAGGAGAAAGTGGAAGTGGTAAAAGTATATTAGGACATACAATAATTAGGCTGCTACCTAAAAATGCAAATGTATCAGGACATATCATATATAAGGGTATAGACCTGCTTAAAATAGATAGTTCATTATTAAGGAATATAAGAGGTAGAGAAATAGCATGGATACCTCAAATGGTTGGTTCATCTCTCAATCCAACCGTTAAAATAGGGGTGCAGATAGGGGAGGTTCTAATCGACCACTATAATTATAGAAATCAGAGGGCTTGGAGCTCTGCTATCGACCTACTTAAATTATTTGAAGTAGAGCCAGCTGAAGAAGTAGCTAAAGGCTACCCTCACCAGCTAAGTGGAGGTATGAAACAGAGGGTGTTGATAGCCTCAGCAATAGCCGCAAGACCAAATCTATTAATAGCCGATGAACCGACCAAGGGACTGGATACTATTAAAAAAACATTAATTGTTAATATATTCAAGAAAATTAAAGATCTAAAGCCTGACTTATCTATCCTCCTTATAACGCATGATCTTAAATTTGCTAGAGAGTTAGCGGACAGAGTTATTGTAATGTACTGTGGGAAGGTTATAGAGATTAATGACAAAAACAGTTTTTTCGAACTCCCCCTCCATCCCTATTCTAAACTACTTTTAAAATCATTACCGTCAAAGGGGCTATACCCTATACCTGGGAAACCTGCTAATGTAGCTAATCCTCCATCAGGATGCAGATTCCATCCTCGATGCCCCTATGCCTCAGATATATGTGAAAAATCTTCCCCCCCATTAATAAAATTAGATTTAAACCGTTGTGTTGCATGTTGGCTATATAAAAGATAAAAGGGATAAGAACCTACATCTTCATTTTCACTATACCTCTTCCAATTAAGGCATAAAACTCTTTTCTAGAGCATTTTAGGCAATATGGTTTTCCATTAATGTAAGTTATTCTAGTTTTCATCGCAAGTTCACCGCATGAATGACATCTAACACTTTCAAAAATTGGGGCTCTTTCAATAGGAGACATCCTAATCTCCTCAATTTTGAACTCACTTTCAGGTATTTCAAGCAGTTTATATCCTGTTTCTTCCCATATTTTCGCCAAAGTTTTTATATCGTTTTCATCTCCCCCTCCTTTTATAACGACTTTCTCAAAAAGTTCTAACCCCTTACTAGAAAAATACTTCTCTCTTACTTTATCGGCGTCTACATATACTCTCACACCCTTCCAACTCCCCCTCTTTATAAGTGTTACTGCATTTTTACCTAAATCGAGGTATATTAATGAATTATTACCCATAGTACAACCAGTTGCAACCTGAACTCCATCCGTGAAACAATTATTACATTCAACTATAGCAAGAACTCTCTCTCCAATGCTCTCTCTTAACCCTGCTCTCTTAATACCAAGTCTATTCATAGCTATTGTAGACGCCTTTATTCCGAGAGCAAGATAAGGGCATATATGCCCATGGAAATATTTAGCTTTTTCTAAAACAATTCTTAAATTTTCAACCTCCATTTTGAAATCCCATGCTAAAATATATAAAAAACTGGATAAAAATTTTAGTATTTAATAAATTAAGACACGAAGAAGTTAGTTAAAAAATGAAGTTAAATATAGATATAAGTTAATTTTAAGAACATCTTTAAATAATAGTGTTATATTAGGTTTATTCGAGCGTAAGTATTATCTTTTCTATATCGGCATAGTCAATTATGTAGAATGTTATTATAAATGTAGTTACTGAGAATGATGTTATTATATTGATAGTTCTCCATGTAATCTCTGTTGTAATATTGATTTTTAAGATTGTGAACAGTATTAAGAAGATACTTATGAATAATATATAATTGGCTATCTGTATCTGCCTCATCCCTAAGTAGAAATATATGAGGCTTAATAATCCTATGCATGCTAATATGAAAAATGGTACCGTAAATAGTATATAGAATATCATAGTAAGATCGGGTTCATAGTTATTAAGCATCAATATTATACATGTTGATAAGACTGCGATTACTGCTGACATTATCGAGATGCTTAATGTCTTTCCAAGCCATAACTCCTTTAACTTCATGGGGCTACACAATATTGTTTCTATAACCCCCTCCCTCTTCTCCCTAACAATACTATTACTTAGACTAAAACCCACTATCAATCCAATGATTAAGGAGATATATGGTATGAATGTATTCATTAGATATGAAGGTCTCTCTCTAGTAGTGAATAGGAAAATTCCCATGAATAGCAGTATGCTAAATAGTGATGCTCCTAAACTTTTATCTCTAATAACCTCTATAAACTCCTTTTTAACTAGAGTAGATATGAGACTTATATTAACCACCCCTTACAATCTTAAGATAGACGTCATAGAGACTCTCTACATTCCCCTTTATATCAATAATCTTCAACCCCATCATCACTAGAGGCTTTAGAACTCTAGATATGTTACTATCTTGATAGAATATCCTTATGGAGTTTCCACGTAGATTATATAGAATCCCCATATTATCTAAGTATTTAGCAACCTCCATAGCATCTTGCATATTCTTAAAAGTAATTTCTATAGATCTTCTTTCGAGACTATGCATTAACCTCCTTATAGTATCTAATGCGACGATCCTCCCACCAACTAAAATAGCTACTCTCGAGCATAGTCTCTCAACCTCATCGAGATCATGTGATATTAGGAATATAGTTACGTCTCTCTCCCTAGCTAATTGAAATATTAAATTTCTTACTATAATCTTTGCCTCAGGGTCTAAGCCGGATGTAGGTTCATCCATAAATACAATTTCAGGGTCGTGTATTAATGCTCTGGCAATGGCTAATCTCCTTCTCATCCCTCTAGAGTAATATCCTACCTTCTTATCCTTCTCATCATATAATCCTACCAAATCTAATAACTTCTTAATCCTCCTATCCCTCTCGCTACTATTTGAAACTCCATATATCCGGCTATAGAAATCCAGGTTTTCATAGGCTGTAAGTTTATTATATAATCCATCATTTTCTAAGATGACTCCCACTTTCCTTCTTAAATTAATATCCTTACTAAGATTACCTTCAAGGACTAAAGCTTTACCTGAAGTGGGTCTCATTAAACCTAGTAATATTCTTAATGTAGTCGTCTTACCAGCTCCATTAGGACCTAGATAGCCGAATATTTCTCTTCTCTCTACGTTAAATGATATATTATTTAATATGAATCTATCATTGATTTTCTTGACTAGATTCTCTACTATAATTACTGGCTGCTCCATTTTAAACCACCTTACATCCTCTTAAATATGCCTCTCTTGACTATTGACCAGTAGCTATAGAATATAATCCATATGGTTGAGGCTGGAAATACTGTATATAACCAGATGTTGAACGCCTTGAAGGCGGATAATATGTTAACTATGATATATATGATGATATTGAGTACGTATGCCCTCTTCTGCCAGCCATATCTTCTAATAGTATATATTGCTTGGAGAGCTGCATATCCGTCTTTAGTTAATATATATTTCCCATCCTCTGTAGTTATTAGGCCCTTAAGCTTCTTCAGATGGAAATCGAGTTTACCACTACTCTCTATGCCTAATTCCCTCTTCAACTCAGAGAAACCCATAGCCTTCTTAGAGAGGATCTCGAGAATCTTTATCCTCATCGGATGTGAAATGGCCTCGAACTTCTCATCCTCCACATAAATCACCACAATCTATGAGTGGAACTTCCTATTTAATTCTAACTCCATAGACCAAACAGTCAATAATTCTTGACTATCCCACATTTTTAAAAACTTCTTATAAATAGCAATAAGAATCCCCTCGAAATATATAGATCTTTTTTTAAAGCAGTCTTCCATCCAATTTTGAGAAGCTTGTGTAAAGGGATTCTCGGACTATCTATTTGTTACCTAAAGATACAACTAATTCTCAGCTCTTATTCCTAGCCTAGTGTATCTATAGAGCTCCTGAATCCATTAAAGATACCTGTATATAGGGATTATAGTGTAGTGATACTGCCTATATCTATCGCTAAAGTAGTATCAGGAATTCTTGATATAAGCCATCCAGCAGCATACCAATTTGCCAATGCAACTTTAATATATTCTTCTTTAGCTCTCTCCATATTGACTAGCTCTCCGTGTACATTTAATATCCTGACAATATCTCTAGGAAATATCTTCATTAAAGTATCAAGTATATGATTTACACCCTTTTTTTAGAGAAATATGTGTCGGAAAGTTCAGCTGTCATCGTTGCTACAACTACATCAAACTCACAGGTCGGTAAATATGATAAAATTTCTCTAAGGGTAGGAAGTAGCCTTTCTTTTCCTCTCCTCCATATAGGAAAATATACTTGTAATAACTCTCTTATCTAATATTTTATCATTCTTACTCAAGATCTATGTTAACTTAATATTCGCTTCACCTATATCTATCCCAAGAGAATTAATAACCCTCATTTAAGTTAGATATTAAAAAGGAATTTAATATAATTTTTATCTTAAAAATGCTTTATAATTCATTATCTAATAATTAGGTGATGATGATCAATCACAATTATGGATTAGGTAAGTGGCTTAAAATATATAGGTGGATAATATCGAAAATTGGATACAGTTACTTAGAAGACTTTATCTCGACTTTAATACTATCTATATTGATCTTGAGAAAATGAGTACACGTTTCTAAAATTAGAAGAATGGTACAAGATCGAGTAATATTAGTATTCAGCGCTTCACCGTCTTTAAAAAGAGATATTGAAAAAATTAGTTTATCTCGGCTTATTAAAATGGAGAAAGCATTTAGTAATAATCTCAGCTGATACAGCTACTTCTGAATTATATTTACAACTTTAAAGGATAAAGTTCTTCACTCAGCTCCAATAGGAGTTAAGAGAATCGGTAAGAATCTAAAATCTAAATTATTTAAAGATACAACTACATATAGAAATATAGTCATAAATCCATATGCAGTCATGAACTTATTAGATGATATTGAAACTTTTTATGTAGGGACATTTAGCGAAACTCCTGGGAATAGATATAGTGATATAACTTATAAAACACATATAAACTCATTGAAAGATTCTAGTATAATTATAGAAATACAAATGATTAACTACAAAGCCATGAAGATTATATGCTGAATTAAAATCCTTGGTTTAATCATAAATAATACTAAACCATGTTGCTATACAAGGTGCAAGCATACAGTACTAGAGTCATTAATACATTCTACTAGAATAAATATTTTTAAGAAAATAAATCTGGAGGAGACTAGAAGGTTTTCTATACTTGTAGATCATTATTATAAGCTTGTCAATAGGATGTGTCCGAAGGATCCCTTATATAAAAATTATGGAAGAATTTTTTAAAGAGGGTTTGATAACCAGTTTTAACATATTTTTATTTTTCCTGTAAGAATAGATTATAATGGTGTTTTCCCATGAAAAATTTAGCTCCTCATATTTTTAGAAAAAGAGTTTTCATTGAAGGATTTTACACTATAGAAATCTCTAAAAAGTTTATAGAAGAATTACTTTATCAGTTAAGCAAGACTTTAGAAATGAACCCATTGACAGAACCAATATTATTCTCACCTGATGAAAGTAATTATCCATATCATGGTATAGGAGGATATATGGCCTGGGTAGAGTCAGGCGTCAGTATATATACATGGAAAGAATATAACTTTTTTACAATCGACATATATTCGTGTAAAGATTTTAAAATTAATTCTTTAATAGACTTTGTAAGAAATAAACTTAAGTGCACTAAGTTAGTATATGAAGAGTATAAATATAGTGTATAAAGTTGATATTCAAAAATATGTAAGAAGCAAATATGAATATCCTAATTATTGAAGGAATCATAGCCGGTCTGGTGGAACATTTTGAAGCAAATATCCTTCCTGAAGCTTTATCGATGTTAATGTCACTTTCAAACGATATATCTAGGCTTGGATATAAAACTTCAATTCTAGTTCATAAAAAATATTTAGATTTTATTCCAATTAGTAAACTAAAAAATATTACTGTAATAAAGAATACCGGATACAATATAAACTCAATACGTAAAGTAGCTACCAAATATGACTATACTTATGTAATAGCTCCCGAATCAGATGGACTCCTATATAAGCTTCTTATAATTCTTGAAGGATTACATATTAATTCAGACCCCGATACAATTGCGAGAATATCTGACAAGTTTAGAGTTATAAATGATCTTGAAAAGACAGGTATTAATGTTCCGAAAACATTATATTTAGAGAAATATAGAAGCGAGAGAGAGTTACAATATATTATAAGAAATCTCGAGTTCCCGATGATAATTAAACCAAGTATTGGAGCAGGGTGCCAAGGGTTAAGAATTATAAAAAGTAAGGAGGAGCTTAGGAATAATTTAAGAAAACTAAGTGTATCTTACAAGACACTAATCCTCCAAGAATATATAAAGGGATTACCTGCCAGTATATCAGTGGTGTCTGATGGAGTTCATTATAAGATTTTATCTATAAATAGACAGTTCATAAAGTTTAGTGAGATAGGATACTGGGGAGGTTATACTCCTATTAGAGGTATAAGCTTAAAAGTTATTGAAAATATAGTTAGAAAAATATCAAGGTTATGTAGTGGATTAAAAGGATATTTTGGAATAGATATAATAATATCTAAAGATAAGGTATATGTAATAGAGATTAACCCGAGACTTACGGTATCATACATTGGTATAAGTAAAACGCTCTCAGTGAACCCTGCTAAACTATTATTAAAGTCTACATTAAAAAGAAACGTTGGATATGAAATAAGTCACCAGGGCATTGCATACTTTAGAAAAATTAGATTTAACGACCAATTCTCAAGAGACTCAGCATTTAAAATTTATAATTTGTATAAATTATATACTCCTCCTATGCCCTTTTTGAGTTCACCAGCTTATGCATTTATATTAGTAACTGGATCATCCTTTAGAAAAACGGTAAAAGACTTTAGAGATTTAATTAAAGACATGATTAAAAATCTGAGAGTTTCGATTACAACATAAACATAAATTTATAGTGATAAATAGAATTAGAAGGCTATATAAATTTCTTGAGAATATTCTGCAGTTAGATGATAATCTAGATGTATCGTTATATGCTCTAGATAAAAGTATGTATTCCATTTTTAGTTCGTTTAATTTTTTATACTCAAAGAGACCCTTTATCCACTTTATTAATCTTATCCCCTAGCATTCTATTCTCATTGTATATTTTCCTAATCAGACTATATGATGATACAAGGATATCATTTTCGGTTATATTGATATACGATGGCATTATCAGATTATCATATAATAGCAGCTTATTTGAGAGAATTATTACGTTTTTAATACCCGGCCTGTCCATGTCAACTGCGAGTGAAATTGAATAATTTAGTATTGTGTTATTTATGACTTTAATTTCAGCCGGAGAATCGAAAGCCTTCCTTCTATGGATTTTCCTCAGGATTATATGCATTAATTAAAATTGGTTTCGCTAAGGGTGAGGAGATTGAAGTTAAAGGGAGGCGTATAGTTCCAAGGAATATATTGTTACGTCTTCTGAAGCCACCAGTGCATCATTTTCTAGAAGAGAATGGAGAAAATATCTTGAGTAGTGAGATGATATCATATGCCGATGCTTTAGTCGTCGAAGTCGAAGGTGTAGATGATGAAGGGTCTATAAAATATAGAGCTACGCTATTAAATGAAGTACCACTGAGAGATCTGGATAAGAGAAGAGAGTATTTCAATAAATTTGGGATATTGCATTTCCTAGTTAGTATCCCGGCTATAACTGGAGCGAGATTATTATTTGAAGAAGAGGACTATGGTGTGATCGCACTAGAAGTATTTGATCCAAATAAATTTTTGTCAATTATGAAGAAGACTGGTTATAAACCAGGTATTATAATTGAGACTATTAGAGAATATCTCTAAACTATGATAAATTTAAAAAATAAGTTTTTTATTTTAGTAATAAATGGATTCAGGGCCCGTGGTCTAGAGGCCTATGACGCCCGGCTTACGCCCGGGAGGTCCCAGGTTCGAATCCTGGCGGGCCCACCACCAAACGCAAATATATAATTTTTATTAATATATGTTTGATATAATCTAATTATCATTAAACTAATATTTTTTAAAAGTAAAAAAAACATTTACATTAATTAATCTTACTTGCAATATATTTAAATTTTTTAGGAGATGGTGATAAAATGAACTTCGATAATTTTGAGATTCTATATGAGGGCGAAGGCCCACTCATCAATTGGTATGATCCTGACGAGATGAGGGAATGGTTCAGAGATAATAAAAGGAGGGAGATGTTTGATAAGCGGATGTCTGTAAAAGAGGCTGTATCAAAATTCATTAAAAATGGGTCTTACATCGCGAGTGGTGGATTTGGACATATTAGAGTTTCAATGAATATAATTTATGAAATTATCAGACAGAGAAAGAGAAACTTGATTATGGCTTGTAAAACCGCTGTTCATGATAGTGATATATTAATTGCCGCCGGCGTCGTAGATAGAGTCGAGGTAGCATATGCATTTGGACATGAATTAAGAGGGTTATCCCCAGCATCTCGAAGAGCGGTTGAGGAAGGTAGGGTGAAAGTACTTACAGAGTGGAGTAATGCAGCGTTTCAGTGGAGATTTAAAGCTGCGGCTATGGGGCTTCCATTTATACCTGCAAGGGTATTAGCTGGTACCGATACATTCAGAAAGAGCTCGGCTAAAATAGTTAGGGATCCATATAGCGAGAAGCCTATTGTGCTAATACCTGCATGTTATCCTGATGTCGCATTTATCCATGTTCATAGAGCTGATATATATGGTAATAGCCAGATTGATGGAATTACCATCGAAGACCTTGAATTAGCTAGGGCGGCTAAAAGATTGATTATAACTACCGAGGAAATCGTACAAACTGAAAAAATTAGAAGTGAACCATGGAGAACTACAATACCCTATTTCCTAGTCGATGCTGTAGTCGAACAGCCATATGGCTCACATCCATGTAATATGCCTTTACTTTATTATTATGATGAAGAACATATCGCAGAATATATACAGGCATCTAAAACCGATGAGGGTTTAAAAGAATATTTCAATAAATATGTATATGGCGCCAGCGATTTTTGGGAATATCTTGAACTGATAGGCGGTACCAAGAAACTTGAATATTTAAAGAGGGTCGAGCAATTGAGAGAAACCCCTATAGTTCCTTGGGCATCGAGGTGATAGATATGAGTAAGAGAGAGTACTCCCCCTCCGAATATATGATTTGTGTAGCGGCCAGGACTCTAGAGGATAAGAAGACGATATTTGTAGGGACTGGAATGCCTATGATAGCCGCTGTACTCGCACAAAGATTATATACTCCAAATATACTTATTGTATTCGAGGCAGGTGGAATAGGCCCTCTTATCCCTAGATTACCGATTTCAGTGGGTGAGTCACTTACGTTTTATAAAGCGATTATGGCTACATCAATGGATTACGTGATGTCGATATCGCAACTAGGTTACTTAGATTATGGGTTCCTAGGTGCAGCTCAAATTGATATGTATGGAAACATTAATACCACTGTGATCGGGGACTGGGATAAACCAAAGGTTAGATTACCTGGTAGTGGAGGGGCTAATGATGTAGGCTCACTATGCTGGCGGACTATAATATTAATGAAGCAGGATAAAAGGCGATTCGTTAATAAGTTAGACTTTGTAACAACCCCTGGTTATCTGACTGGTCCTGGCGCTAGAGAAAAGGCTGGATTACCATCTAATACTGGCCCATACCGAGTTATAACACAAATTGGAGTATATGGATTCGATGAAAAGACTAAGAAAATGAAACTATTAGCACTTCACGAGGGAAATACTGTTGACGATATTAGGCAAAACTCTGCATTCGATATAATTATACCCGATAAAGTGAAATATACCGATCCCCCGACAAAAGAGGAGTTGAAGGTTATTAGAGAAATAGATCCGCTCGGGCTAATTGTTGGAAGGAAATGATAGAGTAAATATTTGAGTAGGTTACTTAGTTGGAATATATAGGCTTGAACGAGTCGCGCCAACTCCAGGCATTCCATGCTTTACAGGCTTAATTGTATGCGCAAACTCACCTAGTCTCTTACCGATCATTTCAGGCTTTATCTCAACTGGAACAAATTCCTTACCATTATGAACATATATGGTTAGCCCAACCATAATCGGTAGAATCGGCATTTCCCTAATATGAGTACGTATCGGCTTATTATACTTTCCCTCCTTCGCCTTTCTAACCTTCTCTAAAAGTTTCCTAGCCTCTGGAGTAAAATTCCCCCGAAGTAAGTATCTTCTTAGTTTAGATGGAAGTAACTTAGCGAACTCTTCTATATCCATCTTCTGAAGCTCCTCCAGCGTATATCCTCTATATCTAAATTCTCTGTAATATGCTTCCACCGACATACTATATAGAATGATATTCAACACCTTAATAAATCAATTATTAAGATTATAGAGTTTACCTGGCTTGACATAGTATAATTAACCTTGGACTTAAAACCGTGTATTCACTTGATTTATAATCGCCATAGAATTTAATTATCTTAAATCCCGCTTCATTTAGAAACCTTTTTAACTCGATAGGCATATATATCCTTACTACACTAATACGTTGCGAGACCCTTCTTCCAGTACTCTTATCAATGAAAACGCGGTCCATAATCCACCTAGAATTCAATATGTCTATATCATGTTTCTCTAGAATATAGTAGCCTCCAGACTCCAACCAGGTATATCTAGTTGCATCTCTACCCCGTAGTAGGGAGGCATGAAATGCCGAAGAAAACATTCTGAATGGATTAGGGACGTCTATCAATAACAGTCCACTTTTCTTAAGGGCTTTATTCAAATTATTTAGCACCTTAAAATTTTCATCGTCACTGAAATATCCGAATGTAGTGTAGAAAATATATGCTGCATCATATTCATGATCGAATCTCATATTTCTCATATCACATTTTATAATTCTAATTAAATTGTATACGTTAAACTCCCTTACCCTCTCCTCAGCCTTCTTTAGTAGATAGCCGCTGATATCTAGACAAGATATATAATACCCCATTTTAGCGAGATACACAGCATGCCTAGCATACCCACATCCAACATCAAGTATTTTAGATCCTTTAGGAAGATTTAATACATTTGCAATGAACTCGGCCTCCATTTTATTACGATCTTCATCTTCATAAGGCTTATAGGTTTTATAGTAAAGCTCATCGAAATATCCTATAAACCAGTCTTTAGACGACATACGATGATAATAATCCCTAATTTAGCTTAATAAATCATATTTACAATTTAAATTATTCTGACCCTATTCTTTCTTCCTCACTCCACCAAGGCGATAATGGATTCTCGTCTATATAAAGTGCAATCCACTCCCTATCGTTGATTATATAGAATTGTCTAATAAAGTAATGAACCATCTTAGGATAGTAATAGAATTCCCATACAAAACCTTTCTTTACACGCAGTGTCTCCATACCAGTATCTATAAATATCCCGTCTTTAACTATCAATTCGATGATCTCTCCATCTCGAATATATTTACTAACTGAATTAAATACAATATTCCTAACTTCCCTCTCATATTTAACATCAAATTTCATATACAGGCTACGTAATTCCTTGAATTTATTTAATTTAAATTCACCAGCTAATGAAGATAAGGAGTTTATGAGGTCATCAAGAAGCATCAGCCATCACAAGGTTTTCAATATCCCGATACTATTCCTACCTCTTTCTTCTACCTGTACGTCTGGCCCCGAAACTCCCAACCTTCTGCCCAGGTGGAGCATTTCTAGGTACAGTCTTAGGCTTACCTACATGCTGGTGAGCACCGCCGCCATGTGGATGGTCAACTGGATTCATAGCTACGCCCCTCACCCTAGGCCATCTTTTTCCTGCTTTAGCCTTCATCCACTTATACTTTGCTCCAGCCTTTAAAAATGGTTTTTCAATTCTCCCTCCGCCAGCGACTATACCTATCACAGCCCTACAGTTAGGATTTAATATAATGCTTTTTCCAGATGGTAGCCTAACCTCTATACCATCCTCAGATGGGCCGATAACTTGTGCATAAGTCCCTGAAGATCTCGCGAATTTCCCTCCATCACCAGGCCTTCTCTCAACATGTGATATTACAGTACCGGGTGGGATATCTTTAAGCATTCTAATATCTCCTGGTTTAGGATCCCCACTACCATAAATCGTAATCTCCTGACCTATATATATTCCCTCAACCGCATTAATATAAAACTCCCTATTATCAGGGGTAACTAGCCTTGCTATAGGAGCCCCTCTACCAGGATTATGCATTAAATCTACTACCGTGGCTGTTGTAGGCTCTTTAAACTCTGGAATCTTAGCTGGAGCGATCGACCTATGTGTAAGTGCTCTGAACAGTGGGCTATGACCCTTTCTTTGAGCCAGTATGCGTTTACCCATTCACATCACCTCCTAGAGTATACCTAATGCAGTCGCTACTTTGACTGCATCATCAATATTATAAAACGTTACTATAGCCTTTTTCTCGCCTGTAGGAGTAATAAGTATATTAACCTTTTTAACTTTTACTTTAAACTTCTCCTCCACCACCTTTTTAATCCTACTTTTATTAACGTTCCTATCGACAATCAAAGTTATTTTACCTTGCCTCTCAATTAATAAGACACTCTTCTCAGTAACTACAGGATATTTAACAACTTCATAGAATTCATCTACAGTAGCCATTTTATATCACCACATGCTTAATAATAACATCTTTAAACCTCTCTTCAATTATGGGAAAGACGCCCTCAATCCATATGACAAGCCTTCCAGCATGACCTCCTGGAGCAAGATGTATTAAAGATACTTCCCTTGCAGATACTACATCCACCCCCATTATATTCCTAGCTGCTTTAACGATTCCCTTATCATCATTATACACTATTAAAGGACCTACCCTATGTTTTATCCTCCTGCCTCTCCAGGCGGCTTTACCCCCTACAGTCTTAATACTGTTTCTAACTCTCTCGATATCTGGCCATACACCAAGTACTTTAAGTACTTCACGTAGCTCACGCGTCTTATCTATCTCCTCTAACTCGCTAGAGACTATTAATGGAATATTAAGCACTTCATCAATTATATGTCCTCGTTTAGCCACGAGCTCCTTATTACCCGTAGCAGCTATTGCAGATGCAATCGCGAATTTAAGCTCCTTCTTATTGATCTTCTTATGTATCCTCTTTTCAGGGGTAGTTACATGCGGCCTCCTACCTCCCCTAGCCATCGCCACAATAGCGCCTACGCCTCTCAATGGCTGGGTTTTATATCTGGGAATCCTTGCAAGGCCGAGTCCTACACCGAAATATTCCGCGCTTCTATCTCTACCTGCTAATGGGTACCGTCCCTTAGGCTGCAGTCTATGTGTAAATTGATAATGGAATAGTCTCTGGATCAGATCTAGTCTAATAGGTATGTCGAATATAACTGGCTTTTTAATTTTCCCCTTCTCCTCGCCGACAATACTATATACCGGATACTCCATCAAAACCACCTCTATACATTAATATAGGTTATTTTAACTGGAGACAACAGCTCCGGTCTTACAGGCCTTATAGTAAACCTCATTTTTATAAGTCTTTTAGCAGATCCTGGCACAGATCCCTTTAAAATAAGGAATTTACTTTTCAATACACCATATCTGGGGAATGACAGTGGATGGTCGAAGTCTTCAGGGGATTTTATATCTAGTATTTTAATATGGTATATTGTTCTACGGTGGAAACCCATCTGCCCGGCTAATGGGACCGTATATCGAGTTGCAGACGGCTTCCATGGACCTAATGCACCGGGTTTCCTACGAGCTTTCCTCGACTTATGTGACAATAGCTTTATACCCCATCTCTTTACAGGTCCCTGGAACCCCTTACCCTTTGTTACTGCAATTACGTCTATAACGTCACCAGGTTTAAATACGCTATCAACTTCTAAGTCCTTACCAAACAATTCTTCAGCGTATTTAAGCTTCTCTTCAATACTGGATTTTCCACCTAGTTGGATCTCGAAGATCTCAGGAGTCTTTTTATGGATTCCGGCTAATATAGGCTGTGTAGATACTAACAACCTTATAAATGAAATCCTCTCAATATTAGATTTAATTTCCTCGAGATTCTTTTCCCAATCACCTGGATTATATGTTGATATACGTCTTTTAATAAAATCTGGAACATCTGGATAATATACTGTTGAGAAAGTTTCAAACCTATTATCTACATAATTTGGAGTATAGGCTACCAATCCAATAACTTTAAGAGGAGGGGTCTCGACGATGGATACCGCCGAGAAGATTTCCTGACCCTTATAAGGGGAATATGGATATTCATCGATATAATATATGTGTGTCATGCCAGCTTTATATCCTGCGAAGCCAAGCGGCTTTACACCAACTTCATCCATCTCAGGCCAAGTTTTTATAGTAGGGTTTAGAGTACGAGCTCTCTTACGTGGGCTATATGCTAATGATCCCCTCTTAGGCGCGTGCTTTTTTCTCGCACCCATCCTTCCTTCACCTATACTCCATCCCTACTTGCTATAACATTGATTAGAGAGCTTATTAATATATGTTTCATAAATCGATTCTCATATGTTTTAAAAAATCTACTATACTTAATCCTATTAAAGTAGCCTCCTCAATTCTAATTGTCTCAACCTCCTGCTTATACACTAAATTTATCTTATAATCACATAACTTATCCATATCAGCAGAATATGCCTCGAAAATCTCTTTTAAACCATATTCATACGAGCCTAAGATAAGGAGCATACGCTCATAGCCACCCAACTCCTTAATTAACTTATGCCATATAGATCCAATATATTCGCCATATCTAGTTAAACAGATTCTACAGCCGTTATATTTAGTTAAGAAGGATGAAAAACCCATTTTCAGACGCTTTACCTTATAACCAGGGTAAAATCCCAATCCCCTATATTCACCCTTAGATAGCACCCTTCCAATTAAATACTCTGACGTAGCCTTAGTAATCTCTACAACTACAATATTTTGTGGAGGCTTCTCTCTAACTGCAACATACTTATCTAACCCCACGTCAATCAAATATCTATCCTTCTTCCTCCCAATTACAAGGCCGATTCTATATTCTGGAAAATTGAGATTCTTTATTGCGACCCACTTCTTATGTGAATACAGTGTAAGCGGGGGGGCCAGCCCTACATAGGATAATTCAGGCTCTCTTCTAAACAACATCTTTTTAAGATAGGGAGGAGTCGATAGATACCTTAAAATCTTAATTATCTGTCTCTCAACCTCTGGATCATGTGTAATCGGGTCATGATAGATATATATATTTTCTACCCCATATATTCCAGCAGCCCTAGACAAGAATGATAAAACTAGAGTTCTCTGCATTAAAGACTGCAGATTTAATGTGTATGAAGATGGAATCGCTAGATCAACACATGGTTTATCCATCTCCGACAGCCTCTTTAATAATCTTTATCCCACTACTACTACCTATTATATCTGCTCCAGCGGCTATAAGTTCAATAGCTTGTTGATAACTTCTTATACCTCCAGCCGCCTTAATCTTAATCTTAGGATTTAATATCTTTCTAATAAACTTCACATCATCTACCGTAGTTCCCCTAGGTCCATACCCTGTAGAAGTCTTTAAATACTCCGGCATGACCTCGTTAAATATCTCGATAGCCTTTACTATCAAAGGCTTATTCAGTAATGGGATCTCAACTATATATTTAGCAATTAGATTAGGGTAATTACCTCTAATATAATCATTTAAAGTCTTCAGCTCGGCTCTAAAATCATCGATATAACCTTGTACCAAGAGGCTTGTATTTAATACTATATCAACCTCATCTACTCCAATATCATATAAATGATCTATTTCACTGGTCTTGACCCTAGTAAACGTCTCACCATATGGAAAAGCTACCACTGAGACTACACGTATATCAGCATTAAACTTCTCTAAATACTCCTTTAAATAATTTACATTGGTTGGAGATACTACTAAAGCCCTAACATTATACTTAACCCCCTCTTCTATAAACTTATTAAGCTGGTTTAAATCCACCCCAATCCTTAAGAGAGTATGATCTATCTTTGATGCTATATCTATACTCATCAAATACCTTATTCCAAATTTACTTAAATTATTGTTTAATATCCCCTCGGCATCCCCAATATATGTTGAGCGATATAGTTTAACGCCATCTGCTGCGTAACTGGTGCTACCCTAAGTAAATTAACTTCTCTCCACCACCGCTCGACATCCGTCTCTTTAGCATATCCGTATCCACCAAATATCTGCATAGACCAGTATACCGCTTTAATAGCATTCTCAACAGCAATTACTTTAGCCATATTAGCAACATCTCCAACCTCCTTATATGATAATACACGCTTCATAACAGCGTCTCCATTCTTAACATCTTCTGGGGGCTTATGTTTAACGTCGTATAGCCATGCTGCTTTATATGTCAATAACTTAGCCGCCTGCAAGGCTGCATAACTCTCTGCAATCGGATGCTGAAGAGATTGATAGCTCCCAATAGGGTCTTTAAATACTACACGCTCTCTCGAATATTCCACAGCCTTTTTAATAGCTAACTCAGCTGTACCTACCGCTCCGATTGCGAAGCCCATCCTCTCAGGATTCAATATATCAAGTAAGGTATACCAGCCATAATCTATAGGCCCAAGTACATTATCTTCAGGAACCTTTAGATCATTTATACTTACCTCGAAGGTACCTGAATAGTTTATTCCATGCTTAGGGATAAGACTATATTTAATATTTTTATTAGGTAGATCCACTAGAAACAGAGTTATCCCGAGTGTCTTCTTCGGCGCCTTCTCAAGCGGAGTGGTTCTAGTGACTAAAACCATAACTTTAGCCCTGTCTACTCCTGTTATAAATATTTTACTTCCATTAATCACATACTCGTCTCCTTCTTTCACGGCATACGTAGAGATTCTAAATGTATTCGAGCCTGCATTAGGCTCTGTCAAAGCAAGACAACCCTCATACTCCCCCGACGATATTTTAGGTAGATACCTCTCCTTCTGATCTTGAGTCCCATATCTTACAATAGGTAATGCTACGAAAACTTCTGTAATCATTAGATACCAGACACCAGCTAATCCACATCCATATGAGGATAGGTTATCCATGATAGTTAGAAGCTCCTGCATACCCATGCCAGAACCGCCATACTCCTCAGGAATTACAGCGCCTACGAATCCGGCTTCACTAATATCCCTCCAAAAATCCTCAGCAAACTCATGCTTCTCATCTAATTCTCTCCAATATTCAGGAGGATACCTCTCCGCGATACCTCTCGCAGTCTTAGCTATAAGCTCAATCTCTTTCGAAATAGTAAAATCCATATTTTACACCTCATATAATTATGATTTGATTAAATCATAATAATATAAACTTAGTTAATAATCTCTCCTTTACAATAGTATATTAAGGTGTCTATATGAAAGTAGCTATTATAGGTGCGGGAATGACTAGATTTGATAGGCCTAGGAGAGAGCTCCAGGAGGAGATGGTTGCCGAGGCTATGAAGAATATGCTTGAAGATATGCCTAACTTAGAGATAAAGGATATTGACGCAGCTGTATATAGTTACTTTAGTGACCATTTAGAGCAGCAACTCTGTTTCCACTGGATAATCCATGATTACCTAGGCTTATCGGGTAAGCCTGGATATCGTGTAGAGTCTGGTGGTGCAACACCTATAGATGCTTTAATCAACGCATATATGTATATAAAATCGGGGATATTCAAGGTCGTGCTTGCAGCTGGCTGGGAAAAGATGGGAGAAGTCGATACAGCTAAGGTTAACGAGTTTATAGCCATGGCATCTGATACAGACTGGGATTTTATGGTTGGAGGATATTATAATGGATATTATGCTGCTTTAGAAGTTAGGAGGATGCATTTATATGGAGATACGATAGAGGATTTAGCTCTAATAAGTGTTAAGAATCACAATAATGCTACATATAATCCATATGCACAATGGAGGGCTAGGCATGGTACAGGTAAGATTACAGTGGAGGATGTATATAAGTCGAGGTTAATCGCATACCCATATAGGACTATGAATATAGCTGAGATATCTGACGGAGCCGCTGTAATGTTATTGGCTTCGGAGGAAGTAGCTAGGAAATATACCGATACACCCGTATGGATAACTGGAGTAGGATTAGGGAATGACTCTATGAGACCCGGTGACAGAACGGGAAACCCTGCATGGTTAGGCTTATATCCCGAGGATGAAGCAGTATGGCCTGACTATGAGCCTAAGCCACTGACACCATATCCTGAGATGGCTAATTTCGGTGCATTTAGATATGCCGCTGATATGGCATATAAGATGGCTGGGATAGAGAATCCGGTTAAGGACCTTGATCTAGTGGAGATATTTAATCCATACGATGGTGTTGAGATATCTGCGTATGAGGATCTCAGATTCGTTAAGAGAGGAGAGGGTAAGAAGCTTATTAGAGAGGGGGTTACAGAGAGATGGGGTGAACTCCCAGTTAATGTAAGCGGAGGGTTATATGGGCAGGGACACCCCGTTGGAGCGACTTCATTAGGTCAGGCAGTCGTTCTATTTTGGCAGTTGAGGGAAGAGATAAGTAGGAAATGGGGGTCTAGAAACGCCCAGATACAGAATCCTAGACGTGCACTGATACATGGTCACGGTGGTACTGGTTGTCAAGCTGGTGTAGTAATTATGGAGAGGTGAGTAATATGAATCAGGATATTCTAGAGGAGAAGATCCTTGTTGATAAATCTGTATTGAAAGAATGGAAGGAATGGGCTAGAAAGGGAGATATGAGGGTTAAGGGATATAGGATAATCGAGGCGCCTAGAGGAGATAGGATTGACAGGATTAAAAGAGCGAGGTTCATGATTGTCGAGAGACCTCATGGGGTAGTCTATCAACATAGTTTCGGACTCATCTCAAAATTCTATGAAGGCATTGTAGAAGGTAAATTATACGGTACTAAATGTCCTAAATGCGGTCTCGTCTACCTACCACCCCGTGCACACTGCTGGAATCCTAAGTGTAAGCTTCAGGAGACTGAATGGATTGAGATGCCTTTAGAGGGGGTTGTAGTTACGTATACTATAATGGCGTTTGCAGCAACCCCCTTCTTATCAGAACTGCCATTTATTCTAGCATATGTAAAAGTAGGCGACTCAGTTACAGCATTACCTATCCAGCTTAAGGAAATCGATCCAGTCGACGTCCATATAGGGCTCAAGGTTAAAATAAAGTTTAAAGAGAATAGAGTAGGAGATTTAATGGATTTATATGCTGTTCCAGCTGAAAAACCCCATCCACCTCCCCGAAGCAAAGAAGAGATTGAATGGCTTAAGAGTGAACTAGCTAGAGTAGAGGAGTGGGTGAGGAAGAGGTTCCCAGAGAAATTTAAGAAGTAAACCACTCATTAAACACTCCTTTTTATTTTTAACACTTAGTTTAAACATGGTTATAGACCTCAAAATTCTGCTTCAGCTACTTTAGAATTAGTTGATTCTTTAATAAATTTATTATTTTAAATTGTTTAATTGTCTTATAAAAATAATAATTGTGATATATAATATTTGTTTTATGATAAAAATTTTTCTGAATGTATCTATATTCATATTTTTAACGAGCATAGAGGTTGATCCGAAAGATGATGGGGGCTATAGTCTTTATCATCGTATTCCTCTTCTCCACCTGGTATTCATTGAATTACTCTTTAATACCTCCTGGCGAGGCTATTTACAATCTTCTTGGAGTCCCTGAGACCAGTTACCCTGTATTAGGGTATCCAGCAACTTTATTGGTTGAGGCGGTATTTAACGGGGTTGTCTACGGATTTATAGCATGGCTTATATTTACTATACTAATGATGGGTAAACATCAGTTAGAAGAGAGGGAGAAGAGAAAACTAAAAAGGGAATTGGAGGAAGCTAAAGAAAGAAGGGAAGCATAATGGGATTACACCAAATTTTTTATATTTTAATGACATTTTAAAAGTGAGAATTCTTAGAAAATGTACCATTTAGCATCTGGTAAATTGAAACATCATATTATATTAGCTTTTAAGTATTATAATTTTTATAAATGGTGGGATGATGCTTAGGAAAATCATCCTATCATTCCTATTAATTACGGTGATAGCGCTTCCTATTATGTCAGTATACGCAAATGCCGTTGTAGAGCAGTATGGACCATTTGAAGGGGAGTTGAAGGGAGTTTATGCATACTACAACTACAAGACTCATGAGAGGTATAAGGAGAGGGGGGTAGACCACTATATAATGTACATTGAGGTGTATAAAGGTGATAAAACAGTAGCTTTATATATTGATGAAGGTGGATTAGAACTTCCGTATCAATATATGAGGAAGAGCCCTAAATCAGTATTGATTAAAGTGAGGTATGAATATGAAGAATATACTGGCGGTGGATATTACGGGGTAGAGACTCCACAGTTATTCTTCATAGCACCCCCACAAGCGACATATTATCATTACTGGAAATATGTTATTACAATTAGAATATCTGGTGAAGATTATAGTAGATGCAAGATAGCATTCTTTTTACTTCATATCCAGATCAATCTATCTACTGGAGAAAAGATTAGAGAAATTTTCAGGGGTACATTTACCGGTGAAAAAACGGAGATTCCCATGGGATAATGACCACTATCGCATCTCCTTTTTACATTTTAGATTAAAGTAGCTAGATTATATATTCAGATAATATACCTTGCTTCTACCTCTAATCTCCATCCTGACTATCCCTTTTTCCTCCAACTCCTTAAGCTTCCTAGAGATCACGCCTCTACTCGCTCTCCCCCTCTTCATTTTAACTGCATTCGTTATTTGAAGAATATTCATGCCGTTAGACTGATACAGTACACGTATAATCCATAGTTTAATATCATCCCCCTCAACAAGCTGATATAACTCTTCCCCACCAGCGATATAATCAACTGCAATATAATAGAGATCTATAAGTTTTCTAATGATTTTAAGGAAATTACCCTCTAAATTAGCGTCAGTCAAATCTTCTTCCAAATCTTTCAGCAATTCCGAAATCCTTTTTAAACGCTCTCTAATATCTTTAAATCCACTCATCTACATTATCCTTAAATAATTTATATAATCTCCTTATTGAAGGCCTCCTGCCAACGACGTCATATTTAATTTTACCTGAGTCTGGAATAGATGCTTCCTCTAAATATTTTTTAGTCTTGTAAACCACGGTATACCACTGAATTGTAATATACAGATAATATACTAAGATTTTAAGAAACACATAGAGCGTCTTAAATATGATCTTAATTATATATAAAAAGATTTTGAGGTATACATATATCCTCAAGATATAGTTCGCTAGAGTCATATACCGTCTATGTTGCATTTAGCTATTTTAGTAAGTCTCTCTTCTCCTACTGCCCACGGCGGAGAGAGCCTTCTCAATAATTGTATTAATATCAATTAACTGTGTCTTAGCTAGTTTAATCGCCTCGTCGGTAGGGACGCCATTATCAACTAAAGCCTTGTAAAATGCTATGAATGCGTCGGCCCTCATCTTAACCTTCTCAGGACTATAAAACTCCTCTAAAATCTCTTTAATAGAATTTAATATACTATCGACTAACTTAGGGAACTCACTACTTATAACCTTAAGAATCTTCTCAACATCCTCCCTCTCCCACTCTCTTTCTCTCCCACCTTCACCATGTCCACCATGCATATACAACACCTCAAGATAATAGAGATATGTCCACTTCAATTAACTCTATAGTACGAAAATGGACAATATCAAAATAGAGACTCCTATAGAAGACGAACATTTGTATTTTAACATAGTTAACTCTTCCAGAATCAACATCTACCAACTCTAAAGTAAATTATTTAAGAAGATCTTAGTAAAGTTACTTAGCTAACTTTAAGATTATACCAATAACTAGAAGTCTAATCCTTAAATGAAACCAAGTCATATAATTTCTCATTAAAAATAACCTAAATAGTATTAGCTATATCAGGTACCAAGAGAATAATTACAATCTCTTGAACCATTTAAAAGAACCTATTTACGCTCTCGGATATTCACTCCATATTCTTGCAAGTTCGTCTCTATCAGGTTCTAATGTATCTAATGTTTCTTCATAGCCTTCTCTTCTGTGAATTAAGACCCGGGGTTTATTCCTTCTAATAACTTTACCTACCACAGAGGATGATATCTTCATATCTCGTAGGATCTTAATAACTTTATCTTCATTCTCGGGTAATACGGATATGATCAACGTCCCGGAACTGATCATCCACAATGGATCAAAATTAAGCTTTTCTGCAAATATTCTAGTCTCGTCTTTCAAAGGCATTTTATCTTCATATACTTCAATATAAGTATTTGATGCATACGCCATTTCTAATAAAGCTTCTGCAACCCCACCTCTAGTAGCGTCATGCATGGCATTAACTAACTTAGCTTCAGCTAATGCCATAGCCTCCTTAACGACACTTATCTCATTAAAATATTTTAATGCATTTACGATTACCTTTTCAGAGACACCCTTCGATAGTAAAATGTCTTTAAAGTCGCTAGCCAATATTGCTGTACCTTCGAGACCTATTCCCTTTGTCACTATAATTGAATCTCCTGGTTTAGCCATCGAAGCAAGTAGTATATCATTATATCTTCCTAATCCCATAGCAGATATAGATACAAGAGGCCTGTTTAATCCATGTGCATATCCAGTATGCCCGCCTATTATAGATACATTTAACTCCTTAGCAGCCTGGTCAATATCACTGGTAATTGTATCCAGCATATCGGGATCCCATTTCTCTGGTAAAAGAATCAGTGACATTATCCATCTAGGTCTAACCCCTGCTGTAGCAATATCATTACATGCAATATGCACCGCTAGCCATCCAATCCTCTTTACAGCTCCTACTATAGGGTCTAAATGTGATACTAAGACCACGTCGTCCTTTATCCACGTTACAGAGACATCTATACCCGGCTTAGACGCTATTAAAACATCCTCCCTAATTTTTCCTAATCTAGTGTAGATATATTTCTCCATTAGATCATGAGGCATCTTACCCATCTAATTCACCTCCAGAATATTTTACTTATTAGGGGATAGAGGGCCAATGTAGATATGATACCTATTAAAGAAACTCCAAACCCCATTGATACAGTTACATATATGCTTAATCCACTTCCAATAATCCACGTTAATATCCCAGGTAAGATCGCTCTATCCCCACCTATATATTTATGAAGAATTAGGATTATGGTTAGGGGAATAAATAAGTCACCTATATAATAGAGGAAATATTCAAACTTCAATAGAAAAACGGGGATTATAGAGAGAAGTAAAATTATAGTTCCATATGATAGAGATAATATACTATATCTAGTTTTAGGAAAAATATTCTGCGTAGAGACCACGGCAGAGTAGATATTAATTAGATTTGTAGTAATCGCGCTTAAAGCTATAAAATATAGGAAAACAGTATTTAAACCAAGGTTTATAGCTACTTCAGTAGGATCCCCTAGATAAGCATTTGCAACTACAGCTGATAAAGCACCTAATCCATATAATAAAATACTTGTTAAAGTATATCCTGACCATGTGCCGATGAGTGACGCGCTATAACTTCGTGAATATCTTGTATAATCTGCGATTAAAGGAGACCATGATATTGCAGTTGCTAAAACTATATCAAGCCCCCATAGAAGACTATCTACGTCCATATTAGACATAAATAGGGATGAAGAAGCATTAGATAATAGACTCACTATAATAAAGTAACTTTCGTATATCAAGGCAATTATTAAAGTCACCACAGATATTCTATGATACCATATAATCTTCTCCAGACCTCTTAAAGCGTATAGAGTCTCTAAAACACCGATTATAATAACCCATGCAACTGGATCTGTTAAATATCCATCAACTATAGAAAATGACTTAATAGCTACTGATATAGCCTCTGCACTTACATATAATAGTATAGAGGCCCATCCAATTAGCTGAATGACGTTGAAGAAGGAGGCTAAATATGAAAATCCATCGCCAAATACTTTCCTAGTAATGACCATAGTAGGAAGACCATAATAGTATCCAAGTGTACCGACCAAACCGAGTATTAAACCTCCAACCAAAGAACCAATAATAATAACTAATATAGATAATAAAATACCTAGTCTAGGAGCAATTAAACCACCTGTAAATATCGTGGCGATACATGTATTTGCACCCGCCCAAATAAGAAAAATATCTAATCCACTATAGATTCTTCTATTCATCGAGATAGGTTCTAAAATACTTGAGGACCCCATGAGTCTCTTATAAGAGATACATAGTAAATGGAATATAAATATAAGAGATGGATCTATATATAGATTAAAATCTATATAT
>Ga0209410_1000067_pt1 | contig 39639 bp, 41 predicted proteins | sample Mar14436cmmetaG_FD_184135 | JGI IMG/M metagenome (GOLD analysis project Ga0209410, IMG submission 184135) | Marine hydrothermal vent microbial communities from Guaymas Basin, Gulf of California to study Microbial Dark Matter (Phase II) - Marker... ... | reverse complement strand
TGTTATCCTGTGTTATTGTAGCAACAGGGGTATGTCTTATCAGGTTTTCGAGATATGCCTTACGTAATTCGAGTTCACGTTGGATACGCTTGTACTCACTTATATCCTTAAGTATAGCAACGTACTCATCCGTACCTTTAAGAGGTGCATGTGATACAAGGCAATCTACGATAGAGCCATCTTTCTTTATGACTTTTGTCTCGTAAACACCGGGGATACCTTTTTGGATCTCTTTCCATTTTCTCTGCATGTAGGGGTGTAACTCCTTTGGGATAGCATCCAAGAAATGTCTACCTTTTACTTCATCGGGTTCATACCCGAGTATATCCTTCAACCGCTTATTTGTGAATCCAATTGTACCGTCCTTCTTTATTGTGAAGATAAGGTCGGGTGTGTTATCAAGGATGGTTTGCAGAAACTCCTTGCGGTTTTTGAGCTCCTCCTCAGTACGTTTAAGTTTGGTGATATCAATAAGTGATGCAATACTTTGCTTTGTCCCAGGCATCATACTGACAGTTATATACATGTGTTTGAGGTTACCGTGACGGTCGATGAACCTAAATTCGTAGTTTTCTGGTGCTTTACCCCTTTTCTTTCGCCGTTCATAGTGGTAACGTTTCATACGTTCAACATCATCGGGATGTACAAATACTGTCCAGCTCATCTTACCTTCGATCTCAGCTCGTGAGTAACCTGATAGTTTTTCGAACTCAGCATTTACCATGGAGATAGTGGTGTCTTCTTCAAGCATCATCATCGCGGTACCGGTGCTCTCAAATATAACTCGATACTTCTTTTCTGATTCTTTAACCATATCATACATACGTGCTCTGGTGATAGCTAATGCAGCTTGTTCAGTAAATACTGAAAGTAGTTTCAGTTCATCCTCGGTGAACTCTTTACACTCGTGTAGCATGACACTGGCAACACCTAACACTTCCTTACCCGCTTTAATCGGTATAGCAATGTATGATTTTAAGTTGTATTTCTTAATAATGTGTTCCTCCACTTCCCGTGGGAGGCCGAGTTCACTGAGATCTCGTACATAATGGATCTTACCGTCCATTGCCGCCAATCCACTTATATCGTATGAATGTTTACCAATGGGTATTTCTTTTCTGTATTTTAAATACTCTTCGCCCAACCCTCGTACTACTTTTGTCACGAGCACATTTCTGTCTTTATCAACTAACCGTAATGAGCAACAGCAGGACCCCATAATCTCAACTATAGCATCTACTATTTTTTCTAATGTTTCCTCTAACCCTATCCCTAAGTTAATGAGCGTAGAAGTCTGTAAAAGGAGTTCAATTTCACGTAGATTCTCTATCGCAATCGCAGCTTGGTCAGCAAATATCTCAAGCAGTTTAATATCCTCGATGGTCGGCCGTTCACCAGTTACTGGGTTATCGGGTGAAATGAACCCCAATATTTTATTGTCTCTTCCATAAATTGGTATGAGTAGCAGATCTTTTTCGTGCCAACCACCCGGTGTGAGGTCTTTTACGGGTGTTATGTATAATTTGCTTGGGTATTTTTTAAGCTCCTCCCAGTGTGTATGGTCTATGAAGTAGGAGCGGCTGATCTTGAATTCGTCACGAAGGAACTTCTCTGTCTCCTTAATACTTACAGGTGGATGTGATAGGATTTCAGCTGCAGTCTTTGCATCGTAACCTGATACGGCGACAGGTCTTGACGTCATCGTCTTATAGTCACGAAGTGAAAGTATCACCTGACGCCAACCGAGTTCATTAGTGATCGTATCACATATAAGCTGTAGTAATTTATTTAGATCGCGTTCTAATAACAATTTACCGGTTATGTTGAGGATGCTCTCAATCTGTTTACGACGTAGGGACTCCAACCCCTTTAACCGGGTGAGCATCTTCTCGAGACGGTTTAACTCACTAACGTCACGTAGGTTCAATAATATCTGTGGTTCCTTTGTGGGTAGCCATAACAACGATAATTCAACTGGTATGAGATCACCGTTGTGGGATTTAACTTCCAACATCAACGTAGAATCTGTACGCTTATTGAGGGTATTAATGAATGCTTTATGGTATTTCTCGGGTATAAGTGTAGTGAAATTCTTACCCACAATAGACTTTCGTTTGTATCCGAGTGATTGCTCTACTGCTTTGCTGGTCTGCAGTATTTTACCGGTGTTATCCAACAACATGAAATTATGTGGCGAAACCTCGAATAGCATCGGTATAGTGTTGTTGGCACCCCCTTTCATTTGCTTATCTCCTCGGCTTTCGTTAATTTATTAATCGTTTTAGTGAGAGTATCAAGTTTATCCCTTATGCGGGTTAGAATCTTATCGTAATGCTCGCGTGCAGATTTGTCTACGAGTAAAGTAGATACACAGTTTTTGATAATGTTCAATGTGGGTGTTACCTCAGCCATTATTTTTGAAATATATTCACGACGTTCACGTTCGAGGGCTTTGAGGTTATCGTATGCAGCTTGTAGCTCTTTCGTACGTTCATCAACGAGCTGCTTTAGCTGGCCATGTAAACGTGCATTCTGTAATGCTACAGCAACCTGTGCGGCTATGATTTCACAGAAGTTGAGATCATCGTCTGTGAAATGCTTACCTTCACCCATCCGGCTAATGGTTAATGCACCAAGTACTTCATCCTTAAATATGAGTGGTACACACAGGAGAGACTCTACCACACGCGGTGTGCCTGGCACCTCCATAGCCATATCGCTGAGATGCGCATCGTTTAGTATGGCACCTTTGCGGGATAAAATCACCTTACCTGTGAATCCCTCACCCGGTTTCAGTGTAAGTGAAAGTATTTGCCTCTTGTAAAGGCCTTCTACAGCTACGGGTTTGATAACATTTGTGGATTTATCAAATAGTGAGAAGACGGTACGATCGGCATTCAACAACTCATGTACACGTGAGGTGGCCAACTTTACAACGCGGTCAACTTCAGGGGTTGCAATAAGTAAACGATCTATCTCAAGCACGGTGGAGATTTCGGATAACTTTCGACGCAGAGTTTCACGTAGTTCTACCTCTTCGGTTATATCCTGGATAACGGTTATGACATGCTGGACGTTACCGTGAGCATCTTTGATAGGTAATTTCTTTGTACGGGTGTGGATGAGCTCACCTTGGTATTCGGTGGTTTCCTCGGTGATGACTGGGTTGCCGGTTTCAAACACTTGCTTGTATTCTTTGTCTACACCACGTTTAAGAAGGAAAGGAAATAGCTCATAAGGTGATTTACCCACCATATTGGCTGACCGTAGATTGCCACGGGTTAGTTTATCCCAGTATGTGTTTGCATAAATTATCTTCATGTTACGATCCACAATGTGGATTGCAACATCGAGGTTGTCACAAATTAACCGTATTACGTTTTCTTCTTCACGTTTTGCCATTATTAGATGCTTCCGTAATTGTCAAAGGACATATCTAAGGATGGCGTAGCACTAACAATATGAACGTGGCAATCGCGAGGAAGGGTGCGAACATCAATTTACGCTTACGTGAAAAAATGGCATAAATCAAACCTATGACGGATGCAAGGAATAACGTCCATAACGTGAGATACCAACCTACATAAGCACCTATCATCGCAAGTAACTTCATGTCACCACCACCTATTGCATCTTTCTTAAACAAGATTTTGCCCATCACACTTAAAATATAAACTGTTATTCCACCTGTCAAGAGTCCAAGTAATGAATCGATGAATTTACCCTGTACAGTGTTGAGGATGACACCGATAGCCATACCGGGTAATACTATTGTGTTTGGTATGATACCCATCTCTATATCTATGAAAGCTATTACAAGTAAAAATGATAGCAGGACAAGGGTGGCGAGTAATTTCAATCCAATCCCAAATATGTAAAAGCATGAGCTGAACATGCATGCGGTGAGTAGCTCCACGATAAGGTATCTTACGGGTATGGTGGCACCACAGAAACGACACTTACCCTTCAATAGAATATAGGAGATGATAGGTATGTTATCGTACCATGGGATGGTGTGCCCACACATTGGACAGTATGAGCGTGGTGAGATGATTGACTTTTTTCTCGGTATCCTGTAGATACATACGTTAAAGAAGCTACCAAATATAGCACCAAGTATGAAAAATATTGCTAACCAGACGATATTATTAACGTGTAAGTACATACCGCATGATGGATAGCTTACCGATGTATAATGCGCTCAGTGTGAGTAGCATCACCAGTTTGGTGGTACGTTGTGCTACCCTAAACACTGGTGTAATTGGATACCGTATGAGCCGATAGTATATTAGGCATAACAGTGCATCGAGTGGCAATATTGATACCAAAAAGTAATACGTATGAAATAACCTAAAGAATATGAAGATCGACATCCCTATGAAGCCCGCTATACCGATACCTATGAGCACAAGGGTTAACTTTGTCGAAATTATGGGTAAACTTTTGATACCAGCAGCACGATCACCTTCTATGTCCTCAGCGTCCTTCATCAATTCACGTGCCAGGTGTAGTGCTACCGCTAAGAAGTAGAAGGGTAGCACAAGCTTTGGGTTATCTACACTTAACCCACCATATATGAAAGGTAATCCGCCCGTTATTGCTACTATGAGGTTGCCCGCTACCCCATACCTACGTAAATAGAAATTATATAGTACCACAAGTAACAACGTTATAATAGCTATAACGTAGAAATTGAACGATATAAACCATGCGACTGCAAGTGCACAGATCCACAATATGAGGCTTTCAGCAAGTGCAGCCGTACGTGTAACCTTACCCTGTGGTATGGGACGTGTGGGGTGAACAATACGATCGATATGTGCATCACGAGCATCGTTCATAAGATTGGTAGCACTTATCGCCAAAAACGTGAATACAGCAGCCAGATATGGGTTTATTGAATTCCATGGAAACTTCACAATATAAGCAGCTACAAATACCGTGGCTACCCCTATTATTGCGTTATGTATACGCCAGCACCGGAGGTGATCAACCCAACACCCTTTTGTAGATTGCATCTATATGACGGAAGTAATGTTGGAGATCGAACAGCGAATCGATTTCGTTTTCATCTAAATATTTACGTATGTTAGTATCCTCCAGCAGCACATGTTTGAAATGCTTGCCAGTTTCATAGCTCTTGAAAGCGGCACGTTGCACCATATCATAAGCGGATTGGCGGGTGAGCCCTTTCTTTATGAGTGCCAACATGATAGCTTCTGAAAATATCACACCCCTCGTTAGTTCTAAGTTATGCTTCATATTGGTACGTAGGATTCGTAAGTTATCGAGATTGTCTTTTGTCTTCTTTAACATGTAATACACCAATGTGGTACTTTCAGGTAGAATTATCCGTTCGACACATGAGTTCGATATGTCACGTTCGTTCCACAACACCATATTCTGTAAGGCTGTCATTGCGTGACCCCGTACGATACGGGCTAACCCACACATACGTTCGCTTAGGATGGGGTTCTTCTTATGTGGCATAGCGGATGACCCCTTTTGGTGTGTACCGAAGAACTCCTCCACCTCATGTATCTCCGTACGTTGTAGCTGACGTAACTCGGTTGCTATCTTTTCGAGTGATGTCGCCATCATTGCAAGCGTTAATATGTACTCAGCGTGACGGTCACGGTCGATGATCTGACTTGAAGTAGGTGCGGGTTTCAAGCCCAACTTTTTACAGGCGAGTGACTCTAATTCTGGTGTCGTATGTGTGTAGGTACCTACAGCGCCGGAGAATTTGCCATACCTTATGTTTTCGAGTGCATGTTGCCAACGTTCGTAGTTACGTGACATCTCATCATACCAGCGAAGGAATTTCACTCCCAACGTGATAGGTTCCGCATGTATTCCATGCGTACGTCCAATCATTGGTGTATATTTCTCTTCGAGCGCTTTCTTCTTCAAACTCTCCAGTAGCTCCTCTAATGCGGAGCGGATGGCTTCACCAGCCTCCAGCATAAGGAGTGCAAGTGCAGTATCAACCATATCGTATGAAGTTAACCCATAATGTAGCTCTTTTGCGGGTTCACCTACGTAGGAGGCTACATTTGTGAGAAACGCTATAACATCGTGTTGCACTTGACGTTCGATTTGCGCAATCTCTTGGATGTCAAATTTTGCACGTTTCTTTATTAACTCTACAGTAGTACGGTCGATTTCACCCAACTCCGCACGTGCCTCAAGGAAGGCGAGCTCCACTTTTAGCCAAACATTGTACTTATTCTCCAAACTCCATAGCTTATCGAACGGTGGCAACGTGTAACGTTCTATCATTCACCCAGTATGCGGGCGGCTTCTTCCCAATCCTTGATAAACCGCTCTATTCCCACGTCTGTAAGCTGATGTTTGAACATCTTCTCGAGTACATTGAACGGCATCGTAACAATATCTGCACCTATAAGAGCGGCTTCAACCACATGCATTGGATGACGTACTGAAGCAACGATCACCTTGGTGGTAAATTTGTAATTCTCAAATATGGTGACAATCTGTTCAACTATACGCATGCCGGCGTCACCTATGTCATCGAGCCGCCCTATGAATGGGCTTACAAAATTGGCACCCGCCTTGGCTGCAAGTATGGCTTGGTTGGGTGAGAACACCAGCGTGGCATTCACCTTTATGTTGAGCTCATGTAGCTTGCGGATTGCACGTATACCAACGGGTGTTACGGGTATCTTCACCGTGATGTTGGGGTGTATGGAGGATAGGTATTTCGCATCCTCAACTATACCGTCGAAATCGAGTGATACACCTTCTGCACTTACGGGACCGTTGACCAGCTCACAAATCTCATGGAGTATATCCTCCTTTTTCCTACCGGTACGCTTTATCTCCTTAGCTAATAGGGTAGGGTTTGTGGTTACACCATCGACGATACCCCATTCCACTCCTTTACGGATTTCGTCAAGATTGGCGGTATCGAGGAATATCTGCATTATTGCTCCCACCAGAGCCTATCTTTTGTGATCTTTATCTTCTTATTGAGTATATCGATATTCTTGCGTGCATATTCAGCCCAGTCAGGGTTGCCCATTTTCGCTACGTTAGCGAATATTGATTTTGAACGCCTATAGAGGTTGAGCGCTTCTTTCAACCTTTCTTGTTTGAATGCCAGGTCGCCACGTTCACGGAAGAGGTCACCCTCAAGTGCAAATATTATGGGTGTTTTAATGCCACGTGCTTTAGCTATCCTTATATAGCTTTCGGCTTCCTCAAACGCTTTTATCTTTATATCCATACGTATGAGCTGGTAATAAGCTGGTGCATAGGAGGAGTCTTTCTCTATAGCGGTTAGATATAGGTTGCGTGCGACCTCATAGTTGCCTGTACCTTCGTGGCAGCGTGCAAGCTTCACACAATATTCGAGGTTATTGGGAAACTTCTCATGCAGAAATTGCATATGTGGTAAAGCCTTATCGAACTGCTCCAATTCTATGTATGCATCGGCAAGCAACTTACGTGAATCGATATCCTCCGGATGTTCCTCTATCAACGGTGACAGCATTTCTACCACCTTATCGTATTGGGAGCGTGCTTCGTAGATCTTTGCCATCCTGTATTTAACACCCGCGAGGTTGGGGTCACACTCCAATGTTTTCTGATAATACTCGAGTGCTTTTTCGGTATCACCCAATTTCTCATATGCGTAACCTAACCCATAGTAGGCTTCACCATAGGAGGGGTTGAACTCGATCGCTTTATTGTAATACTCGATAGCACGTTCGTAATCCCCCATAATGGTGTGAAGTTTACCCAACCCATAGTATGCCTTGATCTCACCGGGTACGGCATCCAGTAGCGCAAAATAGACGGATTCGGCTTTCGCGAATTCACCCATATTGGTGTAGGAGCGGGCCAACATCACATATGCTGATACGTAGGATGTACTTTCTTCAATAGCTTTGGCGAAATTCTTGGCTGCATCTGGGTACAGTTTCTTCTGATAGTAATCGTAACCAAAGGAGAAATACAATGTGGCCTTACTTGGGCGTGCCGTTTCCTCGGGTGGAGTGGGAGTTGTAGGTGGTTTCGTCTCCTCCGGTGGTACTGTCGCACATGCTATAACAAAGGATAAGCTTAATATCCACCATACACGCATTTTGGCTCCTTTTTCTAACATGGACAGATACTTGCTAACCATACTTTTATAATAAGCGCTGGTTGAGAAATGACAACCCTATAATCTGTCGTGGGTTTATGGAGCTTGACAAAAAGTGGATCTTCCCATATTAACTAAGTGATGCGACGCCACATCTTCCTACTTTTGGTGTGTGCAACCCTATGGGGTATATACGAATTTGCGGTTGGTGGGTGGCTCTATGGGCATCATATACCGAAATCCTCGGTATATCTAACGGCGGGTGCACTTCTATTACTTGGTATGAGTATGAGGTTACCGATAGGGTCGGGTGCGATAATCTCTGCGCTTGCTATGTTGTTCAAGTTTATGAACCACCCATTCTATGCATGTCATATGGTGGCAATTTTCCTTATAGGGGTGAGCTACGATATATCACGTATTTTATGGCGTAGGTATAGCTCACGTAACTACTATCCTGTAGTTGTGGGGTTCTCCACCGGTTATCTATCGGCGATAATGTTCAGCTTGACTATAACCTATCTGGTTCAACATCCACATTGGGTGGGTGGGTTGCCACAGGTGATAAACTACATAGGGGTGCAGGGTACAATGTTTGCGATTGCTGGCACGGTTATGGTACCCTTGGGGGTAAGACTATATGATAAGGTATATGGGTGGAGGTGTATAGCATTACATAGGCCTATTGGTTGGCTGGCTATTAGTCTACCGTGGATATACTCGATAGTGCGGTTGGTTAGATCTTTTGGATAAAGGTGGCACCCGTATCTCGAACAGCGTCTGCCAGTTAGCTTCGCTTGTGTAGGCTATACCGAAAGTAGGGGCTACAATTCGGGGTCGATATAGTATCCCCAATTCAGGTGACACAAGGAGACCTAACATCCAGCGTGAGGTGTGACCTCCTATTTGTGCATAATAGCCAAAAGGTATTAGAAATATATCCTCGATGTAAAGGTTGGGGGTCCACCATCCCTTACGTAGCTTGAATACTCTATGGGGTAGTTCACATTCTACTGTAAAATAATGATGTAGACCGCCAATCTTCACCTTAGACGAATGTGGGTGACCATATCCACGAGAAAATCGTACCCATATTCTGTGTGTAGGGAAGCGACGCTGTAAGGTGATATCAGTCCAATAATTTACACCAAGGTTACCTATTGTGAAACAGTAACAGTTCATACCACTTGAGAAGTTCAACTGTAACTCTGCTCCTAACATACCTTTATTGTAGGATAAGCTTATGCTACCATATCGCCATAGTGATGAAAGTGCCCTATGATAGGGGATATGTACTTCTATGCTTAAGCCGGCATCGTATATTACTGTCCATGAGATAGGTACGGGTAGCATCAACGATAGTTCCAAATATGGGGTTACCCTGTGTGTTTTCAATGAGTAGTCCCAATACGTGAGTAATGTTGAATATCCCATAACATCGTTACTATATGTGAGCAACCCTATATTCCAGCCCGTCATCGTATTGTAGTATGCTATAGGGAGCCTTACCTGTGGGATAAACAATGGGATGCAATTTTCGACAAAGTGACCAGTTCGGATGGCCACGCTCTTGTTAAAGGATGGCAACCGAGGTGCTTCCTCTTCTAAACAATATAGAGTATCTAAGTTGATAAGGGTGAGCTTAACCTTTGTTAAGTCAAACCCTTCTGGATATAGGCTCACGTAATAAAGTGTATCACCAAGTGGTATCGGGTATAGGGCTACACCTGTGTTGCAAACCCTATAGATATGACCGCTGTTAAGGCTATACGCATATATTCGGTAGGTTTTGCCATAATTGGCGGTATAGAAAAGTAGGCTATCCTGTAAGATGGGTGACTTTTCGACCCATGGTGTTGCTATCAATGGTTTGATGGTACGTGTTTGTTGGTCTAAAATGCCAATATTCCAGCTGGTGTTATAGCGTTTGTATGATACAATTAGCCCCAGAGGTGTGGCGATGAGTTCACCAATATTCGCATTGTGATGTGATATGTGGGTGGTACGATTACCCTCATATTTGTAAATATCGCACATGTGGCCACAATTTTTTGCATAGTAGATGGTACCATCATCTACGGTGAAACAACATAATGCATCCTGTAAAACACGATGACGTTCACCTGTGTGTAAGTTGTAGACCCACAATTCGGATTCGTAACCCCAACCATCATCATATGTATTGGGGTAACCGAAACGCAATTTGTAGATTACATAGTAGAGTGAGTCACCTTCTATACTGAGTAGCGGTATGAATGGTAGGTTTGTGAGTAGCGATTTCGTTTGGCCAGTCTTTAGGTCGTATGCAATTAGGGTCCAAACCTGCCTCGTGTGAAGTGGTGCGCTCTTATATCCGTATCTGCGTAAGTAGAAAATCTTACCATCCTTCATAACTGGACATGCTACATACCAGCCATCATTGGTAAGCCTAATACCATTGAATTTGTACGTCGATGTTTGTAAATAGGATCGCCAATCCCTCCATATGGTGGGCCAACTTTTACCAAATGTGGACCTTGCAATACGGTCGAGATCGAACTGGGGTAATAATGGTACTCTGTAGGCTTTACTTGAGTAAGCTCTTAGGAACTCTCTAAACGTATGCCTGCTATAGCGATGATTTATATAATCGCAAAGTGTACCACCAAACAGGTAGATGTTATCCAGTGGGAATTCATAAGGATAATATGTGATTTCAGTCAACGATGGTACACGATCGTAATATGTAAGTACCTTCATATAATCATGATATAAGCCATCATTTAGCCTACCCTCATATGGCACATATTGTGATTCAGTAAACACTGTAATACCTTCTATTATCCAGCCGGGTGATATCATATTTGGTAACGCTATCGCACCAAACAGATAATACAAGGATCTGTTCCAACCATACACCATACGTAGATGCGATATGTGGGTGAACTCATGTATACCTACTAAACGCCACCAGTTGCGTAGCGACCCAATATGGAAATCGTAAGGTAGCGGTGTGGATGCCATAACCATGATGCGATTAGATATTGGGTCAGCAAACCCTGTGGTTAATAATCCCAAATCCTGTATACCGACACAGACTGTGCCGGGATCGTAGCCTATCAGGTTGATCACACTATCGTGATAGGTTTCAAGATAATATGCGAGCTCGATGGCAGATTGGTGGTAACCTGGTGGATAGAATACCTTATAATGGGGGGTTTTGAGCACCTTTAGTTGCCACAGGTTGAGTGCCAATAAAAGGTACACCACCATTAGTGGTTATCGTATCTTTTTAATCTGTTGTATATCGTAAGCCATTCATCTGGGGTGAGTTGATCCGGTCGCTTATCACCGAGGTTGTCGAACTTGTATTGTTTGAAAACATTTTTGAGCTTCTTACGACGTGCGGTGAACCCATGTTCTACAAACTTTATGAACCCTTGTGGAAGATCGAGCTCGTTGAACTCTATCTTGATGACCTCGGAGAAGATTTTTGGTCGCGGATAGAATACGTGTGGTGGTACAACAAAACATCGTGTGATACGTGTCATAATCCGGTATATTACGGTAAGTGCAGAGTATTTCTTGGTACCGGGGGTGGCAAGCAGTTTATCCACGACATCTTGGGGTAACATCAATGTGGTATCCTCAATATAGGTCTTCTCTTGTATGAGCCATCGTAAGAATGGCGAAATTATGGAGTAAGGTAGGTTGGAGACGATTTTTACTTTACCCCGCTTGTATAAACGTGGTATATGCTGGTTCAATATATCAGCTGTGATAAGTGTATAGTTAGATGCGGGTAAGGTACGCTTAAGATAGCTGGCAAGCAATGGATCACGTTCAACCAATATAAGGTGTTTCACCTTTGGTAGCAAATACTTTGTAAGTATGCCAAGACCTGGCCCTACCTCGATGGCTACCTTATCGGTGACCTCAGAAATGGTGACAATATTTTGGGCTATAGTTTCATCCAGAAGGAAAGTTTGTCCCATGAGTTTGCTGGGAGTTATGCCGAGTTGATGTAATGTTGAAATTAGTGCTTTCCTATCCACGATATGTTATTGTACTAACTTAAGATCGGATCGGGTGAGTTCAAACCTTTCGTATGGGATAGATGATCGTATTTTTATTGAACGAGTAGCGGGGTCATAGATTATAGCATCGATCTGCCCAAAGTATGTGGGTAGATTCTCGATCACCATGGGTTGATCCAGCCATTCATCCTTTACACCTGCGAATATTACGATTCTGTCGTTACGCTCCATAACAAACATCATCCGTAGGAGGTTGAGCAGATCAGCAGCTACCCACGCATGTGGTGCATCGCCGGCTACTCTACGACCGGTATCATCAATAACCTCAGCCCATGCATATGTACCGGGTACGGTTTGATGCTGTAGGTACCAATCTAATATCATATGTGCACGTTGTGGTTGCTGAAGTATAAGGTAGCAAGTGGCCAATTCTAACCCATATGGCCAAAAATGCTTCTGGTGATAGTATGCGCCACCATAAGGTTGTATCCACTTCTTGAAGTAGTAATCAAACGATTCACGTACTAAGCTGTTGGAGGTATCCACCAACATACCGGGCCACAATAGTGGTGATGTACCACGTGCCATCGATGAAGAGGTTAAATCCTCTGGCCCGTTGGGTATCCATTTGATTTTTTTGCGTTTTATAAGCAGCTGTATGGAGTTGAAAACTGAGTTGAGTAGCTCCGATGCAGCGGTTTCGTAGCGATGGCTATCCTGTTTGCCCAATATCTTGCTGATGAATGCAGCATCACGTAACCCTATAACACACCAGAAGTTGTCCCAGTAATGGTGCCATTTGTCAGAACCGAGGTCTTCAGCGGACCACGACGGTGGTAACAACCCATAGTAGGGGGTGTTACGTAGACGTTCCTTGAGCCGACGAGCACGCTGTTTTAAAATGTATTCGGCACCACGTTGGATGTGTGGATAGTAAGTTTCGAGTATTTTCTTATCACGTGTGAATCTGTAGTATTCAGCGATAGCGAAGATGGCTTGACCTTGTGAATCCCACTCTTTTAGACGTTTGATGGGCTTTACAGGACGTAACTTGTTGTCCAATATGGGTGGAAACTCTCCAGTGGGTGATTGACCTTCCATAAAAGTTGGTAAAGTGCGTTTCACGAAATCTGCATACCCATAGCGTAGTAAAGCAGCCACGATATATGCGGCGTCACGATACCAGAAATAATCGTAAAACGTAGGGCCAGGATGTAATTGGTTGTTGGCCATATTGATAAGGATGTAAGCCAGTGATGCATAGATGGCATCAGGTAATGGTGCTGGTATATGCCAACGTGTCCTGTAGAGTAATGTCCTCCAGTACGTACGTACCTTATCTATGGGTAAGTAAATGGATAACCTGTGCAACAGAGGGGTAGCAGAACGACGATCCATAGGGTCGATATTGAAACGAAATTTGATATGTTTGCCGGCACCTGGTGCCATCCTCAGGTTGTACATTAAGGCACCACTCAGTAATTGAGGTATCTTATCGTCACCTTTGGGCGATAGTTCAGTACCTTCGAATAATGAAGTTATAACGAACTGTGGGTTACCTTCTGCAAATATATGGAATTTATCATTGATAGATAATATGCGATCGGCGTAAGAAAGGTGGTAGATTGTGCCCAGCTTCTCGTCAACCCTAAACGGTCGTACTACTAAACCCAGTACCACCTTATGTCTGGTGGGGGAGAGGTTCTCAACATCTACATTTATGAGACCTATGCCATTGGTGGCACCATCGATTACGGTTAAGGTGTTACGCATCAGTATATCCTTATGATGGAGCTCAAACGTCAATATAGGTAAGTGATCGCTATCGAGATGGTGTTCAATCTTATTTAGAGATAGGGTTTCGGGTGTGAGTAGCTCGTCGTCTATCCATAACCAGAAGTTTAAATAGAAATTCCATGTGGTGGCCATTATTGAACCATCAATACCACGGAGAACTTTCTCGCTGCGGTTGGGTAACCCTGTGACTGTCCATCCACGTAGGCCGTGGTACCATCCCGGTAGTACAGCGGATTTGATGAGCTTGGTAAGGGTTTGTTTATCCATCATTATTGAGACTTACCATACGCCAAACCTAAATTTTATTATGCCCATTGAGATGAATCCTACACCCATACCTATGAGTATACCTGCAGCTGGTTGTTTGAATACTAATCCCACACCGAGCCCAATAAATAAGCATCCCACAAACGAGAGGCTCGCTAATCCCTTCGCTTTGTCATTTTTGTTATCCACAGTTCCTCCTTTTATTTTTATTTCAATTACTTTATTATAATTGGGTACCTTAAAGTTAGGGTAAAGTAAACGTTGTCAACTTCAATTGAATGCTGACGATGCAAAATGGCTGCTTGACGGGTTCGAGTGTATTGATATTTTATTAAAGAAGCGGGCATAACTCAGCGGTAGAGTGCCGGCTTCCCAAGCCGGTGGTCGCGGGTTCGAATCCCGTTGCCCGCTTTATGGGCGGTTAGCTCAGTTGGTAAGAGCGCCACGTTGACATCGTGGAGGTCACTGGTTCGAGTCCAGTACCGCCCATTTATTTTTATCCATGAGAGTGAAAATCAGAGGTGAAGTAAAGGAAATAAAGGAAGGTGAACGTTTAATTTCAATACTGTCGGAACCGGATATCATTGCGGCAAGAGTTAACGGTAAGCTGGTAGATTTGTCGTACCAACCGCAAGAAGGTGACGTGATTGAACCCATAACATTTGATGACGACGATGGTAAGCAAATCTATTGGCACTCTACTGCACATATTATGGCACAGGCAGTTAAGGAGTTATTCCCTAACGCAAAGCTCGCAATAGGACCAGCTATTGAGAACGGGTTTTATTATGACTTCGAAGTTGATAGACCATTTACGACAGAAGATTTGGAGAAAATCGAGGCTAAGATGTACGAAATTATAGCGAAAGATCTTACGTTTGAGAGGGTGGAATTACCGCGAGATGAGGCACGGAGGATGTTTGAGGAGATGGGTGAAAAGTTCAAAGTGGAGCTCATCGATGAGATATCGGATGATGTGGTGAGTTGCTACAAACAGGGAGACTTTATCGACCTTTGTAAGGGGCCACATGTGCCATCTACGGGTAGGATAAAGTATTTCAAACTGTTATCTACCTCAGGTAGTTACTGGCGGGGTGACGAAACGCGCGAACGTTTGCAAAGGATTTATGGGATATCGTTTACCAGCAAGGAAAAGTTAGACCATTTTCTGCAGCTGCTGAAGGAGGCAGAAGCTTGTGATCACCGTAAATTAGGTACACAGCTGGAGTATTATAGTATTGGTGAGCCAGGTCCTGGGTTGGTGTTGTGGCACCCTAAAGGTGCGACAATACGTAGGATAATTGAAGAGTTCTGGATAAAAGAGCACATCAAACGTGGGTACCAACTTGTCTATACACCACATATTGCGAAAGCGGAGTTGTGGCAGATATCTGGACATTTTGAGTATTATCGTGAGAATATGATCACATTTAAGATGGGGCAGGAAGATTATGTCTTGAAGCCAATGAATTGCCCTTTCCATATTCTGATATACAAATCGAAAATACGTAGTTATCGCGATTTACCGATCAAATATGCGGAGCTCGGTACGGTTTATCGATATGAACGTAGCGGTGTATTGCATGGGCTGTTGAGGGTACGGGGGTTTACACAAGATGATGCACATATTTTCTGTCGACCGGATCAGGTAGAGACAGAAATTTGTGAAATAATAGAGCTCGCACGCTATATGATGGAGAAGTTTGGGTTCAGGGAGTACGATGTCACATTATCGGTGAGGGATCCAGCGGATAAGGAGTCATTTGCAGGAAGGGATGAAGATTGGCAGCATGCAGAGGCGGCACTTGAAAACGTTTTGAAGAAGCTCAATATACCTTACAAGCGTATGGTAGGAGAGGCTGCATTTTATGGACCAAAAATTGACATACACTTGCGTGATGCAATGGGTAGAAAATGGCAAGGCCCTACGATACAGTTTGATTTTAATCTACCTGAGAGGTTTGACGTAACCTACATAGGGGCAGATAATACACCACATAATGTGGTTATGATACATCGTGCAATATTGGGGGCAATGGAGCGATTTATGGGTACGTTGGTCGAGCATCACAAAGGGGCGATGCCGTTTTGGTTAGCACCCGTACAGATAGTGGTGGCTACCATCACTGATGCTGTGATCCCATATGCAGAGGAGATTTATAGGAGGTTGACGGGATTGAATTATAGAGTTGAGCTTGACACAAGTAACGAGAAAATATCTTATAAAGTGCGTATGGTAGCTGAGAAAAAGATACCTTACATGGTGATTGTAGGGAAGAAGGAGATGGAGAGTGGGCGGGTTGCGGTTCGCAAGCGTGGTGAAGGTGATCTCGGTTCTATGGAATGGGATGCATTTATGGAGCTCTTAAGGGGTGAGGAGAACCCTCTGACCTAATGGGATATTATCGCGGACCGCTACCAAGGCCTAAGAAGGAAGGCCCACGAATAAATGAACAGATAAAAGTAAGTAAGGTGAAACTGGTGGATGAGAATGGTAGATTGGTGGGTATCGTGAGCATACAAGAGGCTTTACGACGTGCGGAGGAGGCGGGACTCGATCTGGTTGAGGTGGCACCTAACCAGTTTCCTCCAGTATGCCGAATTATGGATTATGGGAAATATAAATATCAGAAGGGGAAGAAGGAGAAGAAATCTACTGCAATAAAGGTGAAGGAATTGAAGTTTTCACCACAGATTGAGGATCATGATTTTGAAGTAAAGCTACGTAAGGCACGCGAATTCTTGGAAGAGGGTAACAAGGTACGAATAGTGGTGAGGTTTCGTGGTAGACAGGCTATACATATGGATGATGGTAGGAAGGTGCTGGAACAGTTCATAGATGCATTATCTGATATTGCGAAGGTGGAGCATCCACCAGCTATCGAAAGTTATCGCAATATGGTGGCAGTAGTTGCACCCAAATCTAAGAAAAAGTGAGGTGAAGATGCCTAAACTTAAGACTAAGAAGGCGGTGGCGAAAAGGTTTAGGATCACAAGGAGCGGTAAGATATTGCGATTACGTGCAGGTGGTAGCCACCTTATGCGTAAGAAGACAGCTAAAAGGCGACGTGCATTACGTAAGAAGGATGTAGTCAGTCCAGCAGAAAAGCAACGAATACGACGACTTTTACCGTATGGATAGGGGGTAATATGGCGAGAGCTAAGTTTAAACCCAAAACCCGCAAGAAGAAATGGATGAAACTGGCGAAGGGATACGTTGGTGGACGTGGCCGCTTGTATAGGGTGGCGAAGAATGCAGCCATGAAGGCGCTTATGTACAGTTATATCCATAGACGACAGAAGAAACGCGATATGCGACGCCTACAGATAGTGAAGATTAATGCTGCATGTCGACAACATGGTATAACCTATAGTCAGTTCATACACAGATTGAAGGAGAAGGGGATAGGGCTTAACCGTAAGGTGTTGGCAGAATTGGCTGAACATCAACCTGATGCATTTCGTGCGCTGGTGGAAGAAGTTGCAAGTTGATGAACGATACTGAGATATTGGAACGTATCGGTGATACGAAAGAAAAAATATTAAACGAAATACATAAGATCATAGTTGGGCAGGATCGTGTTATCGAGGAAATACTGATAGCATTGTTGTCGGGTGGTCATGTGCTTATTGTAGGAGTACCGGGGTTGGCGAAAACTTTGATAGTTAAGACGTTAGCACGTGTGTTATCGTTGTCATTTTCGAGGATACAGTTTACACCTGATCTTATGCCATCGGATATCACTGGTACGGAGATACTGGAAGAGACTGCATCAGGTGAACGCTATTTTAGGTTTGTGAAGGGGCCCATCTTTGCCAACATTATACTGGCGGATGAAATAAATCGTACACCACCTAAGACACAATCAGCGCTACTTGAGGCGATGCAAGAATATAAGGTTACAGTAGCAGGTAAAGATTATGATTTGCCACGCCCATTTTTTGTATTAGCTACACAGAATCCTATTGAACATGAAGGTACGTATCCGTTGCCCGAGGCACAGAAAGATAGGTTTATGTTCCAAGTGAATATATACTATCCAACCGAAAACGAAGAGGTGAAAATTGTGGAGACCACAACCATAGGGTATGAACCTGAGGTTTCGTCCATCCTCACACGTGAGGAAATATTGAGGCTAATGGATATTGTACGTCGTATGCCGGTGGCACCTAAGCTTATTGAAGAGGTGGTACGGTTTGTTAATCTCACCAGGCCATCCGAAAACAGTAGTGTGCCCAAATTTATAAAAGAGTGGGTAAGCTGGGGTGCAAGCCCACGTGCATCACAATACTTGATATTAGGGGCAAAGGCACGTGCGTTACTCGAAGGACGGCCAGTACCGTCGTGGGATGACGTTAAAAGTGTGGCGTTACCTGTGTTGAGGCATAGGCTTATACTTAACTTTGCGGCTGAAGCTGAGGGTGTAACAAGTGATATGGTTATCGAAAAATTGCTTAACCTTGTATGAGTTATACCTTAATACTATTGATACTGATATCGGGTAGTGGGTGGGAACGTTTCAGGGATTGGTTAGAAGATACAGTGCATAAAATCTACAATTGGACACAGAGGATCGAACCTGATGTGGGGTTGGCGTTTATTAAGTTACCGATCACAACTTATGAGTGGTGCAAATACTCGAACCCGGCTGAAGATGTTGATGAGGGACTGTATTCCTCGTACACACGATACTTTATGGGGAGCGATTGTTTTGCATTTAAGTGGGTGCGTAAGAGTGACCGTAATCTTTTTAAAGTAAGTGGATTGGGTACAGGTGTTGCAGATATGGAGTTACGGGATGAAACTGGAAGATGGCTACATGCATACTATGGTGTATATCAAGGTGTGTTTACCTGTGGTTATGCACGTGTATGGGATAATACGATGGTTGGTGTTGCAACTAAATTGATCTACGAGAGGATATACGTGTCGAGTATAATGCATTGGGCGATAGGGATGGGTATAACGCATAGACCTGGTGAAAATTGGGAGGTTGGATTTGTGGTCGATAATTTGGGCCCCATGGGGTACTATACTACGGAAAGATGTTATAGGGTGCGGTTACCTATCGTGCTGGCAGTAGATTTAAGTTATAAAGGGCGAAACTTTACGGGTAATCTTGAAATACGTAAGGATAGCGATACACCATTGTTCTATATTATCAATGGGAAGATGGAGCTGACACCAGATTTGCAAATCAATGTGGGGATACCTATCGCACATAGGACAAGGATCTGGAATGTGGGGTTCGATTATAATTTAATAGCTAAGGGTATACCTGTCACCTTTTCTTACATGTTGGGTGGATGGCGCTATAACCTGGGGTATGTAAGCACGATCACAATATGTTTGAAGATCTGATATGTTTAGACTCATAGTGGGGGATGAGTTTGCTGCTGCACATAAGCTCAGTATTTGTGGTGAGGAGCTACATGGGCATAATTTCCATGTATGGGTAGCGGTTGAGGGCAATAATTTAGACGCCAATGGGATGGTCATCGACCTACGTGTGTTGAGGGGATGGTTAACTGAAATACTTGAAGAGTTAGATCATAAGTATTTGAACGATTTAGCGTATTTCAAGGTGAACCCACCAACGGTCGAGAATATCGCAAAATATATTTTTACAAACTTGAACCGCAAAATACCGGATAATTTGAGATTGATGTATGTAGAAGTTTGGGAGGACGAACGTCAGGGGGTACGCTATTATGAGGGATGTGCAACGTGAGAATGACGATCGATGCATACCTATTGATAAAGTAGGTGTACGTAACTTATCGTATCCTATACTTTTGCGTGACAAGGCACATGAATTTCAACACACTATTGCAAGGGTAAACATGTATGTGAACTTGCCACACAATTTTCGTGGCACCCATATGAGTAGGTTTGTTGAAATACTTAATGAGTACAGGGGTGAAATAGCGATACAAAATATTGGAAAGATTTTACATCGTATGAAAGAGGTGTTTGATGCCGAATCTGCGCATGTGGAGCTGTTTTTCCCATACTTTATTGAGAAACAAGCACCTGCATCTAACCTTAAGAGTTTGATGGGTTATAATTGTGGGATTATCGGTAGATTGAAAGATAAGGTCAAACTCTACCTGTGGGTAGAAGTGCCAGTAAATACAGTATGTCCATGTTCTAAGGAGATTTCAGAAAAAGGTGCACATAACCAACGCACTTATATAAGGGTGAGGGTGCATTTTCGTGGGTTGCTGTGGATAGAAGATCTTATCAAAATGGTGGAGGATTGTGCATCTACACCTGTGTATGCGTTGCTAAAACGTGAAGACGAGAAGTATGTCACTGAATGGGCGTACGAGCATCCTTCATTTGTTGAGGATGTAGCACGTAACGTAGCAGTTAAGTTAAACAATGACGGACGTGTACTTGGATATGAAATAGAGGTTGAGAGCCTGGAAAGTATTCACAATCACAACGCTTACGCTTATATCAAACGCGGAGGTTAGGCCTTTACAAGTTTAGCACGTATATTAGGTATACCGGCCATAGCGTTACGTGTATCAATTATCAAACGAGCATGCTGTGCGATCATCTCATAATCATAAGCGGTATGGTTTGTTGTTATGATGATGGCATCGTATTTTTTGAGCATCTCAGGCGTAAGTGGTACAGAACGCATTTTGTAACGATACTTGCGGGTGGGTGGTAATTCAGGTATATGTGGGTCGTTGTAATCAACGATAGCACCATGCTCACGAAGTAGTTCGATAATTTTAAGTGCGGGACTCTCACGCATATCGTCGACGTCGGGTTTGTAAGCTACCCCAAGTATTAGTATATTGGCACCCTTTAGTGATTTACCGTGTTGGTTGAGTGCGTGGACGGTTTTATCCACTACAAAATATGGCATCGAGGTATTAATTTCACCTGCAAGCTCGATGAAGTGGGTGTTGAGCCCATATTCACGTGCTTTCCATGTGAGATAAAATGGGTCAATTGGTATACAGTGGCCACCAAGTCCAGGCCCTGGATAGAAAGGGTGGAACCCGAACGGTTTCGTAGAAGCTGCTTTGATAACTTCCCATATGTCGATACCCATGCGATCAAATATGATCTTTAGTTCGTTTACAAGTGCTATGTTGACTGCACGGTAGATGTTTTCGAGTAGCTTTGTCGACTCGGCTATGCGGGTTGATGATACAGGGACAGTCTCCTTGACAATTTGATCATAGAGTAGCTTTGTAATTTCCAAGCAGGATGGGGTGATACCGCTCACAACTTTGGGTATATTGGCAGTGGTGTACTTTTTGTTGCCAGGATCCTCACGTTCGGGGGAATACCCTAAAAAGAACGTTTCACCCACTTTTAGGCCGGATTCCTCGAGTATGGGTAACAGCTCCTCTTCCGTTGTGCCAGGATAGGTTGTACTCTCAAGTACTATGTGGTGACCCGGCCGTAAGTTATGGCTGATGGTGCGAGTGGTATTCAATACGTAAGAGAGGTCGGGTTCGTTGTGCTTACCAAGTGGGGTTGGTACACAGATTAAGATGTGATCGACCTCCTTTAACCGTTTGAAGTCAGTGGTTGCCTCGAGGTATCCCTTCTCCCTGTAGTGGGTTATGAAATCGGAATCTATGTGTTTGATGTAGCTTTGACCTGCGTTTATCATGTTGACTTTAGTGTCGTCGATGTCGAATCCAAGCACCTTGAACCCTTGTTTCAGGAACTCGCGTGCAAGCGGTAACCCCACATAGCCTAACCCTATTATGCCGATCTTCGAATGGCGATTTAAAATTTTATCCCTTAGTGTTTCGACGTATCCCATGTGAGCTCCTTTCTTTTACTTATTAACTTACCTGGGTGGGTTGCTCCTTACTTAGTATTTCTTGTAGCTGGGAGCGAAACTCTATCATCGGTATCCTTATATGTTTGGATTGTGCCACCTCGATGGCTTTGGAGTAACCTGCATCTGCATGACGTGCGATACCGATACCTGGGTCGTTGGTGAGCACACGTTCGAGTTTGAGGTCTGACGCTTTTGTGCCATCAGCTACTATGACCTGGCCTGCATGAATGGAGTATCCTATGCCTACACCACCACCATGATGTACTGAGACCCAGGTTGCACCCGATGCGGTGTTCAGCAATGCATTAAGGATAGGCCAATCCGCTATTGCATCGGAACCGTCCTTCATCTGTTCGGTCTCACGGTAGGGGGAAGCAACCGACCCAGTATCCAAATGGTCACGTCCTATCACTATAGGGGCTTTGAGCTGACCTTTACGTACCATGTGATTGATACGTAAGCCGAACTCGGCACGTTCACCATAGCCTAACCAGCAGACACGTGCAGGTAACCCCTGGAAGGGGACTTTCTCTTCGGCAAGTTTGATCCATCGTGTAAGTATGTCATTTTCGGGGAACAGTTTCAGCACGGTACGATCTGTACGGTAGATGTCTTCGGGGTCACCGGATAGGGCTACCCATCTGAATGGGCCACGGCCTTCACAAAATAGTGGCCGTATGTATTCGAGTACAAAGCCGGGTATGTTGAATGCATCTTTGACGCCTGCCTTAACGGCTTGTCCACGTATGTTGTTACCATAGTCGAAAGCTACTGCACCTTGACGTTGCATCTCAAGCATAGCCTCCATCTGGCGGGCGATCGATTCATACGCAAGTTTAACGTAGGTATCGGGGTCACGGTGACGAAGGTCAATCGCCTCTTCGTAGGTCATACCACCGGGTACGTAGCCGTTGAGTGTATCATGGGCAGAGGTTTGATCCGTCAACAGATCCGGTATTATGCCACGACGTACGAGCTCGGGATGTGTGTCGGATGCGTTACCTACAAGCCCTATTGAATAGGGTTTTTTCGCTTTCACATGTTTATCAACAAGCTTTAGGGCTTCATCGAGATCCCATACCATGGTATCGACAAAACCCTGTTTTAGACGACGTTCGATACGTGCGGGGTTGACCTCCACAACGAGGGCAACACCGCCGTTCATCGTGATGGCAAGGGGTTGTGCGCCACTCATACCACCCATACCTGCGGTGAGTACAAATTTGCCACGTAGTGTACCATCAAAGTGTTTGTTGGCAGCGGCAGCAAACGTCTCGTAGGTACCCTGTATTATGCCCTGGGTACCGATGTAGATCCAGCTACCGGCAGTCATCTGACCATACATTATCAAGCCCATAGCTTCAAGTTTACGAAAGTAATCCCAATTTGCCCAGTTAGGTACAAGTAGTGAGTTGGCGATCAACACTCTTGGTGCCCATGTGGATGTACGGAATATGGCGACTGGTTTACCGGATTGTACGAGTAAGGTTTCGTCTTCGTCCATGTTTTTGAGACTCTCGACGATTGCCCAGAAGCATTCCCAGTTACGGGCAGCTTTGCCGGCACCTCCATAGACGATGAGCTCCTCAGGTATCTCAGCTACATCGGGATCGACGTTGTTCATCAACATACGTAGGGGGGCTTCAAGTGACCACGATTTGCAACTGAGTTGGGTACCACGGGGTGCATGTATTGGTTTATAGTTCATGGTACCTCCTATCCTTATAAGTTACTGAAGAATGTAAGCTGTCAATGATATACAGGGGATGAAGAACTATCTCTACGCCATAGGTTGATGGGTTTTATTTTTATATAATCGTTAGGTGGTAGTAACTCATTCGGTATCACCGTTGTGATGTAGTGCCATCCATTATCGTGCGCGAGTTGTTGGATAAATGGTATGAAGATTGGGTCTTTCTCTTTGACCCACAGATAGACCCGGTAGTGGTCGTCCCATGGCCATTTTGTGAGGTAGAGATAATACGGTAGGTTCTGTACGACTCCACGTAATGCGAAGAAGCGAGTTGCTTTGTAGCGATTGAGTAGCTTTGCCTCCCAGGGTACTATTTCCCAATGCTCACGTGAACATTGAGTTTTACCCAACAGTAAGGTGAATGTGGTAGGTAATTTACGTGGGGTGAAGGGTATTCTCTCGTATTTTAGGTGCCAGTTCTTGGCACGCAGTTTTACATAGGTTTGAGGTAGGTGTAATCTGAACCCCCATTTGTCGTAAAAGCTTAATGCAGACTCTTCTGGCCAGGTGGTTATGTGAGTTACACCTATGCGGTTTGCATGCTGGAGTATGTGGTTCATTAAGCTGCTGCCAACCCCTTTATTTCGATACTTTAGGTGTACCCATAATAATGAGATATGTAATATGCGGGTGTGCCATTCGTGGCTCTCCCATACATCTGCTTCCCCTATGGGGTATTTGTCGACGGCGAGAAAGATTCTACCACCACGATGGGTGACACGTTCGATATACTTGCGTGCAGTGAGTGGATGCATCCAGGGGCCACCATGGGACCAACGGATGTAGGGATCGGTGACTGCAACAACTTGAGAGGGTGCATCCGATAGATGTATCTGGGTAATGTGTTCCGCATCACGAGGGTATGCTGACCTTATCTTCAGCATCGTCATGGTGATAATATAAGGTGAGGTTGGGTTTGGTAAATGTTGACGGTATCGATATCCATAAGAAATTAAATAGATGGAGGAGGTAAAGGAGGTAAAGATGGAACTGGAGGTTGTGAAGTTGAACATACCGAAGGAGGCCAATATAATTGTGGGGCAAACACATTTTATCAAAAGTGTGGAGGATATCGGTGAGGCAGTCGTAGGTGCGGTACCGGGTGTAAAATGGGGGCTTGCGTTTAACGAAGCATCGGGTGCACGTCTTATAAGGTATGCGGGTAATGATGATGAATTGGTAGAGGTTGCTAAAGAGAATGCCCGTAAGATAGGCGCAGGTCATACCTTTGTGCTTATCATAAGGGATGCGTACCCGATAAATATAATGCCACACCTGAAGCGTGTACCGGAGATATGCCATATCTTTGCAGCAACTGCTAACCCGCTCGAAGTCGTTGTGGTAAAAACAGAACAGGGTAGGGGAGTGTTGGGTGTGGTGGATGGGTTCACTCCTATAGGTGTGGAAGATGACACGGAAATAGCTAAACGTAAGCAATTTCTACGTAAGATAGGGTATAAGTTTTAATAGGGAGAAGATATGGGGTTTAGGATATTGGTGATAAATCCAGGTTCTGTATCCACGAAGATAGCGTATTTTGAGGACGAACGTAAAGTATGGGAGGAGAAGCTACATCATCCAATCGAGGAGTTACGTAAGTATTCGAAACTCATCGAACAGCTACCTATGCGTAAGGAGATCATAATTGAGAGTATGCATCGGCATGGATTACGTGAGGTGGAACTTTCGGCAATAGCAGCAAGGGGTGGGTTGTTGAAACCGCTCATAAGCGGTGTGTATAGGGTGAACAGACGGATGTTGGATGATCTCAGCAGCATGAAATATGGTGCACATGCGTCTAACCTGGGTGCAATCTTGGGGGTTGAGATAGGACAGCCATATAACGTACCTGTTTACATTGTAGATCCGGTAGTGGTGGATGAGATGGAACCTATCGCGAAAGTGTCGGGATTGCCAGAAATTGAGCGTAAAAGTATATTTCATGCACTGAACCAGAAGTATGTTGCACGTATTGCAGCAGAAGAGCTGGGTAAACACTACGAGGAGTGTGCATTCATAGTCGCACATATGGGAGGTGGAATCTCAGTAGGTGTACATAGAGATGGTAGGGTTGTGGATGTTAATAATGCATTGAACGGTGAGGGACCATTTACGCCTGAGAGGACAGGTACGTTACCTGTGTGGCAGTTGATTGAACTTGTTCTATCCGGTAAGTACACCAGGGAACAGCTTTGGAAGAAAATAGTAGGACAGGGAGGGATGGTTGCATATCTTGGTACAAATGATTTGAGGGAAGTGAAACGCAGGATAGAGGCTGGCGATAGTGAAGCGAAACTTATCTATGAAGCTATGGCGTATCAGATAGCTAAGGAGATAGCGGCGGGTGCAGCTGTTTTGAAAGGTAAAATAGATGCTATAATACTTACGGGAGGGTTGGCAAATGAGCAGGATTTCGTTGACTTAATCAAGGAGAGGGTGGACTTCCTTGCACCGGTTAAGGTATATCCTGGTGAACGAGAAATGGAGGCGCTTGCTTACGGTGTATTGAGAGTGTTACGGGGTGAGATCGATGCACATGAATACAGTTGATGAAGGTCGTAACCCATAGTCCAGAAGAGACGGAGGAGTTTGGTAGGAAGTTAGGGCTTAAACTCAAAGGGGATGAACTCATAGCGCTGTATGGGGAGCTGGGGTCAGGTAAGACTGTGTTGGTGAGGGGTATAATTAAAGGTGCAGGTTGTAAAGATGTGGAGGTTAAGAGCCCATCATTCATATGGGTGGTAGAATACGAATGTAGGTTTAAGGTGTTCCATGTAGATCTATATAGAGGGGAGATGGATTTCCCACTGTTGTGGGATTACCTAAGGGTGCCGGGTGTGGTGGTTATAGAATGGGCAGATAGGGTGGTTGAATATTTGCCAGGTGGACGTATCGATATATTTCTGGAGATAGTTGGTGAGACTGAACGTGTGATTGAGATGAAAGTGGTTCCGTTGACAGGTGCAAGTTAAACGTATTTTAATGAGAAATGAAGCTACCAGAATATTTAAGTAGGGAGTTACTAAAAAGATATGGGATACCGTTTGGTGAAGGTAAGGTGGTGACTTCCAAAGAGGAGGCTGTAGAAGTGGCGAAAGAGGTGGGGTTACCAGTAGTGATCAAGGCACAGGTGTTGGTTGGCGGTAGAGGTAAAGCGGGTGGGGTGAAGCTTGCGTATTCGATAGATGAAGTTAGGGAGAAAGCTGATACTATACTGGGGATGTCGATCAAGGGTATAACGGTTAAAAAGGTGCTGGTGGCAAGGGCGATCGATATTGCAAAGGAGACCTATATAGGGGTGGTGTTGGATCGTGCACGTCAAAGTATAACAGTTATGGCAAGTGATGAGGGTGGTGTGGATATTGAAGAGGTAGCGAGAGAGAAACCTGAGAAGATATATAAGACGACAATCGATATGGGGTTGTTTGAACTCATGCCATATCAAGCGAGACAGCTGGCGTTTAAGGTGTTTGGGGAGCCTGAACTTAGGAAGCAAGCTACGAGGATATATTTGAACCTATTTAGGGCGTTCAAGGAGAATGATGCTACACTGGTGGAGATTAACCCGTTAGCAGTTGATACAGCGGGTAAAATATATGCGTGTGATGCTAAAGTTATAATTGATGACAATGGGCTGTATAGGAGGCAAGAACTTATGCGTGAGCCAGAGGAGGATGAGGTGAAGGAATGGGAAGCCAAAAAGTATGGACTGAGCTATATAAAATTGGACGGTAACATAGGGTGTGTGGTGAATGGAGCTGGTCTCGCTATGGCTACGATGGATATAATAAAGCGATATGGGGGGGAACCCGCTAATTTCTTGGATATTGGTGGAAGTTCGAGCCCTGAGAAGGTGATGAAGGCTATGGAATTGTTGCTCGAGGATAGGAATGTTAAGGCGATATGGTTTAATATTTTTGGTGGGATAACACGATGTGATGATGTGGCGAAGGGGATAGTGGAGACACTTAGTAAGATGCGTGTGGATGTACCGATTGTGGTTAGGTTGACTGGGACGAATGAGGATAAGGCGTTGAAGATACTCGAAAGTGCAAACCTTATCACGGTACGATCTATGAAGGAAGGTGCAATGAAGGTGATAGAGCTGGCAGGGAGGACGAAATGATAGAAATAAGGATGCACGGTAGGGGTGGACAAGGTACAGTGGTAGCATCTAAGATACTTGCGGAGGCACTGGTGAGTGAAGGTAAGTTTGCACAAGCGTTTCCGGAGTATGGGGTTGAGAGAAGAGGTAGGCCGGTGGCTACGTTTTTGAGGGTGAACGACCATAGGATATTTTTAAGATGCAAAATATATCATCCAGATATGGTGGTGGTACTTGATCCCACACTTATTGAGGGTGGTGTCAATGTGTTTGAAGGGCTAAAAGATGGTGGTAAGGTGCTCATCAATACACCACGGAAACCAGACGAACTTAATCTAAACGTGAACTACAGTATAGCGACTATTGATGCTACCAGTATAGCGGTTAAGTATGGGTTGGGATCAAAAACTGCACCTATTGTGAATACACCGATGGTGGGTGCATTTGCGGCGTGGTCAGGTATAGTATCGAAGGAGGCAATACTTAAAGCAGTATACAAGTTGGCACCCATTAAAAAAGAGGAGAATGTGAAGGCAGCCGAAGAGGCATATGAAGTTATGAAGGAGAAGTTAAGATGAAAAGAGAAGCTAAAAAGATAGAATGGGCGGGTGTTGAGGATATGCCACCGTTGGCTGTGTCGTTAAGTAGTATGCGAGTTAATAAAACAGGGACATGGCGCCAGATGCGACCAGTGATCGATTATGGGAAATGTAAAAACTGTGGAATATGTTGGAAGTACTGTCCCGAGCCCGCTATTGTGATAGAAAATGAACGTTTTGTGATAGATTATGAGTATTGTAAGGGATGTGGCATATGTGCGGTAGAGTGTCCGTTTGGCGCCATAAGTATGGTGTCAGAGATTAAATAAAGGAGGAAAAATGGGTAAGGTTACATTGTCAGTGATAAAAGCGGATATCGGTGGATATGTGGGTCACTCCTCTATGCATCCAGCACTCATGGATGAGGCGAAGGAGGAATTGGCTAAGGCAAAAGAGAGAGGGATCATCAAAGACTATAGGGTATTGCATTGTGGAGACGATTTGGAACTCATAATGACACATACGAAGGGTGAAGATAATCCGGATATCCATAAAACAGCATGGGATATATTTACCGCGTGTACGGAGATTGCAAAGAAGATGGGTTTATACGGAGCAGGCCAGGATATACTTAGTGAGGCGTTCTCAGGTAATGTGAAGGGTATGGGACCAGGTGTGGCGGAGATGGAAATCGAGGTAAGACCCAGCGAACCTGTGATTGTTTTTATGGCGGATAAAACATCACCGGGGGCATGGAATTTCATCCTGTATAAGATTTTTGCGGATCCGTTTAATACGGCGGGGTTGGTGATAGATCCTAAACTTCATAGTGGGTTTAAGTTTGAGGTTTTGGATGTGTATGAGCATAAGAAGATAGTGTTTGATACACCAGAAGAGATATACGATATGCTGGTTTTGATAGGAGCAATGGAGCATTACATAATTAAGCGAGTATTCAGAAAGGATGGTGAGATAGCGGCTGTGTCATCGACGCAGAAGCTATCGATGATGGCTGGTAGATATGTGGGGAAGGATGATCCGGTACTTATAGTGAGGACACAGAGTGGTTTCCCAGCAGTGGGTGAGGTGTTGGAGCCATTTGCGAATCCACATCTGGTGGCAGGATGGATGAGAGGGTCACATCATGGACCGCTTATGCCTGTGGGATTTGGGCAGGCTAATCCAGCGAGGTTTGATGGCCCACCACGTGTTATAGCAGCAGGTTTACAGATAACGCAGGATGGGATGCTTGTGGGGCCACGTGATATGTTTGATGACCCGAGTTTCGATGAGGCACGCCGTATGGCGAACGTTATCGCAAACTATATGAGGGCACATGGACCGTTTGAGCCACATAGGTTAGGGCTTGCTGAAATGGAATATACAACGTTGCCACAGGTTATGGAGAAGCTCAAAGATAGGTTCGTACCAGAAGAGTGATGCTGAAGCGGTTGCCTCTCCATGAGAGGCACGTGGAGCTGGGTGCGAAGATGGGCGAGTTTGCGGGGTTCTGTATGCCTATGTATTATCGTGGAGTGATAGAAGAAGTGCGAGCGGTTAGGCAGAAAGTGGGGATGTTTGATGTTTCCCATATGGGTGAACTCAGTATCAAAGGGAAGGAGGCGGTTGAGTTCGTTAACTACATTACAGTAAATGATGTGGGTAAATTGAGGCCATTCTCAGCACAGTACTCGATGATGTGTAATACGGAAGGTGGTATTGTGGATGATCTGATCGTATACAGGTTGGAAGGGGATGAGTTTATGTTGGTGGTTAATGCTGCAAACATAAGCAAAGACTATGAATGGGTGAAAGAGAATAGCAGAAGATTTAATGTGCAGGTAGAAGATATAAGCGATAGAACGGTACTTATAGCGGTGCAGGGCCCGAAAGCGATAGAGATGGTGGATGAGCTTATGGAGGGGGAGGTATCGCAGATACGTAGATTCGAAATGATGAGAGGTAAGATTGATAATGTGGAGGTGATGGTATCTCGTACAGGGTATACCGGGGAGGATGGGGTGGAGATTTACGTATCACCGAAGGATAGTGTGAAGGTATGGGATAGTTTGATGGAAAGAGGTAAAAAGTACAGTATGGCAGTATGTGGGTTGATTGCACGGGATGTGTTGAGGTTAGAGGCTGGGTTACCACTGTATGGGAATGATATCGATGAGACCACCACACCGTGGGAGGCAAGGTTGGGATGGGTTGTGAAACTCAACAAGGGTGAATTTATAGGTAGGGAGAGCTTGAAGTTGAAGAAGGAGAGGATAACAAAACATAGAGTAGGGATAATAGTGAAAGAGGCTAAGATTGTACCGAGGAAGGGGCAACCCTTATATTTCGGGGATGAGGAGATAGGATACATTACGAGTGGAGGATATTCGCCTACGTTGGGATGTGGGATTGGTATGGGATACGTCAATATAGCATATGGGGTGGGAACAAAAGTGGAGGTGGATATAAGAGGGAAACGAGTGGATGCGGAGATGGTGAAACTACCTTTTTATAGAAGCACTTAATGGATAAAATGGCAGAGAAAAAGAGACCATTTATAGCGATTGAGGATCTGGAGAAGGTTGTGGATAATAAATATAAGGCGATAGTGATAGCGGCTAAGGAAGCACATAGGATATTCCGTGATTTTAAAATGTTAGGCGGTGAAATGATGGGGGGTGAGTTACGGAATTTCAGCTTGGAGAGCTTGAGGAGGTTCATTGAGAAAAAGGTGGTATGGAAAGAGAGGAAAAAAGAGATGTGATACTCGGTATTACTGCGAGTATTGCTGCATATAAAGGGTTGGAAGTTGCGAGGTTGCTGAGAAAAGAAGGATACAATGTGAAGATTGTATTAACACCGGATGCTAAACAGTTTGTTTCACCGCTTGTGGCGGGAGTGTTGAGCCAGAACGAGGTTTATAGCGAGTTTTTTGTGTCACAAACTGTACCAATACATGTGAAATTGGCAGATGCTGACTTGGTGTTGGTGGCACCTGCTAGTTACGATTTTATTAATAAAGTGGCGGCTGGTATTGCAGATAATGTGTTATTGGCAACAGTTGCAACAACAAGGGCACCGGTGGTGTTGGTACCTGCGATGGAAGAAAGGTTATGGGAAAATAAAGTGTTGCAGGAAAATGTCAGAAAGTTGTCAGAAGTTATGGGATATAAGATAATAGAGCCGGAGGAGGGTGAGCTGGCATCCGGTAAGATCGGTAAGGGTAGGATGCGTAATCCCGAGGAGATAGTGAAATTTGTGAAGAAAATCCTGGATAAAAAGAGTTTAGCGGGTAAAACTATGGTGGTGACGGCGGGACCTACCAGAGAGTATATAGATGCGGTGAGATTCATATCGAACCCAGCTTCGGGTAAGATGGGCTACGCTATAGCGGAAGAGATTAGAGATAGGGGAGGACATGTTATACTCATAGCGGGGCCCACGGGGTTGGAAAAACCAGTGGGGGTTGAATTTGTGCAAGTGGAATCAACAGAGGAGATGCTCAATGCAGTTGTCGAGAACTTAGAGAAGGCAAAAGCATTGATAATGTGTGCAGCACCTACGGATTTTAAGCCAGTCAGAAGATACGATAAGAAGCTTAAAAAGGATGCAAAATTTGAACCTAAGTTCGAACCCACACCAGATGTGCTGGAAATCACAAGGAAGCGATATCCAGATAAGATTATAATCGGATTCGCATTGGAGACAGAATTTATGGTATGGAATGGGGTAGAGAAGCTGAGAAAAAAGGGACTCGATATGATAGTTGTGAATAATCCAAAGACGTTTGGTAGAGATGATATTGAGGCAATAATTGTTGATAAAGGGCTTAAAATTTGGGATATTGGTAAGGTATCGAAAAGAAAATTGAGTAAAATAATTGTTGATGAGGTGGAAAATTTTTTAATTTTTGATGAAAAACGATAAATTAAAGCAATACTTTAAGAGTGAAGAGTTGTTGGGTAGGGGTATCTATTGGGTTGAAAATACTGTGATAAAGACAACAAGTAGTGTGACGAAAGAGGGTAAAGTTAAAGTTTTAGATGAACTTAAAAATGAAGTTTTGAGGTGCAAGAAGTGTGGATTACACAAGACCAGGAACAAGGTAGTGTTTGGAGAAGGTAATCCAAATTGTGTTATCATGCTGGTGGGTGAGGCACCAGGTAGGGAGGAAGATCTGCAGGGTAGACCGTTCGTAGGTGAGGCAGGTAAACTGCTGGATAAGATGTTAGAGGCTATTGGATTCAGTAGAGAGGATGTCTATATAGCGAATGTATTGAAATGTAGGCCACCAGGGAACCGAGATCCCCTGCCGGAGGAGATAAGGGCATGTAAAGATTATCTGATGCGTCAGATCGAAATTATAAAGCCCAGTATAATATTGACATTGGGTAAATTCGCTACATCGGTAATACTGGATAAAAGTAGGTATGAATTCAGTAGGCTACGAGGTAAAATATGCGATTGGAAGGGGATTAAAGTGTTGCCAACATTCCATCCAGCAGCACTGCTTAGACACAGAGGTTGGAAAAAAGAGGCATGGGAACATCTTAAACTACTGAGGAGACTTTACGATGAAAGAGAAGAAAGAACAAATTGAGACATACGAACCACACTCAGTAGACGCAGAACGTAGCTTGCTGGGTGCTATGATAATGAGTAAAGACGCTATAGAGAAGGTGATAACTATACTTACACCTAATGCATTCTACCTCAAATCGCATCGCCAAATCTTTGAAACAATAGTCGAAATGTATGAATCAAATGAGGTTGTCGATGTCGTGACATTGGCTGAAAAATTGAGAGATAAAGGGATATTAGAGGAAGTTGGTGGGAAAGAGTTTTTAGCCAATTTGTTAGAAAGTGTCGTCTCTCTGGCGAATATTGAGTATTATGCACGCATAGTTGCGGATAAGGCTGTTTTACGTGAGATGATACAGGCTGGTAAAAAGATTATAGAGGCGGCGTATGCTATGCCGGAGGATGTGGATGAGACGTTGGATGAGGCGGAGAAGCTGATATTCTCTATTAAGGAGAAAAGAATAAAGAAGGGATTCGTACCCGTACGTGCGGTACTTACGGATGTGTTCGAGATGATAGAGAAAGCGTATAGGGAAAGGAGGTTTGTTACTGGTATACCTTCTGGGTTCAATGATCTTGATAAATATACCGCGGGTTTCCATAACAGCGAGTTTATTGTCTTAGCAGCACGTCCAGGTATGGGTAAAACAGCATTTGCACTTAACATTATAGAGCATCTTGCGGTACGTTCGGAGCCACCTGTGCCGGTGGCATTTTTCAGCTTAGAGATGTCAAAAGAGCACGTTGTACAACGTCTACTATGTATGCATGCACAGGTGGGTATCCATAAGGTACGAACCGGTAACATAACACAAGAAGATCTTTCACGACTATATACGGCATCGGGTAACCTCTCAGAATCCCCTATCTTCATCGATGATACACCAGCAATATCTATACTGGAGTTGCGTGCAAAGGCACGTAGACTTAAATCACGGGAAAATGTTAAACTCATAATAATCGACTATCTGCAGCTTATTACATCAAACCGTAGAATGGAGAATCGTCAACAGGAGATAAGTTTTATATCCAGATCGTTGAAAGATTTAGCCAAAGAGTTAGATGTACCGGTTATTGCGGTATCGCAGTTATCGAGGGCTGCTGCACGTGAGAAGAGGCCACCAAAGTTATCGGATTTACGTGAATCAGGTGCTATAGAGCAGGATGCAGATATTGTGATATTTTTACACAAACCGGAGACAGAAACTGAACAAAATATCTTTCAGGTGATAATTGGTAAGAATCGTAATGGGCCTGTGGGTATTACGCAGCTATATTTTCAGGAAGATTATACACGGTTTGTTGAACTTGAGAGGCAATATGAAGGCGCTTAGTTATGTAGGGGAGCTTGCACTATTTATATGGGAAGTACTCAAGCGTTTACCGAGGGTTTTCAGTGTGATACCATATATTATCAATGAGGTTTGGAAGCTTGGTATAGGTTCGTTATCTATCATATTGATAACACTTTTTTTGGGTGGATTTGCCACCGCGTATACGGCTGCCACTCAGGGTAAGGGGTATCTCCCTGAAGTATACATAGGTATGGCGGTAGCGAAAGCGTTCTTTATAATGTTAGGTCCATTATTGACGGGGTTGCTACTTGCAGGTAAGGTGACGTCAGCTTTAGCAGCAGAGATAGGTAGCATGAAAGTTACCGAGCAGATAGATGCACTTGAGACACTTGCCATAGATCCTTATCACTACATAATATTGCCAAGGATAATGGCGACATTGATTGCTACCCCGATACTGACGATGGTGGGTGAAGTCTCCGCTATGATAGGTGGTGGTATATGTGCAGTTACTTTACTTCACGTAAAATTGATCAACTACATAGAGGGATTAAGGTTCAATTTCATACCTATGGAGTTTGCGGGTAGCTTGGTCAAGAGTGCAGTGTTCGGTGCAATAATAGGTACTATCGGTACCTTCTATGGGATGAAAGCTATGGGGGGTGCCGAGAGTGTGGGTAAATGTGCTACCCAAAGTGTAGTAGCTGCATCTGTGCTTGTGTTGGTGTTTGACAATATTGTAGGTGTGCTTATGTTTAACTACCCTATTTAACTATGATAGAGATTAAAGACCTGTACAAATCTTTCGGTGATAACCATGTGTTAAGAGGTGTAAACCTCACAATCCCGGAGAAGAAGATTACTGTAATATTGGGACGTTCGGGGGTGGGCAAAAGTGTGTTACTGAAACACATTATAGGGTTACTTAAGCCTGACAGCGGTAATATATTTATAGATGGTATAGATATAACGAGAGCATCCAACAAACAACTTTGGAATATACGTAGGAAAATGGCTATGGTGTTTCAGGGGGCAGCGCTACTTGATTCGCTACCTGTGTGGCAGAATGTTACACTTGCATTGAAGGTGCACGATCATATGCAGGAGGAAGATCTGCGTCGTATAGCACATGATAAACTTACACTTGTTGAGATGGCAGGTAGTGAGGAGCTTATGCCATCGGAGCTATCAGGTGGTATGAAAAAACGTGTAGCTATTGCACGTGCGTTGGCATTGGAACCCAAATATCTATTATTTGATGAACCAACGACGGGATTGGATCCACTCACTGCACAAAAGATAAATGAGTTAATAAAGGGGCTACAGAAGACGCTTGGACTTACGGCAGTCATCGTGACACATGATCTACAGTGTACATTCACCGTAGCGGATAAGATAGCGATGTTGGCAGAAGGTAAGATAATCTTCGAGGGCGATATTGAGGGATTCAAAACCTCTAACATACCGCTTATTAAACAGTATTTGGCGACTTTTAGTATAACAAGGGGGTGATATGGCCACAACATCCGATCTAAGAAAGGGTATAACAATAAAGTTGGAAGGTGACCTCTATACAGTTGTAGATTTTCAACATGTGAAGATGGGTAGGGGTGGCGCTTTTGTGCGAACAAGGCTCAAGAACCTCAAAACTGGTGTGGTGCTTGAACGTACTTTCAAGGCGGGTGATAAGATAGATATCGTACATCTGGAGGAGAAGAGCTTCCAGTACATATATCGTGAAGGCGATACATTCTATTTCATGGATATGGAAACATACGATCAGCTTCCGCTATCTATTGAAGTGGTAGGTGAGGCACGTAATTACCTTATAGAGAATATGAATGTCAACATAATTTATGCGGATGGCGAACCTGTGGGTGTGAAGTTGCCAAACTTTGTCGAACTCAAAGTAGTTGAGACACCACCTGGTGTACGTGGTGATACAGCAACCGGTGGTAGTAAACCTGCCAAACTGGAGACGGGGCTCACCATTACGGTACCGTTATTCATTAAGGAAGGTGATATCATCAAGGTTGATACACGGACTGGCGAATATATTGAACGTGTGAAATGAAGGGGTATGAGATGCATGTACCGTTGGTTAATCTTCGACGGTTGTATGAGGATCTAAAACCTGATATAGATGAAGCAATCGGTTCGGTGCTTAATAGCGGTAGGTTTATTCTGGGTGATGTTGTAGCACAACTTGAACAAACATTGGCACAGTATGTAGGTACCTCATATGCGTTGGGGGTGGCGAGTGGCACGGATGCGTTATTGCTCGCATTACGTGCGATAGGTGTGGGACAGGGTGATTTCGTCATAACTACTACGTTTACGTTTTTTGCGACACCTGAGGTTATAATAAGGTTGGGTGCTACACCCATATTTGTGGATATTGAACCCCAAACCTACAACATGGATCCCGAACACCTTGAGGTGGTGGTTAAACATCTGCCGCCATCTGTGCGTTCACGGTTGAAGGCGATCATACCTGTACATCTTTATGGCCAGAGTGCAGATATGGATGAAATTATGGGGATTGCTACAAAGTATGGGATACCAGTGGTGGAGGATCTTGCACAAGCATTGGGTGCAGAATATAAGGGTAAAAAAGTGGGCTCATTCGGTTTGTTAGGGGGGGTGAGCTTCTTCCCTACAAAAAATCTACCTGCGTTTGGTGATGCAGGTATGATATTTACTGACGATTCCACACTTTATGAGAAGGTCAAGACATACAGAATACATGGGGCTACAAAGAAGTATTACTATCCGGATTGGGGATATAACTCGCGGCTCGATGCGATACAAGCTGCTATACTTAGTGTGAATTTCAAGCATCTTGAAGATTGGAACGAACGTCGAAGAGCTATAGCAGCCAAATATGATGCGAAACTACATGGGGTGGTGGAGACACCAGTTAAAAAGCCTGATAGAACTCATATCTATCACCAATACACTATAAGGACGCCAGAACGTGATAACCTGCGTAAGTTCCTACAGGAGAAGGGGATAGAAACTGCAATACACTATCCTATACCGTGTCACTTACAACCGGCATTATCATATCTTGGTTATAGGGAGGGTGATCTGCCAGTTTCTGAGAAAGCCAGCAAGGAGGTGCTATCGCTGCCTATTTTCCAATATTTATCTGAAGATGAGGTTGATTACGTTATAGATACGGTTGTTGAATTTTTCAGGTAATGCAATCGGTTCACGAAGGTGACCAAATCCTATTGTATAGTGGATCGAAGGTACAGTTTCTGCTTGTTTATAAACCGGGGGTTAAGTTCTCCACACACAAGGGGGAGATCATCTTGCCTAAAGATTTGAAATGGGGTGAGAAGATTATCTCCTCATCTGGTACGACATTCTATGTGATAAAGCCAGCCACCAGTGATCTGATGCTTAAGGTACGTAGGTTGACAACCATCATATATCCAAAGGATGCAGGTCTTATGGTGTTGTATACGTCTATAGGGTGTGGTAGCCGTGTGCTCGAAGTGGGTACAGGATCGGGTGCATTCACTATAGTGCTCGCTACCATTGTGGGTACAACCGGTAAAGTGTACTCATTTGAGCGTCGTAAGGAGTTTCTGGATAATGCAATAAACAATGTCAAGAGGGCTAACTTAGCAGATAGAGTGGAATTCTTGCTGTGTGACCCTACGAAGGAGGGGTTCAATATACCTCCGGTGGAGGCTGCTTTTGTGGATGTACCTGAACCATGGGAATTCGTCCGTCCAGTATATGAGGTGTTAGAACCCGGTGGGTTTTGGGTATCACTTTCACCCAATATCGAACAGGTACAGAAAACATATGAGGCATTGAAGGGTTACTTTGTGAGATTACGTACGGTGGAGGTTATAGAACGTGAGATATTGGTACGTGAGGGTAAGACGCGGCCAAGGGAGTTTATGATATGTCATACGGGTTATCTTACATTTGGGAATAAAGTTGTGTAAATGAAATGGCCTAACTATAAATTTGTGCAATATAGGAGGATAAAACCTGCATGGACGCCTATAATTGTGCTAACGTTTTTGCTTATAGGATTGATATTCCTGTGGCGAAATATCAACATTATTGTGAAATTCTTGGAGATGTTTGGGACACACGAATGATATTGCATGAATGGATTTATCCAGTAACTTATAGATGAGTATGTGGTGTTTAGTACTCCTTTTTATGGTAGGGTTTAGTTACCAAAAAACCCTTATATGGGAGGATGGGCACCCGTATCTGCTTATATATGTTTCGATACCGGCGAATGAGCTCACCTTCATACGTCAAGATACGGAATTTGTGACCAATTTTGCAATCTCAGCATATATGAGACATGGTGAGGTTGAGATCGGCGATATCCACATCGACCGTAAAGCGTTTCCAGAGTATGAGACCACTGTATCGTATTATGAGCTCAGAAGTGAGCTAAAAATAGGGCCGTTTGAACCTGGTGAATATACACTGGAAGTGGAGCTACGTGATCTGCAGACACAGGCTGTGTCCAGGCAACGAGAGATTGTTAGAATTCCCGATAAACCAGAAAGTGAGTTGACGTTTTCGACACCTATCTTTATAGCGAAAAAAGATAGTGTGATTTTGGGATACCTGATCTTCAATGTATATGATTTCCGTGAGAATAAAACGCCATTTGCGGTTTATTACAAAATAGGGGATAGAACTGACAGCATAATTCTGAGTGGCGATAAGGTTACCTACCCATGCACGCTATATGTGAGAGCTGACGAAAAGCAGGGTACATATCAGCTAAGGGTGGGTGATAAAGTTTACGAAGATACGTTGCTGGTCGGGCCATATCTTGATTGGAAGTATATCGATAACTATGAGGTACTATCTTACATAGCGACAAGCGAAGAAATGGATGCATTCAGGAAGGCCAAAACGCGAGCTGAACGAGAACAGTTATGGAAGGAGTTCTGGGAGAAACGTGACCCTACCCCAGGTACCCCACATAATGAATACAAGGAGACATATCTCGAACGTGTAGAGTATGCGAATGTACATTTTCGTGAAACCCAGGAAGGATGGCGTACGGATAGAGGAAGAATCTATATATTATTGGGGCCACCCGATGAGGTGGAATCGCATCCGTTTGAACTCGAGTATAAGCCTTACGAAATATGGTATTACTATTCACGTAATATGGTGTTCATATTTGTGGATGAACATGGGTTCGGTGATTATATACTGGTATATCCCCCATACTACAAGTTGTGACCGGGTGGATCTGTAAGCCGGGTTCTGTCGAGGGTGGTCATCTATCTCAGCGGCCTACCCGGGGTGATAACGAGGCGGGCCACCTCTCCCCCTATTTGGCCTTGCACCGGGTAGG